>Ga0170475_100519529_pt1 | contig 19929 bp, 11 predicted proteins | sample Soicark_Litter_5_FD_111474 | JGI IMG/M metagenome (GOLD analysis project Ga0170475, IMG submission 111474) | Avena fatua rhizosphere microbial communities from Hopland, California, USA. Combined Assembly of 48 SPs
GATCTCTGCGGAGGCGGTGGCGCTTGCGGTGCGTGACGACACGGCCCTGGTCAGCTTGGCCGCCGCCAACCACGAGCTCGGGAATCTCTACCCGGTGGCTGAATTTGCCGAGGTCGCCCACGCCCGCGGGGCACTCTTTCACAGCGATCTCGTGCAGGCGGCTGGCAAGACAGCGTTGCATTTGCAGTCTGCCGGTGTCGACGCAGCGACGCTGTCGTCACACAAGATCTACGGCCCCAAAGGCGTGGGAGCCGTCTACGTGAGTCGGCGGCTGGATCCCGATCCGTTGCTGGTGGGCGGCCATCAAGAGCGGGAGCGACGGGCGGGCACAGAGAACCTTCCGGGCATCGTCGGCTTCGGGGTGGCAGCGCGTTTGGCCAAGGGCGAGATCGAGGAGGAGAGAGCGCGTCTCGCGCCCCTGCGGGATCTCCTGGAGGACGCCTTGCTGGGACTCCCCGGCGCGCGACGTCACGGTCCTGCGCGCGACCAGCCCCGCAGCGCGGGCACGCTCAACGTCGGATTCGAAGGTGTGCCAGGGCAGCTGCTGGCCATCAATCTCGATCTGGCCGGTGTTTGTGTCTCGACCGGTGCCGCTTGCACCTCTGGCTCGCTGCACGCGTCTCCGGTTCTGCTAGCTTTGGGCCTCCCCGAAGAGGCCGCGGCCGAAGCCATTCGCTTCAGCCTGGGGCGCGGCACCACCCGAGAAGAAATTTTGCACGTGGCTGTTTTGATTCCCTCCCTCATCACGCAAATCCGCGAGGCGCGTTCCCGCGCGCGATCGCGTGTCCCGGGCGGGCAGCGTTCGTTGCCCCCAGGACGTTCGTGAAGACGTCCATGAACACGTTCATGACGCCTTCTTCTTCGCAAGCGGGCAGCAAGGGGCGAATCGCCGTCGCCATGTCGGGCGGCGTGGACTCGTCCACGGTCGCGGCCCTGCTTTGCCAAGAGGGCTGGGACGTGGTGGGGGTGACCCTCAAGCTCTACAACGCCAAGGGCACCGCCGCGAGCATGGGTGGACGCTGCTGCGGACCGCGCGACATCGAGGACGCGCGCATCACCGCCGCTCATCTCGGGATCCCGCACTACGTCCTCGATGAGACCCGGGCCTTTTCAGAGGGCGTGATTGACGGCTTCGTCGAGGCGCACAAGCACGGTCTCACCCCGAATCCGTGCGTGCGTTGCAACGAGCGCCTGAAGTTCGGTCCGCTCGTCGACTTCGCTCGTTCCATCGGCGCCGAGGCGCTGGCCACCGGACACTACGCGCGGGTGTCGCCGGGCCATGACGGGCAGCGAGCGCGCGTTTTCCGGGCTCGCGATCGCGAGAAGGATCAGTCCTATTTTCTTTTCGGGGTCGACCCGTCGTTGTTCGACCAGGTGCGCTTTCCCCTGGGCGACAAGACCAAGGACGAAGTGAGAGCCATCGCCGCCGCGGCAGGCTTACCCAATGCGGACAAGCCGGACTCCCAGCAGATCTGCTTCATTCCGGACGGCGATCACCGCGCTTTCGTGGAGACCCATGGCGGCGCGGGGCCGACCGGTGAGGTCGTCGATGAGAAGGGGAAGGTCCTCGGGCAGCACGGCGGCACACACGGCTTTACCGTGGGCCAACGCAAAGGCGTCCCCGGCGTGGACGGCACCCGGCGATTCGTCCTTCGCATCGACGCAAGCTCTGGCCAGGTGGTGGTGGGACCTCGTTCACTGCTCGAACGCACTGATCTCCGCGTGTCCGAGATGCGTTGGTGGGATGGTCCCTTGCCCCGCGATGCCGTTCGTTGCGACGTGCAGATCCGTCATCACGCACCGGCCCAGGCCGCTTCGCTTTGGTCAGAGAGCGAAGATGCGGCGGTGGTGCGCTTCGACGTTCCCGCCTCGGGCGTCGCCGCTGGGCAGGCGGCCGTCATCTACCGAGACGACGAGCTGCTAGGCGGCGGCTTCATCGCCGCCAACTAGCGGCGGCTTCATCGCAGCAGCAGCGGCAACCTTGGCATCGCCGAGCTCGGCGACGTCCGATGAGCGAGCTCGCTCGGTCTAGCTGCCAGCGGCCGACACTGCCGCGGCCACCACCATCGAGCCGGTGGCACGTCCGTCGCGCGCCTGCACGGCGCGAATCGCGCCTTCCAGCTCGCCCTTGTCGAGGAACAGCCCGTGGCAACTTCCGCAGTAATCGACGTGCACGTTGCCGAGCACGACCTCCGAGAGAGAGCCGGGACAGACGGGACACGGCGAAACGTTGGCGGTGGGGGCGGCTGAGGGTTCCGCGCTCTCCGACACCAAGGTCCGCAGCCGGTCGAGCTCGCTCTCCGGCAAACGCGCGGCCCGGGTGATTTCCCCGCGACCGAGCCATAGACCGCCGCAGCCTGGACAGAGATCGACCTCCAGGCCTTCGAAGGTGGCGCGATCGAGAACCGAGGTGCACTTGACGCAAGTGATGCTGGGCGTGTCGCTCATGGGCCGCGATTATAGGCGTTCGGCGACGTGCTAACGTCCGCGCGATGACGGATTCTGAGCCCTGGGACTACGCGCTGCTCGAGCAACAGCTCGGACATGTGTTCGTAACGCGTCGGCTCTGCGTCACGGCCTTGACCCACAAGTCGTGGCTCAATGAGACGCAAGAGGTGGGGCGGACCGACAATGAGCGGTTGGAGTTCTTGGGCGACGCTGTGTTGTCTTTGTGCGTGAGCGATCTCTTGATGAAGCGTTTCCCGGACCGGTCGGAAGGCGAGCTCTCGAAGACGCGTGCGGTGCTGGTCAGCGAGGCGGGGCTCGCGCGCGTGGCGACGACACTAGGACTCGGGGAGTGGATCTTCCTTGGTCGCGGAGAAGAGCAGGCGGGAGGACGACACCGCCCCTCAATCCTTGCCGATGCGCTCGAGGCGCTGGTCGGCTCGGTGTTTCTCGACGGCGGATTCCCTCGCGCCCAAGCGGTGGCCGAGCACTTGTTCTCGCGCGCCGTGGAAGACGCGGAAAAGGGCACCCGCCTCGACTTCAAGTCGCGCTTGCAGGAACGCTCGCAGGCTCGCCTGCAAAAGACGCCGACCTACACGGTGGTGGGCGAGGAAGGGCCGGAGCACGCCAAGCGCTTCCTGGTGGCCATCTCGCTGGAAGGACGGGAATACGGTCGCGCGCACGGGCGATCGAAGAAAGAAGCGGAGCAGAACGCCGCGGCCGTGGCGCTGAGTGTGCTCGACGAAGAAGAAGGATCCGCTCCGTCGTGACCCCGCCGCAGGTAGCCGATCGCGGGCCCGACCGGGTTCTCGATCTCGGCGTCATTCCCGAAGAGGTCAAGCACGTTTGCCGGAAGCTGCGCGGCGCTGGCCATGAAGCGCACCTGGTCGGGGGCGGCGTGCGCGACATGTGGCTCGGACGGGTGCCCGCCGACTTCGACGTGGCCACCAGCGCCGAGCCGCAGGTGGTGATGGAGCTGTTCGGCTCAGCCTTCGCCATTCCCACCGGCCTGCAACACGGGACGGTGACGGTGCTGGTGGGGCCGCCCGACGCGCGCTGGCCGATCGAGGTGACCACCTTCCGCGGCGAGGGCGAATATCACGATGGCCGTCGACCTTCGTCGGTCACCTACGTGAAGAGCTTCGTCGCCGATCTGGCCCGCCGCGACTTCACCATGAATGCGCTGGGGCTCGATCCTTTGACCGGCGACTTGACTGACCCGTTCGACGGTCGCGGGCACATGGCGCAGAAGCTGGTGTGTGCGGTGGGCGTGGCGGAGGAACGCTTTCGGGAAGACGGGTTGCGGCCGATGCGGGCGGTACGACAAGCCACGCAGCTCGGTTTCGAGATCGAGCCAGCCACCCGCGATGCCATCGCCGCCACCCGCGAGGTCTTCCGCAAGGTCTCGTTCGAGCGGGTGCGCGACGAGATGTTCAAGCTGCTCGCATCCGATCGGCCGTCGCGAGGGCTCGAGCTCTTGCGGACCACGGGATTGCTGGAAGACATCGCGCCCGAGCTGCTGGAAGGCGTCGGTCTCGCGCAGAATCGCTTTCACAAGCACGACGTTTGGACGCACACCCTGGCCACCGTCGACGAGACCAGGGCCGATCCGGTGCTGCGTCTGGGGGCGCTGTTACACGACGTGGGCAAGCCACGCGCGCGCACGCCCAAGCCGGAGGCTCCGGGAGAGTACGCGTTTCATCGCCACGAGGTGGTGGGCGCCGAAATGGCAGACGCCATCGCCAGGCGGTGGAAGCTCTCGACCGCGGATCGGGAGCGGGTGGTCGCCCTGGTCGCCCACCACATGTTTTTCTACACGCCCGAGTGGAGCGACGGCACCGTGCGCCGCTTCGTACGGCGGGTCGGCAGCGAACGGGTGAACGATCTCTTCGATCTACGCGAAGGCGACGTGAAGGGGCGGGGCTTCGCCGAAGATCCCGAGAGTGAGATCGGTGAGCTTCGTCGCCGCGTGGCCGAGGTGGTCGCTTCGGACGCGGCGCTGACCGTGGGTGCGCTCGCGCTCGATGGTCGCGAGGTCATGCGGCTCTTGCAGGTTCCGCCCGGCCGACACGTGGGCATCATCCTCGAGCGCCTCCTCGAGCTGGTGCTGGACGACACCACGCTGAACGAGCACGACAAGCTGGCCGCCCTGTTGCCGGGTGTTGCCGCCGGCGTTCCGTTGACCCCCAAGCTCGTTCGGCCAAGCTGAGCCCGCAGAGCGAGCCCGCCATGGTCGCGCGCTCGAGCGGGCCTTCAGCGCTGCGAGCCGCGCAGGGCCGCCGTGAGCGAGCCCAGATCGTCGCAACGCACGAAGCTTCGCGCAAAAGGACGGAGTTGCCCGGCGAGGTCATGGCTGCGACGTATGAGCGCGCCGGGGATGCCGAGCTCGGCCAGGGTCAGGATCTCCAGCTGTTGAGGCCCCGGCGTCGCATTGAGAAGGCTCGAACTGCCGTCGTTGTCCGCCCATTCGAAGGCGGTGGCCAGGAGGGCGGGCCCTACCAAGGGCAGCGCGAAGACTCTCCCCGCGGAGCGGACCCGGGCACACAACCGACCGGCGACCGCCGCATCGGGACGGAGCGCTTCTATCTGCGCCACATGCGGCACACCGAGAGCGCGCGCGAGCGGGGCTGACGACACTCCGGCTCCTTCGGGATCGGCCGCCTGAGCCACCAGCGTGAGAGGGGCGCCAATGCGCGCCAAAGCGGCCCGCCACGCTTGGGCGGCGGCGTGCGGATCGGTAGAGGCAAGGGTTCCGTCGATGATCCTCAGGGCGCGCTTGGCCCCCCTCGCCAGTGCGGCGCGCACGGCACCCGGACTGGCTCCCGGCGAGGCGCCCAGCTCGACGACCGAGATGTCGGCGCCGGGGAAACTCTCCATCAGCGAGCACATGAGGCCTTCGTCGGCCTCGTGAAGGCGATCGGTGCGCAGGGCCACCGCGGCGCCGTGAAGACAGACGGCAAAGCGCAAAGCTGAGGTGCTCATGACCAGAGATCTTTCGCGTCTTCCTCGCCGAGCAGCTGCAGGAGAAGCTTGTGCGCCAGCTGGTCGTCCAGCGCCTCGCCCTCGGGCAGCCGCAGCAGGATGTCGCACCGATCGTCGGGGGGCTCGGGAGCGCTCGCCTCGAGGACCAGGGCCAGGCGGGTGCTCGGGAGCGACGGCAAACGCGCAGGGCTCCAGCCGAGCTTGATGATGAGGCGCGCGGTGGTTCCCTCGAGGATGGCAGCGGGCACGTCGTCGGCTGCCGCTATGACGGCGCCATTTCGGTCGAGCTGCACGGTCAGTCCGCTCGCAACCACCTGTGCCAGCGTGCGAGCCCCCTCGACCTTCGAAGCCGGGTTACTTCCCACCAGGATCAGCAGGCGCGCCCGTAGCCACTCGCTCCAGGCGTCAACTTCCAACGTTTCCGGGCGCAGGTTCAACTCGGGAGAGAGACAAGGCAGGATCTCGACTCCTATTTCCATGGCCGGCCTCGGGCGAGGCGAGGTGCCCGGTCCGAGCGTCGCCACGATCGGGTGCTCCCAGAGCACCGGATCGAGCGAACGTGTGCTGAGCTCATCGGGGCGCAGGCGATGGAGCAACACTTGCGCCTCTGCGTGCGACGACGGCACGGGGCCATCAATCTTGATCTCGCAGCGGGGCGCGTACGTTCCCCCGAGGCGCGCAGCCAGCGGCGGTGCGAGCTCCAGCGCCGAATCACCGGCGGGGAAAAGCACGATGGCGGGCGGGAGGCGCTCGAAGACGCGGGTCAGAGAGGGGCCCCAGACCATGTCGAGGCGGAAGGCGGGCGCATCTTCCATCTCGCCGACGAGGAGCTTGTCGGCGCCGTGAGCCGCGGCCAAAGTGGTGATCTCCTCCAGCTCCGTGTTTCCCAGCGGAGAGCCCAAAAAGAGCGCGTAGAGGCTGGCTCCCAAGGTGCGCGCGAGCCGACGTCCTTCGGAGAGCGCAAACAATGACGCCGACGTGAGCGAGGCTGGAGGCGCTTCCAAAGTGGAAGCGGATGCGGCGACGTTTGCGACGCTCTCGAGATAGACGAAGACGTTCGCCAGGGGGTCCTCCTGCAAGGGCGAGACTTTGGATCTCTATCACAGGATGCGATTCGTTCCTCGCCTCGGCCATGAAAGTGAAACATTGTTTGGAGGGCCATGAGAATCGTCGATAATCGCGGCCAGCGACGGCGGGTGGCTCGAACGGTCTTGGTGCCTCCGCCGCCGGGCCGCCTCGAAACCTGTTTTCGTCTCATGTCCAGAAGCTCACCCGCCGGAGAATCCGACGACGGCATCGTCGCGGAGGAAGCCTCGGCCGACCTCTTGGAAGAGGGCTCGGGCGCTGCGTCTTGGCGTAACAACAGCGAGGGAATGCGGCTCGAGGCGGGCTCGGCCTCACTGGAACGCGAAGCGAATCTGCTCGAGATCGAGCTGGAGAGCACGCGGGTGGGAGACGACCCCGACGAGCGCAGCCGTCTCAGCGCTCTCGCCTACGCGCTGGCGGGACTGAGGCTCGCGGCGGGCGACGCTCATGGCGCCGAGCTGACGCTCGAACGTTCGCGAGCTCTCGACCCTTCCTTCGAACCCGCATGGGGGCCCGCTTGGCAAAGGGCTCGCAGCGAAGAGCGCTGGCCGGATGTCGCCGTGATCCTGGAGCGAATTGTCTCTCGCCCCGGCCTGTCGGCGCGCGATCGGGCCGACGTCTGGTTGGAAGTGGGCCGCGTGCACGAGCACAAGTTGGGCGATGCCAACGGCGCGGCCGAAGCGTACCGCAAAGCAGCCCGGGAGCTGCCGGGTGACGCAGGGGCCGGGCTTGCTTTGCTGTTGCTGGGTCTGCGCCGGGCCGAGCGGTCGAGCACTGCCGAAGGACTCGAGCTGCTCGGCGCTGCTTCCGCAGAGCCGGAGGCGCGGCTGGGCTTGCTCCTGGCCTGGGCCGAGACCGAGCGCCGGCGTCGAGGAGAAGACGACACGGCGGTAGAGAGAGCGCGCGCAGCGCTGGCCAAAGCCTATGCAGTCGTAGACGACGAGGCAGATCGGCAGTCACTGCATGTCGCGCTGGTGGCCTTGCTGGGCACGGCGCCGACCACCGCCGAGCGACGGTCGGTGCTGGAAACGTTGCTCGAGGTGGTTCCCGACGCGCCCGCGTCCACCAAGGTCGCGCTGCTTCGTGCGCACGCCGCGCTCTTGCGAAACGAGGCAGGCGAGCCTCGCCTCGCGCTGGCCGCGTTGCAGAGGGCGCTCACCCTCGAGCCGGGGCGAAGCTCGCTGTGGGCCGAGGTTTGCGGGCTCGCCAGCCAGCTCCACCGGCCCGACCTCATCGTTCTGGCCTGGACGCAGGTGGCCTCGGCCGGCGAGCTGGTCGCCGTGGCCGATGCGTCGCGCGACTTTGCGTTGTCGGTGGGCGTGGCGCTGGCTCGGGGCGGACGCTGGGGGGAAGCGAGCGCCTTCTTGCTCGAGCACGCGGAGCTGACCAGCGACGAGCCCGACGTCTTCGCGCTGGTCGCCACGGTGACGGCGCGCGCTTGTCGTCCGGACGACTGGGCGACGCTGGCCCGCCTCTGGGAAGATCAAGCCACCCGCCTCGGACAAGGATCCGACAAGGCGGGGAAGCAAGAAGAGAAGCAAGAAGGGAAGCAAGAAGAGAAGCAAGAAGAGAAGCGAGAAGAGAAGGACGCCGGGAAGGAAGCCGAGAAGGGACAAGGGACGTCAGCGGAGGAGACCTCTCCTCATGCCCAATCCCAGGGCAATCGGGTCGCGGCGGATCTCTTGGTCATGGCCGCGACCGTGTTGCGCCGCCGTCTGGGAGCCGCCGATCGCGCAGAGCCCCTCCTGCGTCGCGCCCACGAGCTATCGCCCGGACACCGGCCGGCCTTCGAAGCCCTGCTGGATCTCCAGCGTAGCGAGCGCCGTTGGCTGCAGCTGGCGGACACCTGGGAAGAGGAGCTCGAACGTCTCGCGGCGGCGGGCGCGGAGGAACCCGATCGCAACGGTCGGCTCCAACGTGGTCTCGAAGAGCTGCACGCCATCTGCCGCGACGAGCTGGGCGACTTGCGCTGGGCCGACCGGGTGGGCGAACGCTTGGTGGGGACGCTCGGGGGGGCGCGCGCGCTCGTACGCCGCATTGGCGTGGTGGTGGCCGCTGGTGTGGCCGGGCAAGGACAGGGGCCGCCGGCAGATCTCTGGGTGGCACTGGCCGGGCACGCGAAGGATCCCGGAGTGGCCGCTCGCCTGCGCCTTTTTGCCGCCGAGGCCTTCGTGCGGGAAGGCGACAAGGAGCGCGCCCGCGAGCTGGCGGAGGACGCCTACCGGTCGGGGCTGCCAGGTCCCGCGGCGGTTTGTGCGGTGGCCCTTCTGGAACGCTTGGCGCCTTCCGACGAGCGGCGTCTCGGCGCGCTGGAAGCGGAGCTGGAAGCGCTGGCGCGTGCCGATGCCGACCCCACTCAGGTGCGATCGGCGCGTTTTCGCCTGGCGCTGGCTGCGCTGGGCTCCGGGGCCACTGAGCGCGGAATCGCCGCGCTCCAGCCGCTGCGGCAAGTGGGGGATCCCCTGGCGCTGGCCTGGACCTGGGACGTGGTGCGCCGCCTGGGTCGGCCGGCGGTCTCGGCCGCCTTGCTCGAGGAAGCGGCCAAGACCGCTGGGTTATCGCCCATGCCCCTTCGAGCCGAGGGTCCGGCCGATCGTGGTGAAGCCTGGGAGCGCGCAGGCCAACCCGAGGCCGCGCGACGAGCCTACCAGGAGGCCCTCGCCGCGGGCTTCGATGTCGATGCAGGGCTGGGCGCTTACCGGCTGGCCAGCCGCGCGGGCGATCTCCCCGCTACCGTCGCGGCTTTGCGCTCCTTGGCCGCGGCAGCGCAGGGCGAGTCACGAGCCTCCCTGTCGCGCGAGGCCGAGCTGCTGGCGGCTTGCTCGGGATTGCCCGCGGATCCCCTGCGCACGGCCGATCTCCTCGATTCGGCGGAGCCTCGCTGGGACGAAGAGCGCGCGCTGCTGGGCTGGCTTCAAGGAGCGAATCGTCGGGACCATCGCGGCGTGGCGGAAGGCTTGCTCGGGGTGGCGGTGCTGGCGGCGGCCGCCGGCGAGCCGCTCGATCCCGTGACCACCGATTCGGTCAGTGGGCTCCTTCTGCGTGCGGTGGCCCGGGCGCGGGTGGCCGGTCCTTCCCACGCCCGCGCGGTGCTGGAGCGAGCCTGGGATTTCGAGCCCGCCGAGGCCATGTTGGTGCCCGCGTTCAGCGATCAGCCTCTGCCTCAGGCAGTGGCGAGCGATGCAGGGGTCAAGGCGCGCGAGCAGCGCGCGCACGCTGCGCCTTGGGATTTGGCGGTGAGCCTCCTCATGGAGGCGGCGGACGCATGCGAGGCAGGAGGGGATGCCGCGGGCGCGCTCGCGCTGTACGGGCGCGTGCTCACGCGCGCGCCCGAGACCCTCGACGCCCTTTGGGCCATTCGGGACATCGCCCGCCGCAAGGGCGATGATCAAGCGTGGGCCCGCACCACCGTTCGGATTGCGACGGTGGTCCGCAACCCCAGGCGCTCGGGGGCGCTTTGGTTGCAGGCGGCGGCGGCGTGGCTGGGAGTGGGCCGCCCCGACGAATCGCTCGCGTGCTCGTGGCGCGCGGTGGAGCGCTTGGGTGCGACCGAGGAAATCGAATCCCGCATTCGTCCCCTGTTCGAACGCATGGGAGACGTGAAAGGCTTCGAGATCTGGCTTGGGCACCGGCTCGTCGCCGTCACCGCACCGGCGGCACGGGTGGCGCTCATCTGGGAGCGGGCGTTGCTGCGGCGGGATCGTTTGGGCAAGCCCGCCGAGGCCGCGCAAGACTTCAAGCGAATCTTGAAGATCGATCCCGGACACCGGCCTTCCTTGGAGGCTTTGGCGCTTCTGAACGAGGCAGCAGGCAGCTGGGACGAAGCGGCCCAGTATTGGGAGCGCTTGCTGGCGGTGGCCTCACGCCAGGGGCATCCTTCTTTGCCGACCGCGCTCTCCTTGGCAGATGCGCTGGCGCGGACCGGGCGACTCGAGCGCGCGGCGGAGGTGCTGGGCGAGGCCATTCGTGGCGCTCCGGAAGAAGAGTCTCCCCGTGAGCGTCTCGTGCAGCTTCACGTTCAAGCGGGCGACTGGGCTGCGGCCATTGCAGGCTTGCGCGGGTTGGCCGAGTTGACCGCCTCGTCGGTACGGAAAGCGACGCTCGAGGTCCGAGTGGGCGCCATCTTGCGCGACCACAGCCGCGATCCCGAGTCGGCGCTCGCATCCTTCGTTCGCGCAGGGTCGCTCGATCCCGTGGGACCGGGCTGGGACGAAGCGCTGATCCTGGCTGAGTCGCGTGGCGACCGAGCCTTGCGCGATCAGCTTCTCGGGCAGGCCTTGATCGAGGTGCGCAGGGCGGTGGAAAACCATCCCCTCGATCCCCCGTTGCTGCGGCGCCTCGCCAGCCTCCTCGATCGAGGTGGGCGCTCGGCGGTGCCCGAGGCGCGCGTGCAACTCGCCGAAGCCGCGGTGGTGGTTCGACAACTGCTGGCGGTGCTGGGAGAGGAGGCGCGCGCGCCTGCCCTTTCCTTGGGGGTGGGACGCGGTCTCGCGAATCCCGCCTTCTGGCCGCGGCTCACCGCCCCGGAGGCACGCGGATTCGCCCTCGAGATCTGGCCCCTCCTGGTGGACGCCGTGGCGGAGCTGCATCCACGGACCACTCCGCGCCTGCCCGACGTCAAGCGGCGCCGGGTCTCGTCCGAGACGGAACCGGCGGTGGCCTGGATCGAGGCTTTGGCGGTGGCGCTCGGGATGCCCACCTTGCCATTGGTAATGGTGGCCACCTCGGGCACCAGTGTCTTCGCAGTGGAGTTGCCGGAGCCGACGCTCTGCATGTCGATGGAGACGATCCCGCGACTCGACAGCCCGCACGACCGCTTTCTGGTGGGAAGGGTGCTGGGGCTCTTGCGCGAGCGAGCCGCGGTGCTGGAGGCGCTGCCGGCGCCTCAGCTGGCAGGTCTGCTGGGAGCAGCGGCCTTCGTGGCGGGAGCGCGACCGAGCCTGGCCCCTGGGGCGCTCAAGAATTTGGAGACCGAAGCCAGGCGTCTCGGCAAGGCGATGTCGCGCCGGAGTCGTCGCGCGGTCGAGCTCGAGGCGTCGCGCTTCGGCTTCGAAGTCTTGGATGCGGAGGCCTTCCAGCAGGGCTTGTTGTCGACGGCCGACCGGTTGGGACTGCTCCTTTCGGGGGATCTCAGCGCGACCCTCGAGACCCGCCTCGGTCGCGAGGCACCGATGGGCGCAGAGAGCCTGGCTCAGGAGCCGGCCATCTTGTCCCTCATTCGTTTTGCGCTTTCGGAAGAACACATGATCCTGCGCCACGAAGCTGGCCTCGCCGGGGAGGCGCCATGAGCCCGACGCGCCCCCGCTCGCCGCGCACTCCTGGAGGCGCGGACGACGACGCGGTCACCACGGTGCAGCCGTTTCCCAAGGTGCCGGCGGCAGAACCCGCCCCGGCCAGCCAGGCTGGCTTGGATCCGTTTTCCTCGCGCGATCGGGACGAGGCTACCTGGGGCGACGAGATCGATGCTTGGGGGGCCACACTCGGCAGCGTGGTGCCGGAAATGCGAGCTACGCCGGCGCCTTTGACCGCGGTCGAGCCGTCCTTCCCACCTCTTTCGGAGGAGAGTTTCGACGAAGCTCCCCAACCGCTGCCGTTGCTTGCGTCGCCGGACGCGGCGCCCGAGGTCTGGCGCGATCCGGCCGCGTGGCTGGGATGGCAGGCAGACGGCTGGGGAACGCTCACCCACAGTGCCGCCGCCGCTGCGCCAGCAGATGCCGCCTTGGCAGAGATCCTGGCCGACGAACGGCTGGAGGATAGGGAAGGTGCCAGGGACGCTGCTCGTGGCGATGCCTGGGACGACGCCCGCCCTTCGGCGAGCGAGGCCACCGGTGGTGAGCGCTCGCCGACAAAGGCCCGAGCCCTGGCCTTGTCGCTGACCGCTTACCGACTCGCCGAGCGCAGCGGCGATCGTGTGGCTGCGCGGCGCTCCCTCGACGAGGCGCTCGCCGCCCACGGCGATTCGCCCGCCGCCCTGCGTGCGCGCTTGCTCGGCTCCGAGTTGGCCGCCGAGCGAGGAGAGGCCTCCGCCGAGCTGGGATTGGCTTGGCTGAAGCGCCTCGGCGCCGCGGGCGCGGAAGACGCCAGGTACTACCGCACCTTGGCGGGGGAGTGGGCGCTGGCGTTGGCCGCGGAAGGAATTCCCGCCGAAGCCAACGGCTTCATCGATCCGGCGGACGCGTTTTCGACGGGTCTCGCGCGGTCGCTGGCGCGGGTGGAATGGGCGCGGCTCGAGGGCCAGCCCGAGCGAGCCGCCGACGAGCTCGAGACCGGGGCCGGGTTGCCGACCGGTATGTTGCGAGCCTCCCTCGAAACGCTGGGGGCTCGCTTCTACGAGGTGGCGGGCAAGACGCGAAGGGCCGCCGAGGTGCGATCGCGTGCTGCTGCGAATGCCGGAGGCGCCAGCCGCGACCTCTGCTGGCCTGGTGTGCTGCGCGACGCCGCTCGTCTCGACGGCACGGCCAGTCTCGCGCTGCTGAGGCCAGTCCTGAAGACGTTCGAACCAACGACTCTCGCCGCAGCGGTGGCGCGCTGGGCGGCGTCTTTGTTCCTGCAATCGTCCGAGGGAGAAAAGGCACGCGCCGTTCTGGCGAAGGCCGCCGCAGACGGGGCCACGAGCCCGACGCTGGCCCGCGATCGTTTCGATCTGTCGGTGGGCGGAAGCGTCGCGATCATGAAGAACCTGGCCCTCGAGGCGGCGGCGGCGTGGCCGGCAGTCGCGGCCTGGCCGCTCTCGCTCCTCTTGGCGGCCACCGCCCGGTTCGATCGACGTCTGGTGGATCCGCGCACGGCACCGTCGCCGGGACAGATGGAGGAGGACGTCCGCACGGTGCAAGCCTGGTTGGACGAAGCCATCGCCCGCTCGCCGGGTGAGAAGGTGTTGGCTTTGGTGGCCGAGCGCGCCGCCGAGGCGCCCAGCGATCTAGAGACCAGGCTCAGGCTCTTCCGCACCTGGGCCTCGCTCGATCCCACCCGGTCGGCACCCGCCTGGGCCGCGGCCTCGTCTCTGTCCCGTGAGGCGCGCCGTCCCGATGAGGTCACGTCGTCCCTGCGCCCGCTGGTGGAGCACGACCCGGGGCACCCGGGTTTTTGGTGGCTGGCTGAGCAAGAAGCGGCCGCGGGGCGCCACGACGAAGCCGCCGCGCGCTTCGAAGCGGGTGCGGCCGCTTGGTCGGCGAGCGCTTTGTCGCCCTGGTTGCTGGAGAGGGCGGCCGAATGGCGAGCCCTCCGCACCCCTACCGCTGCGTTGGAGACGCTGGCACGGGTGGCCGGCGAGGCGCGCGGCGTGGAAGCACGCGGCGTGCGCGTCACCTGGTTGCGGGTGCTACGTGCCGCGCCTGACGCCGTGGTGGCCGCCTCGCTGAGCGGCGGCGATCTCGAGAAGTCGGCCGATGGGGACGAGCAAGCCAGCATGTGGGCGCGGGTGGCGGTGGCCACGGGCTCCGCGCATACGCTCGAAGCCGCGCTCGCCGCCCGCGTCGCCGATCCGCAGGCGCTTGCGCTGTTGATGACCGGCGACCGCGACCTGCCTGAGCGCATCGCCGACGAAATCGCAGCGGCTGCCCGCGCGGTGGACGGCGAGCCGGCCGTGGTGCTGGGACTGCTCGGGGCGACCTGGCGGACCATGGCGGGCGAAGAAGATCGCGCCCGCGATGAGATTTGCGCGCTCATGGCCAAGGTGGGTGCGCGGCCGTCGCTGGCCGGCTTCCTTCGTCGTGCTGCGCGCGGTGTGAGCACTCCCGAGGTTCGGGCGCGCTTGCTCTACAGCAGCTGCGGCGCCAAGGACGATCCGCAGTCGGTGGAAGGAGACGACGCGGTGAGCGCGCTCGAGCTCGCCGAAGCCATGGTCCCCCTCCGCGAGCCGGCGGCCGAGCGTCTCTTGCGTCGGCTGGCCTTTGGAACGGTGGGGCCGGAAGCGCGTTTGGCGTTCCTGCGTCTGACCGGCAATCTTGCTGATCTGGGACATCTCTGGGTCGTGCCTCCTTTGGAGGGCTTTCCCGGCCGCCTCGCCAGGCTCGCCGAGAAAGCTCCCGCGCTCAGCGCCGAAGAGTGTGTGCGCCTTGTCTGGCAGGAGCCACCGCACGAGACCGCGCCGAGCATCCGGACGCAGGCCTGGGCTTGTTCGGGACTTCCGCCCGAGGTGGCTCCCGCCATCCTTCAGGCTTGTCTCGCCGACGCCGATGTCGCGAAGCGGCTGGCTCTGCCTCTTCGCTGGCGGGCGCTGGCCGAGGCGCGGGACCTGTCGACGCGTGCGGAGCTCCTCTCGCGCTTTGCCGAGGCGCTCGCCGATCGACCGCGTTCCGCGGCGGCGCTGTGGACGGAGGCGGGGAGTCTTTGGGAACGCGTCGGCAAAGGCGAGGCTGCACGGCGCGCTTTCGTCGAGGCTCACCGCCTGGATCCACGTTCTTTTCCGGCACTGACGGGCATGCGCCGCCTCGCGGTCTCCGCGGGCGAGCTGACGTTGGCCGCCGAGCTCGCCGAGCAGGAGGACATGCTCCTGGCCGCCACCAGGGCCCGGGTGAAGGTGCTGCTGGCGTCCGCCCGACTGGCCGCCACCGCCGATCGCGAGGAGGCAGCGCTCACCTTGTTGCAGCGGGCCTTCTCGCTGGCGCCCGACGATGCAGAGGTGTTCACGCGTCTCGGCGATCGCTTGCAAGCCTCGGGACGGTCGCGCGAGCTGGCTGATCTGCTCGGCGAGCGGCTGATGGTCACCACCAATCCTTTCGAGATGACCTCGCTGAAATTGCGGCGCGCCGAGCTCCTGGCCGGCCCCCTCGGTGAGCGCGCCCAGGCCAAGCAGGAGCTCACGGGCGTGCTGCAGAAGGAGCCCGACCACGCCCGGGCGCTGGTCGATCTCGCGGGGCTCTGCGAGCAGGACGGCGCCTATGGCGAGGCCGCCGACCTGCTCGTCCGCCGAACGCTCAATGAGCGCGACGGCGAGCGACTGGCGGGTCTCTACCTGCGCCTCGGCACGATCTACCGCAGTCACCTCCACGATGACCGACGCGCGCTCGGGGCATTCCTCAAGGTCTTGCAGATTGAACCCCGCCACCAGGAATCGTTGGCTGCCCGCTCGAGCTGCACGCGAAGTTGGGGGATGCGCGCGGGGCGGTCCCCTTCGCCGAGCGGCTCTTGATGCTGAGCCTTGCCCCCGAAGAGGAACGACACTTTCGCATTCGCCTGGGGCAGATGCAGGAGCAAAGCCAGGACTTGCGCCAGGCCGCCATCAATCTGCGTCGGGCTTGGGATCAACCGCCTGCTGATCTCACCGCGTTGCGCGAGCTCGCTCGCTTCCTCGAGCGCACGCGCGACGAGCGCGGGCGCCGGGTGCTGCTGGAAGACGCACAAACCCGCTTGCTCGGCGAAGCCCTCGATCCGGAGGGTGAGGGCAGTGGCTCCACCGCCTGGCGGGGGCTGCGCGACGTCGCCACCCAGCGCGGACTGACGCTGGCGAATCGCTTCGCTGCGCAAATGGCGGCGACCCTCGCGCCCGATGCCTCGTCTGCGAGCGGGACCTCGGAGGGACATGCCCCTCTCGATGGTCGCGGCTTGCTGGCGCGTCTGCTCCGCGATCCGGAGGCCGAGGACAGGCTTTACCGCGCCTTGGCACCGGCCGTGACCTCGGGGCTACGCGCCTTGCTGCGCGCGCTTGCCCCTTCACTGTCACAGGATCGAAAGCTGGACCTGCGTGGCCGTGGTCTCAGCAAAGAAGAGCGTCAAGGGCGCGGTCCCTTGCGTGAGCTCGTCACGAGCTTTGCGCATGAGGCCGGGGTGGCGGACGTGGAGACGTTCGTGAAGGCCGTGCCCTCACCGACGCTGGTGCTGCCGGGAGCGCCTTCCGCCCTGGTCATGGGCGGGCCGGTGGCCGCGCTCGGTGGACCGTCCCTCTACTTCGTGGCGGCTCGCAGCGCCTACCTGCTGGGGACGGGCACGGCCTTCTTGCTGTGCGACGAGCCGGCGGAAAGTGCCTTGTTTCTGGCTGGGCTCGTGCGCTGCTTCGTGCCCTCGTTCGTGCATCCGTCGCTGCCCGAGGCCGCCACCGAACAGCGCGCGCAGGCACTTGCGCGCAGCATTCCGAAGAAGGGCAAGGCTGAGCTTGCCGCCTTCGCCTGGGAGACTGCGGGTGCCTTCGACATGGACGCGCTCCGCGAGGGAGCCGCCTCCGTGGCCGCTGTGGTGGGGCTCCTGGGGTGCGGGCATTTGCCGTCGGCCGTGGCCGCGCTCGTCGTCGAGCAAGAGGTGAGGGGCGGAAGCGCGGCGGTGCGTTGGGTCAAGGAAGCCCGGACGCTGGCGTCCTTTGCCTTGTCGTCGGAGCTCGACGATTTGTGGCGTGCCTGGGCCTAACGTAACATCGTCGGCCTTCCCATGAGCGTTGGCGGTCCCTCACCTCCGGTCGGCCGAGCTGAGGATCCGCTTCTCGGGCGGGTGCTCTCGGAGCGCTATCGCATCATCCAGAAGCTGGGCGAAGGCGGCATGGGCGCGGTCTACTTGGCCGAGCACGTCGTCATCGAGAAGAAGATCGCCCTCAAGGTCCTGTTTCCCGATCTCACCCGCCGCTCAGATCTCGTTCATCGCTTCTTGCAAGAAGCCAAGAGCGCTTCTCGTATCAACCACGAGAACGTCATCGACATCAACGACTTCGGCCAAAGCGAAGAGGGCTACGTCTTCATCGCGATGGAGCTCCTCACGGGCACGGAGTTCGGGCAGGTGCTGCGCGAGGGTGGACCGCTGACCTGGGAGCGCGCGCAGCCCATCCTGCTCCAGATAGCCAAGGCTCTTCGCGCCGCGCACGAGAAGGGCATCGTCCACCGCGACATGAAGCCCGAGAACGTCTTCATTCTTCAGCGCGACGGCCGTCCCGACTTCGTCAAGGTGCTGGACTTCGGCATCGCCAAGGTCCTGGGGATGGATCAGGAAGGCCCGCGCCTCACCCGCACGGGGATGATCTTCGGGACCCCGGAGTACATGGCGCCCGAGCAAGCCCAGGGCGCCAAGATCGATCCGCGGGTCGACGTGTACTCGGTGGGCTGCATCATGTACCACGTCCTCACCGGTGACGTGCCCTTCCGCGCGGACTCGTTCATGGCGGTGCTCTCCAAGCACATGCTCGAGGAGCCGGTGCCTCCTCACCTCAAGAATCCCGCCGTCACCGAAGAAGTCGAGCGGGTCGTGCTGAAGGCCTTGGCGAAGGATCCCGACCAGCGCTTTCAATCGATGGCCGAGCTTTGTGCCGTGCTCGCCGCCATGGGCCCCATGCCCGACTACAGCGGCCGGGTCGGTACCCAAGGCGTGGCTCGCGCGGTGAGCGGTCGCCTCGACGTCACGTCGGGCGCCGTGCGTACCAGCGAATTTCCGCGAGAGATGCCGCTCGCTCCTCCCAATCCCGAGATGCGGCGGTCGCAGACGGAGACGGTGGCCAGGGGCAGCGCTGCCAATGCCGCGACTTCCGTTCGAAAAGCGGCGGCGACGGATACCCACGAGCATCCTGGGGGCGGGACGCGTCGGCTCGCCCTCGTGGCCGCGGCGGTGGTTCTGGTCGGCGTCGCAGCGGCCCTGGTGTGGAAGCACGGCTCGTCCTCGGTCACCGCCACGCCCGCCGCGGTTCCAGCGGCGAACCCTGCAGTGTCGCCGCCCGCGGCGAAGGTCGTGGTCGTCGACCCGGTCGTGCCGGCTATCGTGCCGGCTGTCGTGCCTCCTTCTGCGCCCAGCGCGAGCGCGGCGCGGAAGGACGAAGGCGCGGGTTCTCGCCGACGTCGCTCGAGCCGCGAGGCGGTGGAGGCCTTGCGCGTGTCGGGGTCGGTCGCGCCGGAAGGAAGCGGCGGGCCGCATGAAGCCCCGTCTCCGCCCGCTCCGATCACGCCCGAGCCCACGGTGAGAGCTGCGGTGCCGGTGGCGCCGGTCGAGATCAAGAACCCTTTCGATTCTCCCGGGAAGTGAGCAGTGCGTGGGCACGGCCTCGAGGTGACGGAGGAGGTTGCCGCCTACCACCGTCAGGCAGTGGTGGTCGATCTCCACAACGACCTACTCACCAAGCTCACTCATTCGTCGTACGACATCGCCAAGGCACATGCGCCAGCGGCCCTCTGGAACCCGTTGCGGTTGGATCTGGATATCCCGCGCATTCGCGCAGGTGGTGTGGACGCGCTCGGATGCCTTCTTTTTGGCGGCTTCAGGCTCGACGGACCCCGGCGCTTCTGGCGCCAGCTCGATCGCGCCGAGAGTCTCACCCGGCAACAACCTGACGATTTGATGCTGGCGAGAGCGGGCTCGTCCTTGGGGACGGCGGCGCGCACTGGCAAGATCGCGCTCTTCTTGGGAGTCGAAGGGAGCTACGCCATTGATTCGTCCGACGAGCTCTTGCGCGCGGGCATCGCCCGCCTCGCCGCAGCCGGCGTGCGTTTCCTGGGTCCCCTGTGGGAGCGCGACAATGCGTGCGGCTCGTCGTGCCGGGCCAAGGACGACAAAGGTCTCACCCCGCGCGGGTGCCAATTGGTGAACGCATGCAACGAAGCGGGCCTACTCCTCGACGTCGCGCACGCCAGTCCGCGCAGCGTGGAGGACTTGTGCGAGCTTTCGGCTACGCCGCCCTTCTCGTCACATTCGGGAGCGCGCGCGGTGCACGATCACCCGCGCAACCTCAGCGACGCACAGATTCGGGCGCTCGCCGCGCGCGGAGGCATCATCGGCGTCATCTTCGTCTCGACCTATCTCGGGGGCACTTTCTGCACGATCGATCGGATCGCCGACCATATCGAGCATGTGGCCGAGGTAGGGGGCGATGACTGTGTCGCGTTGGGCTCCGACTTCGACGGGTTCATGCCGCTGCCGCGATGGCTGCGCGACGTCGCCGACTTGCCGCGGCTCACCCAAATACTCTGGGATCGCGGCTGGCGGGCGCCGCGCCTCGACAAGCTGCTGGGCGAAAACGCATTGCGGTTCTTCGATACCTGGGACAAAAACGCGGCCCATGGCTAGTGCGGCGCCCAATCTTCGCGACCTCGACATCCCTGCGCTCGAGGCCTACTGCCGCAAGACAGTCGAGGAGCGCGACTGGCCCGTGGAGGTGGTGCGCCGGATCTTCGCGGCCCTACACCGATCGCCCTCCAGCCGAACCTTGCGGGAGCTCCAACCCAGCATCGTGGGCCTTCCGCGCCCCATAGCCCTGCGTCTCGACGCCGGCGCGCGCTTCCCCGAGATCACCGTGACCGATCGCCGCGAAGCCGAGGATGGCTTCGTGAAGTACCTCTTCCGTCTGGAAGACGGTCACGAGGTCGAGGCCGTGCGCATTCCTCTCCCAGACGCTGACACGGCCCGCGCTGCCAAGGCCGAGCGACGCGCGCAAGGTCTTGGCGGTTTACATCCGTTGCCCACCGCGAAATACACCATCTGCGTCAGCAGCCAGGTGGGCTGCGCGCTGGC
>Ga0170475_129795147_pt1 | contig 19921 bp, 18 predicted proteins | sample Soicark_Litter_5_FD_111474 | JGI IMG/M metagenome (GOLD analysis project Ga0170475, IMG submission 111474) | Avena fatua rhizosphere microbial communities from Hopland, California, USA. Combined Assembly of 48 SPs
CGCCACCTGCGCGAGCACCGGCATCGCGTGGTGTATCCGGTCGTCGCGCTGGGTGGCGCTCTGGCGCTGATGATCTGGATGTCCGATGTCACGGAACGGGCTGCCGCTCGCGCGCAGACGCTGGTGGCGGCTAGCCGCGGCGAAGATATGAGTCTGGATTGGCGGCTGAACCACTGGGCCGCCGCGATCCGCGCCGTAGCGCGGCGACCCCTCGTGGGCTACGGGCTGGGCAACTGGGTGCTCCAGCAGCAGGCGTTTACAGGAACCGGACAGCCGCGGGAAGATGTCCTGTGGGAAGGCGCCAGCATGGAAGAGCAGGCCCATAACGAGTATGTGCAGGTCGCTGCGGACCTGGGCCTGCCCGGCCTGGCGCTCTACTTGCTCATCCTGGTTGCGTTTTTCGCCAAGTCGGCCCACGCGCTGGGACGCTTGCCCACCGGCGCGCGGAAAGTGCTGCTGATCGGCTGTATGTCAGGTATCGCCGCGCAGTGAGTCGACGCGGTCAGCAATCCGGCGTGGCGCTACTCCGTGTGCGCTCTCTACTTCTGGCTCGTACTCGGGTTGGGAATGGCGCTGATGCGCAGCGCGTATCACCCGCCAGCGACGCGTCACGCTCCGATTGCCGCCGACGTCGATGCGGCCGCCTTGCCGCATGGCATATAACGCCGCGGTCATCGATTCAAACTGTCCACGCCCCCGGGCTCGCCGTGCGGGCGGGCGTGGACGAAGCAGATTGCCGACCACGGACTGGGAAGTACGCCCCCGCGGCTAGCGGAGGGGAGGTGAGGCCTTGGAGGGCGAGAAATTCGGGAAGTTCTTCGCCGTCGTGTCCGGGAGTCGCGGCCTGTGCGAAAAGGAGAGACATTATGAGACTCTGGTTTCATCTGTCGTCGCTGTTGTGGGAGGAGCGGGTCATGGACACCCAGCAGTCGGCGGCAGTCACAGATCCTGAGGCCGCGGGTCTGCCGAACTTCGTGCGCAATGGGGCGCGTCTCGCCAGCATCGGCTTTTCCGCGGTCCTGCTGGCGGCGCAGGTCACGGGTGTCCGGCTGGCGGCCTCGGTGGACGCCGATCCGACCTGCTGTGTCCGGCCGTCCCAACTGTGCAAAGCGGCGTGCAACGGGACCAATCCGACAACCGGTCAGCCCGAAACGCACTCCCAGTGCATACAGCGCTGTAATGAGCAGCGAGAGGTCTGTGAGCGGGCTCCGTAGGGACCGCGGGCTCGGCGTGCGCGAGCGCTCCGAGCCCGCCTTGACCAGTCCGATTCCAACCGACACGGGGTTTGCGGCGCGAGTGCGGCCGCCAGATGCGGGAGGATGCTTCCGTGATACGCCATCCAATCTTCGGCTTGTTGCTGGCATTGATCGCTATTACGCCCGGTGTGTGGGCGGCGGACGCCCCGGAGCCCTCCGCCTACCGCTTCGCGCCGGGAGACGTCATTGAGGTTGCCGTCGTTCCGCAGAGCAAGTTCGACCGCTCTGTTACGGTGCAACCGGACGGCAAGATCAGCTTTCCGATCGTGGGGCAGATCCAGGCGGCAGGGCTGACGGTCGATCAGCTTGCCGGGCAGCTCCGTGTGGGACTGAACCGGAACCTGGTCGATCCGCGCGTGACGGTGACGCTCAAGGAGCTAAACAAGCGCGCGGTGCCACGCGTGAGCCTGCTTGGCGCGGTGCGGACACCGAGCGTCTACGAGATCAAGGACGGCACCACCGTGGCGGAGCTGCTCGCCTCCGGCGGCGGCCCCACAGCCCTCGCTGATCTGCAGCACGTCACGATCACGCGCAGTGATCGCTCCGTGATGACGATCGATCTCTCGCAATCCGCCCGGACGGGTCGGCTGGATCGGAACGCGACGCTGCAGGCCGGCGACCTCGTGGTCGTGCCAGAAGGGGCGCCGCCGACGGTTCTGGTGCTCGGAGAGGTCACCAAGCCGGGCTCCTACGAGATCCAGGGCGAGGCGCGCTTGCTGGATGCCCTCTCGCTCGCCGGTGGCCCGACCCCGAAGGCCGACCTGCGGCACGTGACGCTGGGAAGGGCGGGTACAACCGGCACGCGCAGCCTCGATCTCCAGCCGCTGCTCGCGGGTGAACAGACGACGAACCCTGAGCTGAACGTTCCGTTGAGGCCGGGCGACACGATCGTGCTCGGAGAGACGAACGAGCGCGTCTACATCCTGGGGCGGGTCCAGAAGCCGGATGTTTACCCGATCAAGCCCAACGATCGCATTCTGGATGGGCTCGCCAAGGCGGGCGGCGCCGCGTCGGACGGGGAGCTGGGTCGGGCGGTGCTCGTGCGGCGTGACTCCAGCGGCCAGCCGGTCGCCACGGAACTGGACATGAAGAAGATGATGTCCAAGGCGAACATGACCCAGAACGATTTGCTGCGCCCGGGCGACGTGCTCTACATCCCGGACAAAAAGACGCGTCGCTCGCCCGGGGAGCTGTTACTGCCGCTCGCCGGGCTTATTACCGTGTTCCATTAGTCGACGCAGCTCATCATGTCCGGACTGGCAGCCGTCATCCACTGGAACGTGCCCGTCGTCGATGCAGAAAGCGTAGGGGCAGGCTGACTGCATGCCCTATCGCACCCCGGACGGGCGCGCCCTGCTCACTGGTCTGCAGTGCACGCTGGGCTTTGCTCGCTACGCCATGTCGGCGGCGAACGCCGGCTTCTTCGAAAATGTACCGTCCAGGAGTTGACATCGCAAGCAAACGAGAATATAATTAAGCGCACTGCTGGTCGTGGTGTGAGCCCGTCTTTTCCGATCCGAGGCGAGTTCGGATGGGAGGGCGCGACATCGGATCACGACGGGGCGAGTGGGGCTGAAGCGATGCGTAAGATCGTGCCAGCCCCGGTGAACGGTAACTATTCCGTGTGGCGGTCACATCCCATTCTTGCTCAGGATCTATCTTCGGCAAGCTAAGGGAGCAAATCCAGCCGTTTGCATCGTCCGATGGTCCCAGGGCGGGATTTCCTCCATCGCCTCCCGCTAAAAATTCCGCCCTGGATCGTCAACCGTCAGTCCAGTGCCACGCGTCGCCTAGCGACTGTGCCTTATACGACTCCCAATCAACTCTCGAGCCGCGTATTGTAATCGAGAGTGCTACGCAATGTACACTCCAGCGGTTCACCGAGGACGTGTACAACCGAAAACAGTGAGTATTCACGACGCCAACGCGACGGTAGGAGAGCCATTGGTAGAGACGGGAGCGCGGCTGGGACAGAGGAAGAATCCGACCCCAACGACAGCAGTCCAGGTCATCGAGCCAACGCAAGGCCGGTTGTGGATCGAGTGGGCCGAAATCTGGCGCTACCGGGAGCTGCTCTACTTCCTTACCTGGCGCGACGTCAAAGTCCGCTACAAGCAGACGGTCCTGGGAGCTGCCTGGGCGATCCTCCAGCCGCTGATGACGATGGTGGTCTTCTCGATCTTCTTCGGTCATTTCGCCGGGCTGAACACGAAGACGGCCGGAGTACCTTACCCAATCTTCGTCTACACGGGTCTGCTGCCGTGGACCTTCTTCGCCACCACTATCTCGACGAGCGGTAACTCGCTGGTCGGCAGTGCCAGCCTGATCTCCAAGGTGTATTTCCCCCGATTGATCATCCCGCTGGCTTCGATCGGGGCCGGCCTGGTCGATTTGGGCATTTCGTTTCTGGTACTGCTCGGGATGATGGCTGGCTACGGCGTACCGTTGTCGTGGACGTTTGCGCTGGTCCCGCTTATGCTGCTCGGCACGATCCTCGCTGCCGCGGGCGTTGGTACCTTGCTCTCGGCGCTGACGGTGGCCTACCGTGACTTTCGCTACGTCGTACCGTTCGTCGTGCAGCTCTGGATGTTCATCACACCGGTGATCTACCCAATCTCCATCGTACCGGAAAGGTCGTGCTGGCTGCTCTCGCTGAATCCCATGACGGGGTTGATCACCGGCTTTCGGAACGCTTTTCTGGGGCGAGCGATGGAGTGGCCAAGTATTGGCATTGCCGTGATCGTAGCGGCGGCGCTATTTCTCGTAGGCACAGCTTACCTGCGGAAGGTCGAGCGTCGCCTCGCCGATATCATCTGAAAGGGCGCGCGCATTCGATGAGCCTTCCCGCTGTCCAGATCGAGCGGCTGTCGAAGCAGTACCGCATCGAGGGGCGGAGCGAACAGCCGGGTGTGCGCAGCCTGCGTGAAGCGCTCACGGACGCTGCTGTTGCCCCCTTTCGTCGTCGAGCACGCGGTCCTCGACCGGACGAGGCTATCTGGGCGCTCAAGGATGTTGATTTGGAGATCCAACCCGGAGAAGTCGTCGGTATCATCGGACCGAACGGCGCCGGGAAGAGTACTCTCCTCAAGGTCATCTCACGCATCACCGAGCCGACACAAGGGCGGGTGCTGCTACGCGGCAGACTCGCGTCGCTTCTGGAAGTCGGAACCGGCTTCCACCCGGAGCTATCTGGTCGGGAAAACATTTTCCTGAACGGTGCTATCCTGGGGATGCCGCGGCGGGAGATTTGCGGCAAGTTTGACGAGATCGTAGCATTCGCCGAGTTGGAACGGTTTATTGATACACCGGTGAAGCGCTACTCCAGTGGCATGTATATGCGATTGGCGTTCGCTGTGGCGGCGCATCTGGACACGGACACCCTGCTTGTAGATGAGGTCCTGGCGGTCGGTGACGTCGGCTTTCAAAAAAAATGCTTGGGAAAGATGGGGGAGGTGCGGAGTCAAGGTCGCACCGTGCTGTTCGTTAGCCACAATCTAGGGGCGATCCGCTCGCTCTGTCGGCGCGCTGCTCTGCTGGATGGAGGACGCGTGGCCGCGGACGGCGAACCGGGGCAGGTGATTGCAACCTATCTCGCCCGCTGGAACGACAACAGTGATGGGCACGTCAGCCAGCTACGCTGGGGCGACGCCACAGAGTTCCCGTGGGAAGGTGAGCATCTTGGGCTACGCGCGCTCCGGTTGATGGATTCCGCGGGCCGTCCGAAGTCGGTCTTCGACTGCAGCGAGCCGATTCGTATCGAAATCGAGTATGAGATCAAGAAGGCGTTCTCGGGCGGGCGACTCAGCCTTTGGATCTACAGCCGTGACGGCGAGCTGGCCTTTCTTTCCACGGACCACAATATGCGGGCAATTGTCACCACACCCGGGTTCTATCGCAATAGCTGTGTCATCCCCGGCGGACTGCTGAACCGAACGGGATACATCCTCGCCATCGACAGTGATATTCCGCCCGATCGCGAGCTCTTGGAGCGGAGGGAATATCTTCATTTCACCGTGATGGGCACGGGAAATCACGGATCGACTGTTTCCGAATCCTGGCCCGGCATCGTCTGCCCTCGCCTGGAATGGCATGTGGAATCCGTTCCAACCCCTTCGCGCCGCCCCGCGTGCGATTACATCCCGAGCTCAGCCTGCCGATAGCGCACGTCTGGCAGTTCATGGCTCGGTGGCGCGATGGCGGGCGAGAGGAGTGGAAAAACATCTTGGACTTGACCGCCAGACACCGGCGATGGAGCGCAATCGGCCATACGTTCACGTGGGCACTCAGGAGGCTGCCTCCCGTCGCCGTGAGATACTTCCTCGGTCGATCGACGTCCGTTACCATCGCTGGGATACGGGTACCCGTTCCGGGCGATATCTCCGCGGTACTTCAGGACGAACTCGTTCGGTATCGAAGTTATGAGACGGCCGAAATCGATATCCTGCAGGCGCGCCTGACAAAGCGCGATGTCGTACTCGAAGTCGGCACGGGGCTCGGTCTCGTTGCAAGCTACTGCGCCCGGCGTATCGGCTCGCACCGCGTCTTCACCTTCGAGGCGAATCCCAGCATGGCACCGCTGATCCGTGATACCTTTGCGCTCAATGGCGTTTGGCCGGAGCTGCAACTGGGTACCCTTGGCTCAAGGGGCGAGGCCAGGCCGTTTTATGTCGAGAGGGATTTCTGGGCTTCCTCCACCATTCGGCGCAGTGCGGAAGCCACGGCCATCGAGGTCCCGGTGCTGCCGGTGAATGAGGTCCTCCAGCGCATCCGGCCGACCTTCCTCCTGATCGACATCGAAGGAGGGGAGTGCGAGCTCCTAAAGTGCATGGACCTCCAGAGTATCCAGAAAGTGGTAGTGGAACTCCATCCCGATGTCACGGGACTCCAGGCTGCGGAAGAGGTGTCCGAACGTCTCACTGAAGCCGGCCTCACCATCTGCCGCACGGACTCCCGGGCAAACTTGCTGTATGCTGAACGGAATCTGTCGACCCATGATGAACACGCATCGCATCTTGGCTCCGCGGCCCCGATCCGATGAGCACTGATCGAGCGCCCAGGGCGGTTGCCTCCCACGAGTCAGCGACACGACTGGAACCGGGCAAAGAGGTTGGAATCGAAGTGTCCAGACAAGGCGAGCAAGCGACTTATGCCAGGGTCAACATGCTCTCACCGGATGGTTTTGTCTCGGTGGCCAAGAGTGTCGTTCCGAGCCCAGTGAGGAGTTGGATCGGCAGATGGCGCGGCCAAATGGTGTGGCCGCCCATCGGCTGGGTGCGCTTCGGCCACCTGCGTCGGCTGGATCCCATCAGCCGCGAGTGGGGTTTTGACCGCGGCCTGCCCGCTGATCGCTACTACATCGAATCCTTCCTGGCGGAGCACCAGGGAGATATCCGAGGACGCGTGCTCGAGGTGGTCGACAGCACCTACACACGGCGCTTCGGCGGCGCAAACGTGACACAGGCGGACGTCGTCGATCTTCAGGCAACCGAGCAGACAACATTGGTGGGAGATCTGGGCACCGGCGCCGGCATTCCGCACGAGGCCTTCGACTGCATGGTCCTGACACAGGTCCTCCATCTCATCGATGATCTGGATCTTGCCCTGCTTACTTGCTACCGCGCGCTGAAACCCGGCGGCGTGCTCCTGGCGACGCTGCCGGGCATCTGCAAGATCTGCCGGGATGGGCAGGATCGCTGGTGGGACGCCTGGCGGTTCACCTCGCGATCAGCATACCGCCACTTTGCAAACACCTTTCCCGCCGAAAACGTCGAGGTGACGGCTTATGGGAATGTACTCGTGGCGATCGCATTTCTCACCGGTCTGTCTACTCAGGAACTGCGTTCGCACGAGCTGAAGCATCACGATCCGGACTACGAGATAACGATCAGCGTCCGGGCCGTGAAGCCCGGAGGCCTGCCATGACGAGAGACGGCTGCACGGAAGCAGGGGCAGCGATGCAGCGTCGGCGATTACGCTCCATGGTGCGGAAGCTCCTCTGGTTCAGAGGGCGCAGGCCGCGGCTGAGCCGCGCTTCAGCCCTCCAGCAGGAAATCCAGTTCTGGCGCGACTGGTTTGTGTCGGGTGGCTTGCAGTGGCCGGAGGACTTCCGCCAGCGGTTCGAACCCGGCCTGCCGATCCAAAGGCACATCGCGACCTACATCGATCAACTGAACACGCCGTGCGTTCAGATCCTTGATGTGGGCTCCGGCCCCTTGACACGGCTGGGGAGGAAACACCCCACCAAGCAGCTGGCGATCACCGCTACCGATCTTCAGGCTCATGAGTATGACCGTCTACTCGCAGAGCTTGGAATTGAGCCACCGATCCGGACCATCTACGCCGACGCGGAGCGGCTGTTGGAGCAGTTCGGGCCGGATGCCTTCGATATCGTACATGGAGAGAACTGCATTGATCACACGGCCCATCCTCTGCGGGCGATCGAGCAGATGGTGGCAGTCTGTAAGCCGCGGGGCCTGGTCATCCTCTATCACGCCGAAAATGAGGGCCAGCGTGAGCAGTATCACCAGCTGCATCAATGGGATTTCACGTGTGAGGACGGGGCCTTCGTAATCCGGGATCGACGCAGGCGCGCGACAAACGTCACGAAGAGGCTGGCCGCCTGCTGCGAGGTCGAGTGCCGGCGGGATGGCGGGGCGGACGGTTACGACGGGGATGCGATCCTCACCGTCATCCGAAAGAGGGTCGACCGGACCTGGCGGTCTCCGGACGACAATTCAACCCCGTTCCGAGCGGCCGGTTCGCCTACCGTCATCTCGCCGGCACAATGACGCCGGGATTCGAGCGCAAGTGCTCGTTCGGTCAGCCGGTATTGTGGAAGGCGAGAATTCATTCCACGTTCGGGATGCGAGCTGCGGCATGAAAGAACAAGGAGACAGGAACCCCCTGATTAGTGTGGTGATGGGGGTCTATAATGGAGAGCCTTTTCTAAGAGCAGCGTTGGAAAGCATCCTGGCGCAGTCGTGCGAGGATTTTGAGCTCATCATCATCGACGACGGATCGACGGACAACAGTAGCAGCGTGCTGGACGTGTATGCTCGCGCGGATCGCCGGGTATCCGTCTTCGGGCAGGAGAACCGGGGCCACGCCCACTCGCTGAACCGAGGCTGTCGGCTTGCCCGCGGAAAATACATCGCGCGAATGGATGGGACGACATTGCTCTGCCCGACCGATTTTCAGAGCAGTTCGAGTTTTTGGAGGAACATCCTCGCGTGGCCTGTGTGGGCGGCGCCGTGGAAGTCATCAATGAAAAGGGCGAGCTCCTCCACGTGGATCATTGCCCCCTTAGCTTCGATCAGATCAAGCAGGCGATCCCCCACGGAAGTCCGTTTTACCATTCGACGGTGATGATGCGAAGGGATGCCTTCGAGGCGCTGAACGGCTATCGGCCGGCCTTCGAAGATTCGGAGGATCTCGACCTGTTCTTACGAATGGCAGAGCGCTACGAATTGGCGAATCTGGCCACGGTCATCGGCCGCTACCGGATCCACGCTCAACAGATCTCACAGCGGGACTTCCGGCGGCACATGATCGCGAGCATCGCGGCGCGATTGGCGGCCCGGCTGCGGCGCGAGACGGGTAACGATCCATTCTGGCAGGTAGAGAAGCTGAGCCTGGACCTCCTCTATTCGATGGGCCTGACACGCGCGTCATACTACAGTCACCTGGCCACGTCCGCGTTTGATCGCGCCGTCGAGATCGCGGCCGCCGGTACACCCCAACTCGCATTTCCACTCCTCGCGGAGGCACGTCGCTACGCCTGCCGAACTCCCGGCGGGCGCCAAGTGTTTGCGAAGGCGTGTGTACAGTCGGGAAGCCTGTGCTACCGCGAGCGCCAGGTGCTGCGGAGCCTTGGCTTCTGTGCACTCGGGTATAGCCTCGCGCCTCATCTCGCGGCCGGACGGTTGTCGCAAGCTGTACGGAGACGGCTGCGACGCCCAGGCGCCGGCGACATTCGGCGCGGGCAACTCGCAAGATAAACGCTGGAACGTCTTGGTGGTGTCGGAACGACTGGTCAGGAGGCGAGCACGTGGCCGATCCCGTCGTCAGCGTCATCATTCCATGCTACAATCAGGGTCGCTATCTGGCGGACGCGATCGATAGCGTTCTGGGGCAAACCTACTCCCGGACCGAAGTGGTCGTGGTGGATGACGGTTCGACCGATTGCACGTCGGAAGTGGCGATGCGCTACCGGGACCGCCTCCACTACCTGCACCAGAGAAATGCGGGCCCGTCGGCGGCGCGGAACAGTGGTCTGCTCGCGTCCCAGGGCGAACTGGTCCTTTTCCTGGATGCGGACGACTACTTGTGGCCGGATGTCCTCGAGCGGCACGTCGAGGCCGCGAGGAGGACACCCTCTGCCTCGGTGTTCGTGGGGGCCTGGCAGGAGGTAGACCAGGAGGGCCACGCCCTGACGCCCATCTGCCAGCATACCGTACCGGAGGACGTGTTCCACACGCTGGTGGCGGAAAGTCGCTACCATGTTCACTGCGCGGTGATCCGACGCGTCCTCTTCAGCCAGGTGGGGTTGTGGGATGTCGAGCTCGCAGCATCCACCGATTGGGACCTGTTCATGCGGTTTGCGGCCGCCGGATCCGAGTTCTGCGCGGTCCCGGGCGCCGTGTCGGTCTATCGCCGTCATCCAGGAAGCATCTGTACACGGTATGAGCTGCTCTGGCGCACCGGGCGCTCCTTGATGCGCAAGAGCCGGAGCTACCATCCGGGTTGTCGGCTCTGTCGCCGCGCCACCGCCCGCGGGACTGCCAACCTTCGAGTGTATTGCTACGGACTACTCAGAGAAGATCTACGCGCCTGTTGGGAAGCCAAGGGACCCGCGAAAGCGTCCGCCAAGCTGCTTCGGGAATCGCTACGGAATCCGGACGTGGCCAGGCTACTCCTGGAGGAGCCTTACCGGCTGCTAGCGCACATGGCTCGGATCGCAAAACGCAAAGTCAGAGCGGCTTGGGCTGGGAACGCGCGGTAATGGCGCCGCCAGAACAGCGCGCTCAGCCTTGGCTGAGCGTGATCATTCCGTGCTACAACCAGGGACGATTCCTGGCCGCGGCGATCGAGAGCGTCCTCAACCAGCGCAGCGGAGCCGTCGAGGTCATCGTCGTGAACGATGGCTCTTCCGACGGTACAGCCGAAGTCGCCGCTCGCTACGCGGGTCGGATCCGGTATCTCTACCAGCCGAACGCGGGACTCTCGGCAGCCCGCAACACGGGGTTGCTGGAGGCGCGGGGCGAATTCGTGCTGGTCCTGGATGCCGACGATTACCTTTATCCGGACACGCTGACGATGCACGCCGCGGTCGCGGCTCGCAACTTGGATGCAGATGTCTTCCACGGTGGCGTGCAGTATGTCGATTCGCTGGGGCACGTGCTGGGTCAGCGAGACGCCGAGCGCCTGACGCCCGATCCCTTTCACGCTCTCCTGGCGGGTAATCCATTGGCGTGTCACTCGCTCACCATCCGTCGCCGGGCTCTGGCTGAGGTGGGCTTCTTCGACATCCGCCTGCGGGCGGCCGAGGACTGGGACCTGTGGCTGCGCCTGGCCGTCGCGGGACGAGAGTTCGTCCCGGTTCCTGGCGCACTGGTCGCCTATCGTCGCCATCCCGGTCAGATGACCACGGAATTCGAGCGCATGTGGTCGTCTGGTCTGACGGTCTTGCGTAAGGCGTGGCGGCATCATCCCGGGTGCCCCCTGTGCGGAGAAGCAAGGGTGCGCGTGAAGAGCCGCTACTATCGCTGGTGCAGCACGCTGCTCTGGGACGAAGTCATGGCGGCCACGCGTCAAGGGAAAATCCTCGCGGGAGCGGCCATGATGATACGCCACGTCTGTCAGTCACCGGTGCTGCTGCCGCTGCTGACGGAGGAGTTCCTTCACCGCCTGCGCTGCTCGGCCGGAAGGTTGCGCCGGAGACGGGCTCTTCCCACCGATCGCTAGCCAAGCCTTCGCCGGATTGCGAAAACGAGTGACGTGTCCGTGACGCAAGCTCCGCCATGAACGATCGCGACGACCAGCCCCCCACGGTCAGTGTGGTGATGGGGGTCTACAACGGGGAGCGCTACCTGGACGCGTGCATCGAGAGCATGCTCGCCCAGGAGTGGCGCGACTTCGAGTTTATCATCATCGATGATGGCTCGACGGACGGCACGGGATCCATCCTCGCGCGCTATCAGGCACAGGATCCGAGGATCGGCGTCTACACCCAGGCGAACCGCGGGCACGCGGCCTCCCTGAACACGGGGTGCGCCCTCGCCCGGGGGCGCTATATCGCCCGCCTCGACGCCGATGACATCGCCCTTCCCGATCGACTGGGGCGGCAGGTCGATTTTCTGGAAGACAACCCCGCTGTAGCGCTGGTGGGGGGTGCTGTCTGGCTCATCGACAGCCAGGGGCGATGCCTGGGGACCGGGATGCTGACGGTCGGAGCGGCGCAAATCCGGGAGCAGCTCAAGCAATCTTGCTGTATCTATCACTCCACCATTATGATGCGGAAAGCGGCGTTCGACGCCGTCGGAGGTTATCGGGTCCCCTTCGAAGACGCCGAGGACATGGACCTCTTTCTGCGGATGAGCGAGCGGTACGCGTTGGAGACCCTGGCGGAACCCGTGGGCCTTTACCGCATTTCTTCTAGCCAATGCGGCCAACAGAACCTTCGACGTCAGGCTCTTCGCCACCTGGCCGCGCAGGTGGCGGCGAGGCTGCGGTGCACAACAGGTGCTGATCCATTCGACCAGGTAGCAGTCATCACACCCGAGCTCCTGTGCCGCCACGGGGTGACCGAGAACACCATCAATGAGCACTATGTCACCGCATGGATCAACAGAGCGCACCATATCCAGAAGGCCGAGGGAAGCACGGCAGCCGGCAAGCTGCTCGGTGAGGCGCTGGCATGGGCTTGGGAAACCTCCCAGCCCAGACTCCTTTGCGCACGGGTTCACGCGACTTATGGGGCAATTTATCGCTACGAAGGGAAGACATGGCGGAGCCTGGCCCATTATGCGAAAGCCTGGCGCGTCCTACCGGGCCGAGCGCCGGGCATGCTCAAACGTCGGTATGATGCTGTCATTGGCCGCGCAAGACTAAACGGCAGCGTCGGCTCGCGGAGCAGCTCGTGATACACCCTCTTAGCGCAAGGTCGCTTGTCGGTGTGGTTCGGTGCCGAGCAGGCGCGGTTGTCGCCCAGGAGCGTTTCGCCCCGGCACATCGCCGGCTCCCGTCTATGTCCGCCGGCTTTCGGCGCTTGTGGCGCGGCACGCGGTACGCGTACCGACTCCTCCAGCCGCGGGCAGTTATTCTATGTTATCATCGGATCGCCGTTCCACGTATGGATCCCTTCGAGTTATGTGTATCGCCGGAACACTTTACCCAACAACTCGCCTATCTGAATCGATACTACCGGATCGTTCCGCTGCACGACTTGGCTCGCGCGGTGGCTGCCGGCAGCACGCCGAACAAGGCTGTGGCGATCACCTTCGACGATGGATACGTGGATAACCTCTACCATGCCAAGCCGCTGCTCGAGCGATTCGAGGCCCCGGCGACGGTGTTCGTGACTTCCGGCGCTATCGGCGGCGAGGGGGGCTTCTGGTGGGATGAGCTGGAGCGCGACCTGCTCCTTGCTCCGGTGCTACCTGAGTGCCTCGCCGTGCGCTTTGCGGGGCGCACATACCGCTGGGAAATCAGCCCTACGACCGCGGCGTCTGCGCTGGACGCTGAGACCGGCCGGCGTTGGAAGGCGACGGAGGGAGATGCTCCCACGGGCAGGCAGCGGGCCTTCCGCGACCTTTACGCCCTCCTGCGACCGCTCCCGGAAGACACGCGAACGGAGCTGCTCGATCAACTGCGCCGGCAAGTGGGGCGAAGCAATCAGGAAGCGGACCTGGCACGTCCGATGTCCTCGGAGGAGCTGAAGGCTTTGGTGCGGGGCGGTCTCGTGGACGTCGGCGCCCACACCGTGACCCACCCCTTCCTGAGCGAATTCCCGGCGGAGGTCCAGCGTCAGGAACTAGAGAGGAGCAAGCAGACGCTGGAACAGATGCTGGAACGGCGGGTTTCCGCGTTGAGCTATCCGTTCGGCGGCGATGCCGCCGTAGGCACGGAAGCCCCGCGGCTCGCACAGGACCTTGGCTACGACCTCGCCTGCACCATGCGACAGGGTCCGCTGACCATCGGAGCGGATCCTTACCGCCTACCGCGGCTGGCCGTCGCCGACGTGGAGGGTTCTCGGTTCGCCGAACAGCTCAGTACCGTTTTTGGCAACTAGTGCCGTCTGCGCGATCCCTGGTTTGAAGGCGACGCCAACTCAGCGGGCTCTGGAAACTCCAATGCACATTGACCAAATCCGCGAACAAAAACGAGGGATTGTCGAGAGGTATGGCCCGTGGACGGCAGGCTGTATACATCTCGCGGACCAGGTCTACACTTTCGACGAGCCCCATTGGGATACGCGCCTGCGGCGCTTCCTGCAGATCGTCGTCGATCTTTCGGGCAAGCCCTTAGAATCGCTGCGGATCCTCGACCTGGCGTGTCTCGAAGGGCAGTACGGGATCGAGTTTGCCCTCCAGGGAGCCCACGTGCAGGCGATCGAAGGCCGTGAGGCAAATCTCGCCAAGGTGCGCTTTGTCAAGGACGCACTCAAGCTGGACAACCTCGCGCTCACCCTGGGTGACGTCCGCGATCTCGACGAGGAGCGCTACGGTCGTTTCGACGTGGTCCTCTGTCTGGGCATCCTGTATCATCTCGACGCCGGCGACGCGGTCGACTTCGCCGAGCGGATCTGGCGGGTTTGCCAGCACATGACCATCATCGATACGCACGTCAGCCCGGACGCCGCCGTGTCCTATACCTGGAAGGGGCACACTTACTGGGGCAGGTATACGGATGAGCACAACTCGGAGGCGACTGCCGAGGAAAAGCTGGCCGCCACCTGGAGCTCCCTCGACAATGTTCGCTCGTTTCAGTTTACTCGGGCATCGCTCTACAATTTGCTCCGGCACGTCGGCTTCACTTCGGTCTACGAATGCCTGAACCCCTACGAGTATCACAATCCGAACTGGCCGCGGCCCACCCCGGCGGATGGACACGTCGTCTGGAAAGACCGTATTACGCTCGTGGCCATCAAGGGGAGACCGCAGACTTTGCTCTCGTCGCCCATCACGGATTCACTCCCCGAACGCGATCGTCCGGAAAAGCCGGGCTATCTCGATAGCCAGAATACTCCCGCCGCACCACACACCGTACGGCGGGTTCCAAGCGCGATCGGAAGGCGCCTTGTCCGCCTCTATCGCATCCTCCAAACCCGCTTCGGGTCCGCAGGGCGGAATTGGGCGTCATGAGCGCTCATGAATTGACCGGGCTACCATCCACGGATACTGGGCGCCCCGGAGACACCGACCCGATTGGAGAGCACTGTGCACGTGGAGGTCTCGATCATCCTGTGTACTCGGAACCGCGCCGAGAGCCTGCGCCAAACGCTGGCCGCGCTCGCAAAGATTGAGATGTCCGATGCTCTGGCGGTAGAAACGATCGTCGTCGACAACGGGTCAAAAGACCACACGGCGGAGGTCGTGTGCGCTGCCTCCCTGCCCGCGATGTCGCTGCGATACTGCCTCGAGGCGCGGGTGGGACAGTCTCTCGCCCGCAATACGGGTCTCGCCGCGGCCAGAGGCGACGTTCTGCTCTTCACGGACGATGATGTCCGTCCGCTCCAGGGTTGGATCGAAGCGATGAGCGCGCCCATCCTCGCCGGCGCGGCCGGGGTTGTCGCCGGCGGAGTAGTGCTGGCGCCACACCTGCGGCGGCCCTGGATGGAACCGCTGCACCTGGCCTGGTTGGCCGATACCGAACGGTTTCGACAAGACGCGCCGGAAGACGTAGTCGGGGCTAATATGGCCTATGCGCGCGATGTACTCACTTCCGTGCCACGCTTCGACCCGGAGCTGGGACCCGGCGCGCTCGGCTTTGCCGACGATACACTCTTCGCCGCACAGGTGAAGGAGGCGGGATATCCGATCTCCGGGGCATTCCACGTGGCGGTGGAGCACCACGTTGATGAGTCCCGTCTGTCGCGCGCGTCCTGGCTCGCCAACGCGCGCGAGCATGCACGGTCCGCCGCCTATGTCGCCCACCACTGGGAGCACCGGGAGTTCGCGATTCCCCGGCTTCGTCTCGCGAAGTGGCGCGCATTGCTAGCCACGTGTCGTGCCCGGCGAGTAAGCCGTAATCGGCGTTTAACTCCCGCATCCGCGGCCGAGCTCACGGCTGTCTTCGCGGTTGCCTTATACGAGCGCTATCTCGTTGAGCGGCAGCGTCCCCGGAACTACGAGCGCCGCGGCCTGGTGCGGCGAGACGCTGTGCCTACGGTAAGCCCTGCATACCCGGTCCAACGCCCAGTTGCTATCGGGCCGCCGCGAGGAGATGATCCGCTCATGCCGAGGTCCAGGGACATCGTCCCGTCCGAAAGGAGTAGTTTGTGAGAGCACTCATTACCGGGGGAACCGGGTTCATCGGCTCCCATCTGGCAGAGATACTACTGCGAGATGGCCATCATGTGAGCGTGGTCGACGACCTGTCCACTGGTTCCCTGCAGAACGTTCAGCACCTGCGGTCCCACCCTCACTTTGAGCTGACACTCGATACGGTGCTGAACGCATCCCTGATGCGCCGTCTGATTCACCAGGCAGACATTGTCTATCACTTGGCAGCCGCGGTGGGCGTGAAATGGATCATTGAGCATCCGCTCCTCTCGATCCAGACGAACATCCGTGCCACGGAGATCGTGCTGGAATGCGCGTCAGAGAGCGGCACCAAGGTGTTCCTTGCCTCGACATCGGAGGTCTACGGTAAGAACTATCAGGTGCCGCTGCGAGAGGATGCGGATAGTGTCATCGGTTCCACCCAGATCACCCGCTGGCTATACGCGAATTCCAAAGCGACGGATGAGTTCCTGGCGCTAGCTTACCATCGAGAACGCGGCGTGCCGGTGGTGATCGCACGATTCTTCAACACGGTGGGCCCGCGCCAGACCGGTGAGTATGGTATGGTCGTCCCGAGGTTTGTCGAGGCCGCCTTGCGCGCGGAGCCACTTATCGTACATGGGGATGGCGAGCAATCACGGTGCTTCACCGACGTGCGAGACGCGGTGCGCGCCGTGATCCTGTTGACACAGACCCCGTCCGCTGTCGGCCAGGTCTTCAATGTCGGCGGCACGAAGGAGACAACCATCGCTCAGCTTGCTCAGACGGTCATACGATTAACCCGGAGCCCGGCCGGCCTACGATTCGTCCCTTATGAGCAGGTGTATAGCGAAGGCTTCGAGGACATGAGGCGCCGTGTCCCCGACGTGACTAAGCTTCGCCGAGCGATCGATTTCGCGCCGGATACGCCGCTCGAGGCGACTCTCCAGCGCATCATCGATGTCTGCCTTTCCAAGGTCAGCTCCGCGCGGCCGACAACGCCCTCGGCAGTCGAGCACCGCGGCCACCATCCAGCCCAGCCGGTGCCAGTTCTCACTGTGGAAGCGAAGTGAGCCGCGTGGTTGGTCTGGAAATCCGCGGCATCGCCGCCGGCAGATCGTGGTGAGGGTACTACACGAGCAATGTGTGGAATAGCAGGAATCCTGGAGCTCAAACGGTATGCGAACTTACCGGATCTGCGCGAGCGGCTGATCGCTATGACGGGTATGATGGCCCACCGTGGACCCGATGATGAAGGGATCTTCATCTCACCGGACGGTCGCGTGGGGCTCGGCAATCGGCGGCTCGCCATCCGCGATCTGTCGCCGGCCGGCCACATGCCGATGACAAACGCGGAGGGGACGCTCGCGATTAGCTACAACGGCGAGGTCTACAACGCCGAGGAGCTACGCCGGGAGCTCATGCAGGAGGGTCAGGCGTTCCACTCTGCCAGCGATACCGAAGTCATCCTCCACGGCTATGCCGCCTGCGGAGAGGGAGTTGTGCAAAGGCTGCGTGGGATGTTCGCTTTCGCGATCTGGGACGCTCGCCCAGAGACACCGGGCACCGGCCGACTGTTTCTGGCCCGCGACCGTCTGGGTGTCAAGCCGCTGTATTACGCTCGCGTCGGGGAAGCTTTCCTGTTCGCCTCCGAGTTGAAGGGGCTGCTCGCATCGGGACTGCCGTCCCGCGAGCTGAGTCCCGCCGGCTTGGTCGGCTACCTGATGTTGGGCGCGGTGCCCTGCCCTCACACGATCTACCGGGACATTGAGGCGCTGGAACCGGGGTGCAGATTGACGCTGGCACTGGATGGCTCGTCGGTGCCACAGCCGGAGCAATACTGGACACTCCCAACCGGCACGGCCGAACCCGCCAGCTACGGGGACACGGTCGACGGGGTGCGCGAACTCCTTGCAGAGGCCGTGCGTATCCGCCTGGTGAGCGATGTTCCCCTGGGCGGCTTTCTGAGCGGTGGACTGGACTCCAGCGCCGTCGTCGCGCTGATGCGCAAAGCGACCAACGGACCGATCCGCACCTGTTCGATGGCGTTCGAAGAGGCTACCTATAACGAAGCGCCGTATGCTCGCGCGATGGCGGAGGCCGTTGGCGCCGAGCACTACGAGCGGGTGATCACGGCGCGCGACGTGGAATGCGAGTTCGATCATATACTGTGCTCGATGGACCAGCCCACCTCCGACGGCGTCAACACCTACTTCGTCTCGCAGACGGCGCGCGAGGCTGGACTGACAGTGGCACTCTCCGGTCTCGGCGGGGACGAGCTCTTCGGCGGCTATCCCAATACATTCCAGGGGGTTCCGCAGTTGCTGCGAGCCCTACCACGTATCCAGCGCGTGCCGGGCGCCAGTCTCGTTGCCCGGGCCGTGAGCGGGCTCTTGCCTAGCCGACACTACTGGGCAAAAGCGCGCGGCGCCGTGGCGCGGCCCGTCTCACCGGCCAGCGCGTACCTAGCGCGCCGCGGGGTGTTCTCACCGGAGGAAGTTCGCCGGCTCGTCTCCCCTGAGGTCTGGCGAGCAGCCCAAAAAGTGTTCGATCCCGTGAGGCACATCGCTGGCTGTGCGATCGACAATCCTGCCGGTGCACCGCTCTCAGCATGGATCAGTCGGGCGGAATTGCGAACCTACACTCACCACCAGCTCTTGCGCGACACGGACGTGATGAGCATGGCGCATTCCCTGGAAGTGCGGGTGCCACTTCTCGACCATCGGTTGGTAGAATCCGTGCTCCAGTTGCCGGACGTCTCGCGGCAACCTCCTAACGGCGACCGACCGAAGCCGTTGCTCGCAGCTGCAGTCGGTAACCTCCTCCCGGCTGCAGTTCGCAACCGGCGCGACAAACAAGGATTCACATTTCCGTTCGATCAATGGATGGCACGCTTCCGCGGCCGGGTTGCGATATCGAACCACCCGAATGGATTCCTCAATCCGGCCATAGCGGAACAAACATGGGCGTTGCATGCGAGCGGAAGAATGCACTGGTCCCGGCCATGGGCGCTCTTTGTTTTGCATCGCTGGCTCGATGGGACCGCATAGGCATCTGACTCGAGCCGGAACAGAAGGGCATGAGAACGCTGATTAAAAGCATTATCCCACCCTGGTTACGTCGGAATGTCAGACTCATCCAAATGCAGAGGATGCTGACATCGGCAAAAGCAGCAAGGCATGCGGTTGGCAAGGTTGATAGCGAATGGCGAAGGAGAATAGGTGATGTAATCTCGGCGCCAGACAATGCCGCAATTCCGAGGGTTCCGGAAGCAGGGAAATTGCAGGGTTACGTCATTACTATGCACAATGGTGTCCGCGTGTGCGCCAATGGGTATTATGGAAGCGGCATTCTGAACATGCTCATTGAAAACAAGGGGGTGCATGAACCTCAGGAAGAACGCGCGTTTGAAGAAATCATCGAGCATTTGCGGTATGACTGCACAATGCTGGAATTGGGAGCCTACTGGGGGTTTTATTCCTTGTCTCTGCTGCAGAAACGCCCCGAGGCTAGATGCTTCCTGGTCGAACCGATTAAAGCGAACCTTTTGAGTGGCGAGCTGAACTTTCGCCTAAATGGACGAACGGGATGTTTTGTCCACGCTAGGGTGGACCGAACCCCGCAAATGGAGCCGCGGACTATTTCCGTTGATTCATTTTGCAGCGATAATGAAATTGACCATCTGGATATTCTGCACGCGGACATTCAGGGCGGGGAGTTGCTGATGCTTGAGGGTGCCTGTCGGATGCTTTCGAGCGGCAAGGTGGATTTTGTGTTTATCTCAACCCATTCAAACTCTCTTCATGCTGATTGCATCAAGAGTTTGGAATCCGCAGGATATGTTATTTTGGCAGAGGCCGACTTGAACGAAACGTTTTCATATGACGGTTTGATAGTCGCTAAACATAAGGGCATAGGCCAGCCCATGGGAATCATGATATCGCGGAAGACTGTCTAGAGCGTGTTATGAACTGTAACGGCACAGACCCGACAGCCCCCAATACTGGAGAGAGCGTGCCACGCGCGATACCCCGATCGGGCCCCGCACGATCTCTCACGCCGCACCCTCCAACAGGATCGGGGGCTGGGGGCCTGGGCCGTTACCATTAGGGTTGTTGTGCAATAAGCGAGAGGGTGACCCTTGCACTTGCTCGGACTGCCTCCAAACGGTTGTGGCGCCGTCGC
>Ga0170475_109983330_pt1 | contig 19911 bp, 5 predicted proteins | sample Soicark_Litter_5_FD_111474 | JGI IMG/M metagenome (GOLD analysis project Ga0170475, IMG submission 111474) | Avena fatua rhizosphere microbial communities from Hopland, California, USA. Combined Assembly of 48 SPs
CGAACGCGAGCGGCCGGCGCAGTACCAGCGGGTGCAGCACTAGCGGGGCAGGGACCCTATGGTGAGGAAACGTTCAAGGCCGTGACAAGGGGCATCGCCAATCTGCTGGGCAAGGCGCAGGCGCCTCCGTTTGCGTTGGTGCTTCCAACGAGGGCTTATGCGGACACCTATGCGCCACCCACCAGTGGAACGCTGATCACGACTGCGGACAGGATCAAGCCTCTGGTCGATGGAGGCTATTACTCCAGCGGCATGTTGCCTGTGGACGAAGGTCTCTTGATAGCACTCGGAGGTGAGCCTGTGCGATTGTTCGTGGGCCGGGAGCTCACCGCGGAATATATCCGCAAGGACGGCGGAAGCTTCTTTATCAGGGTGGTTGCCCGAATCAACTACGTCGTCCGCGACCCGAGATCACTTCAGCTACTGAAATTCTCCTGAGATCACGTTCGCCACAGGACCCTCACGGTCGATCGCTTATTCGTTTTTCAGCCTGTCGAGGTCGGTGATCGAGAATCATGGATGAGACTCTCGCGGTAGGCGCATTCGGTGAGGGGACCAAGACCCTTCACCGGATTCTCGAGGCGCAGGGGCACGCGCTGCCGGCCGACGAGGTCCAACGTGGCTTCTTCGGTCCTGCGACCCAGGCCGCGCTTCTGGAAGCGCAAGCGGCGATGGGGCGTCCAACCACCGGCGTTGTCGCAGCCGATGCCCTCGCGGCCTGGGCCGACCAGGTTTTCCCCTCAACGGCGGGCTCGCCTTTCAAGACCGCGGATACACCGGTCTCAGCCAACCTGGGCGCGGCAATCGCAGCGGCGGCGTCCATCAAACCTGCCAACGAACCGATAGTCGCCGGTGGTTCCCCGACCGTCAGCGGAGTTCTCGCGCTCGACCATGGCGCGCCTGCCGATGGCCTCACGATCAAGGCCTTCAAGACGGGCCCGTTCGGCGAGCGCACCCTCCTGGGCCAGGCGGTAACCGACGCCCAGGGAACCTACACGCTCTCGCTCTCCCCGCCTGGGCAGTCACGAGTGCAACTCGTGGGTGTGGCACCCGACGGAACCGAGCATCCGCTGACTCAGGCCTATTATCTCGACCCGGCCCAAACGCGGGCGGATCTAGTCGCACCCGGCTACTGGCAGCCGCTGGCTCCTGAATTCGAGCGCTTGACATCCGCCGTGGCCCCACATCTCGGTGGAGACCTGGCGAAACTCTCGGCCGCTCAGCAGTTCGGTCCTAGGCGTGATTTCTCAGATCTCTCAGACGCCTCGGGCTGGGACGCCGCAGCGTTGGCCCTGGCCGCAGAGGCCTACACCAACACCACTGAAACACACATACCCATCGACGGACACTACGCGATGGCACGAGCCGGCCTCCCCACCGACGTGACGACCCTCGCAAGAATCGATACCCAGTCCGTAGTCTCGGCGCTGAAGAAAGCCGCAGACGCAGGGATCATCACCCAGGCGACCGTCGACCAAAGCGTCAACGCATTCAATGCTTTCAAGATGGACTTCCGATCGAGCCACCCAATCGAAGGAGCACTGTCCAGCCCGAACGCCTTCCTGAATCTCAACGTTGTCATGGACAACGATTTGTCGCTATTCACCGAAGTCGCCCGCCAGAACCCGGGCCCTGGAATCTGGGATCGCGCGACGGCCGCCGGCGTCTCCGATCAAGGCCTGGCACGGCTACGCCTGCAGGGAAAACTGGCGTATTTGACCTTCAACAACGCCGGGCTCACCGGGCGCCTCATGGCGATCATCGATCAAGACGTCAAGGAACTGATCACCCTGGGATTTCATGCAACTGAGAAGTGGCGAGAGGAAGTCGACAACCTCGCGCAGGAGGGCGATGCAGCGATAACGGACGCGGTGCCGCCCGTCTTCCACCGCCAAGGAACCGACGGCGGCGTCATGGCCTACTGCGCCGAACTGGCACGACGCGTCCGGCAGATGGACCCACACGCCGTCACGGTAAACCGAGTGACGACCTCCGGGATTGGAGGCATCGACCCCCAAGGCCCGGTAGCGACACTCCTCACGAACGCAAGCTCGGCCGGATTCCGTCTCGGGAGCACGCCACTGACCCCCTTCCTGGCGAAGAACGCCGAAACGATCTGGAAAGGCGTCGACACCCCCCTCCGGGACGAGGCCATCGCCGGCCTTCGGAAGCTTTCCGTCCTGTACGCGGTGAGCCCGAACGACGAGACACTCGACGCGCTGTCCCGAGCGGGTCTTACCTCGGCAACCCAAATCGCTGCCCTCGACCGGTCATCCCTACAAGCGAAGCTGCAGCTCAACGTGCCCGATATCGACCTCAACCCGCAGGTCCTGACCGAACTGACCTGGCGCGCCCGGCAGTATTCCGCCACCGTCTTCAACATCTTCGACGGGCTCAAGCGACTACCCGCCGTGCCCTACCCTCCCGGGTCATCTCCGGAGGACGTGCGGAAGCGGGACGACCAAGTCATCAAGACGCGTGCGAAGTTGACTGGCCTGTTCCCCACCCTGGAGACACTGTTCGGCTCCGTGGACTACTGCGAATGCGAGCACTGCCGATCGGTACTGAGTCCGGCTGCCTATTTGGTGGACCTGCTCCGGTTCATCGACCCTCCCGAAGTGGCCTGGGAGACGATCAAGGCCTCCTATCAGCAACGCACGAACGAGCCCTACGGCAAGAGCAAGCCCTTCGACGTGCTGGACAAGCGTCGCCCCGACATCAAGAACATCGCGCTGACCTGCGAGAACACCAACGTCGCACTGCCCTACATCGACGTGGTGAACGAAGTCCTCGAACAGGTGATGATGTCCAGCCAGGGCCCGGTCCGGATCCAGGCCTACGACGTAGGCGACGCATCGAGTCAGGACCTCATCGCAGAGCCGGAAAACATCCTCTGGAGTGCCTACGTGGGCACATCGGCGACACCCGGCTTGCGTGATCTTCGCTATCCACCCGGTCTGCCGTTCGATCTCCCTCTTGAGGTTGTCCGTGCGTTTCTGGACCGCCTGGACTTGCCGCTGTGGCGTCTCCGCCAGCTCCTGGCACGCCCGATAGAGCTGGCCGGCGGCGCCTCGGCACTCTCGGACGGATGGGTCGACGTGTGGTACGAGCGCCTCGGAATGAGCGACAGCGAGGTGGACTCCGTCGCGGACGCCGAACAGTGGTTCAGGCTGTTCGGCTACGAGTCGGTCGAGGAGGCCTTGCGGAAGGACGCAGCTGCCGACGGGTCCCGCCCTTCCATGTCGAGCCTGTGCAACGCCAAGAATTTAGCCCGCCGACTCGGTGTGACCTACGAAGAGTTGGTCGAGCTTCTGAGGACCCGGCTGGTCAACCCGAACATCGAAGCCCTGCTGGTCTTGCACCGGCTCGGCGTCGACCCGGTGATGCTGGACCGGACCTTCGGTTACGGAACGCCGCTCAGTACCGAGGAGAAGGCCCAGTTCGAGAAGCACGTGCAGGACCTCGGCTACCAGATCACCGACCTGCAGGGCCTTCGCACCTCACAGATCCGCCAGTCGACACTCGTCCTGGAGGCGCCGAGTGCAGACTGCGACTTCTCCCAGATGTTCTTGGCTTTCAGCGAATCACCCCCCGACCCGGACGCCGCTCTGTCCATGGCCCTGCTGAAACTCAATCTGCTGGTCCGGCTACATCGCAAGCTCGGATGGCACATCCACGACGTCGACCGCGCCGTCCTGGCTTTGATGCCGGGCGTCGATGCGCTCACGGCAGCCACCTGGGAGGCAGTCACCCGCACGCTGCTGATCTACCTTGCTCATACCACCGAGGTCGCCGCGCGGCTTGGCGATCGGGTCAGCGTGGAGGATGTGCTGACCCTGTGGAGCGACGTGCCCGCGGTGGGGATATCGCCTCTGTATGAGCGGCTGTTCCTCACCCACGCGGTCCTCGGCCAGGATCTGGCCTTCGCGAAACGACTCGGACGCGTACTGTCCGACCCTGCGGTGCCGCTGGCCGGCCATATAGACGGCGTCCGGCAGGCTCTCGGCTTGTCACACGACGAGATCGAGGCCGTGCTGACCGCAGCGCAGGCGTCCGACCGCGATCTCACGCTGGGAAACCTATCCATCCTGCTGCGGCACGTCGTCTTAGCGCGTGGCCTGGACCTCCCCCTGGCCGATCTGTTGACGTTACTGAATCTGTCGACACGACATCCGTTCACACCAATAGACGGATCCCCGCTGACCAGCGTCGCCGACGACAATCCGTGGACAGAGACACTGGCCCTGCTCGACGACGTCGACCGTATGAGGGACGCCGGAGTCGATGTCGACTTCGTCGACCGGGTCTGCCGCCGAGGCACGGCTGTACGGGAGACCCCACCCGCCGAGAACGATCCCGTTCAGATCGCCGTCGACTCGCTACCCGGGCCACCCACGGTGGACCCGGATCGCAGAAAGGTCCTGCTGAGCCGGACGCTGGCCGCACAGCTATCGACAAGCGTCGCGGTCATCGACGTCCTGATAGGCGAGGTCCTCACCGATGCCTCGGGCCAGCCGCTGGCTGACTCGGGTTTCAGCGATCCTGTGACGACCACCCAGTCACTGACCCGGTTGCGCCAAGCCCTATATGTGGTCCAGACCGTCGACCTTGCCGAGGGGGAGATCAGATATCTACACCGCCGCTCGGGGGTGCTAGACCTCAACGACCTGCCGATCAGCGAAGTGAACCCCTCTGCCGGCCGCGACAACCTTCGGGTCTTGACCAGATGGTTGCAGCTGGCTGCACTCCACAAGCGGTACCCCAACCGGGCCCGCCTCCTCGCAGTCCTGAACACCGCCCGGCAGCCGATCGATACCGAGAACACGGCAGCCGCTCGCAGCGATCAGTTCCGTACAGCCCTGGCCGCCCTCACCGGACTTGACGCCGCTTGGCTGGAGGCGGCGCTCGACGCCATCGGCGTAAACCCGGTAAACGGAACGGTCTTCGAAGTGCCTGCGTTCGCCGACCCGGCCCAACTCCATCACAGCATCGAGGCGTTACGGGCGCTGATCAGGGTTCGACTCGACCCGCGCGACACCGTAGCGTTCGCGACCAGCAAGGTCACCGACGAGGTAGCCCGGAAGGTCCGCGCGTCGCTCAAGGGACGATATTCGCCTGGCGCATGGCGCAAACTGATCCAACCGGCGTACGACAGGATCCGACGCCTCCAACGCGACGCCCTCGTCGCCCACCTCACCAGCATCATGGACGAAGGCCGACCGAAATACGGGGACACCACCGAGAAACTGTTCGAGTTCCTCCTGCTCGATCCTGGAACGGAACCGGTCGTTCTGGCCTCCCGTATCCAGCTGGCCATCTCCACCGTCCAACTATTCATCCAACGCTGCCTCATGAACCTCGAAGAGGGTGTGGACCCGCAGATCATCGACGCTGAGCGCTGGGAATGGATGTGCCGATACCGAGTCTGGGAGGCCAACCGGAAGATCTTCCTCTGGGCGGCCAACTGGGTCGCCCCGGAGCTGCGCGACGACAAGACCCACCTGTTCCGCAACCTGGAGAGCAAGCTGTTTCAGGGCGACGTCAACGAAGACCTGGTGCGGGATTCCCTCTACACCTATGTGAAAGGCCTGGAAGAGATCGCCCGGCTCCAACTGCTCAGCATGTACTTCGAGCCCGGAGTGAGCGCCGACGCCTCCACGATCCACGTCGTCGGCCGGACACCGCATACGCCGCACAAGTACTTTCACCGCACGGCTACTCATGGCATGTGGACCCCATGGGCCCCCATCGACATCGGGATCGAAGGTGAGCATCTGATCCTGACAGCATGGCGTGGGCGGATGCACCTGTTCTGGGTCAGCTTTCTCGAGCAGGGCGCCGAGAAGCCAGGAGGCCTCGGCGTCATCCACCCCGGCGCCGGCGAGATACCCCTCGAGACGATGCGTGGCACGACACACATCAGCATCCAACTTCACTGGGCCGAGCAGATCAAAGGAGAATGGAAGCATCGCAATTCCACCCCCTACGTCGACGCGCCTTTCGCGGGTTCACACGCGACCACCGATGAGCAGAAACGGAAGTTCTTCGTCCGGGCCGTCGTGCTGGATAACGGACCCGGCCAGCAAGACGACGATCTGGAGATCCACGTCAGCCGAGGCGAAGTCGGACACAAGTTCGTCTTCTTCAGCAAACTCGCCCCGCCCACATCCGGTGCGACATCCGGCAACGATGCTCCCAAGCCACCTCCGTTCGCCCTGAACCAGGGCAGCGCTGCAGCCACGAAATGGTCTTCCGCAGCCGGTCCGCTACAAGTCAGTTTCACCTCGGCCGTAACCGAAAGAACCGACACCCCGACACAGTTACAGGGCGGACTTCACTCGATCCTCAACAGCAACCAGGCCTTCACCCTCCTCTTCCCCGGAAACGACATCCGCCCCCCGCAACTGCGCCGCCCTCCGTCCGGAACCGGCCGTCCCAGCGGGTACGTCTCGATGGACCAGAACGCCCAACATGTCGCCTACCGGGCCAGCGACGGCAACATCTACGATCTCTACCGCTCCGGCGTCGGCTGGTTCTACCAGTCGCCGACCGCGGAAGCACAGCTACCTGGAACGCAACACATCTGCCCGCCTGCGGCAAGCGACCCGCACGGATACAGCGCCGACGGGCAGCACATGATCTGCATCGCCTACAGCTCCGGCGACGCCGTTCATGAACTCGTCTGGTCGCTGCCCAACCAGTCCCCGGGTGACCCCGCCCAGGCGGATGCCATGTGGAGACTGGACACCGCGTACCAAGCGACCGCCGAAGATCAGCGTGTGGGGCGGCCGCTCGGCGGCATCTTCGCGCCTACCCGAGGCATCGTGTTCAGGACGCCTGGCGGCCGACTGCGCGCCAGCTTCCCGACCGAGTTGGGCACTTGGGAGACGCAGGTGCTGAACGAGGACCTGCCCCTGGCCCTGAGCGAACCGACCGGCACGGTGATGCGACGAACCGAAGGCGCTGCAGCGCCAGTGACCTCACGACACGTCTTCTACGTCGGCAACGACAACGACATCCACGAACTGCGCACCGACGCAGCCGGGCAAAGCTGGACCCACACCAACATCACGGCAGGAATTCCCGAAGCGGTCAAGCCCAAAGCTGACACCACGCCGGCGGCATACAGCTTCCGAAATCAGAACACCGTGCACGTGGTCTACCGCGGCACCGACGACCGAATCCACGAACTCTGGGGGAACCCCGGCTCCTGGAATCACAACGCCATCGGAGCTACCTCCACGAAGGCCGGCGGCGATCCCGCCGGATACGTCACCGAGTGGGTCAACATCCAGCACGTGGTGTACCGGGGAGAGCACAACGAGGTCGTAGAACTCTGGTGGAGCGCCACCTCGCAATGGCAAGAGAACATCCTGAGCGAGACCGTCCCCGGTGTCTCACGAGCCGGGACGGGCGAAATCGCCGGATACTCGTTCGAGACCGACCATACCCAACACGTCGCCTACCTGGATGAGAACGGGGCACCTCGCGAACTGTGCTGGGACGGCGTATGGCACGCCGGTTGGTACGAACTGGACAACCCGTTCCCCGACGACTTGGGGCCCCTCTCGTCGCCCTTCTTCTACGAGTCGTCCTCGGCCGATCACACCTTCTTTGTCGAGCCGTACGTGGTGGAGACGGCGGTGCACGAATGGAGCGAGTGGGTCGTGACCACCAAAGAATACGTGTGGCCGACAATCACGGTCCTGCCGCTTAACCCCACCCGTGTCAACGTGCAACTAAGCCCGGTAGCCCTCAACACGGTACCGGCGTTCGTAAATTCGATCCTGCCCGCTCACGCAGCCCTGGTGACCAGCAAGGGTGTTTTGGTGGGCAGCCCGATCAAGGTCTCGCTGGGATCCGAAGTGGCATCTCCGGGCGTGGCCCAGGCAACGATTCCTAGAATCCTGGAACTCGGACGGCAGGGCCTGGCAGGAAATCCGACGATCGGAATCCACCTGCGGACGTGGTCGACATGAGCGATGCGAAGTACTACCACGGATACCTGGACGAATACCGAAATCTCATCGGGCGATGGGTAGTCACCGACCGCGAGATCAAACACGTCCACACCGTCGAACACGCCCGACGCATCCTGTATCGGTTCAGGGACCACACCCATCCCTACGCCCAGCGACTCGTGTCGGAGCTGATCGCGGCCGACATCGACGGGCTCCAGCGGCTCGACACCGAAACGGACCTTCGCCGTACCTACTTCACCGACACATACCGGCCGCATCCGGTGGTCCCTCGAGTGGACCCTGCGCTCTGCGAGGACTCGGCGACGGCGGTCGTGGCCACCGCGAGCGTGGATCCACCCTTGCCCGAGGATGGACTACCGGTGCGTGACCTCGACTTCGACTATCAGTCCGGGGCCTACGACGTCTACAACTGGGAACTCTTCTTCCATGTCCCCTTCGTCATCGCCCTGCACCTGAGCGGCAACGGTCGCTACAGCGAAGCCCAGCACTGGTACCACTACATCTTCGACCCCACCGACCGATCCGACCCCCGTCAAGGACCGAAACGGTTCTGGAAGTTCAAGCCCTTCCGGATCGACGAGGTCGAGCACATCGAGAGCGTGCTGTTCAACCTGGCCACCGGTGACAACGCCGCGGCCCGCGACGCCACTGCCCGCGCTATCGGGGCATGGCGCGACAACCCGTTCAGCCCTCACCTGATCGCCCGGACCCGCCCCACCGAGTACATGTACGCCACCGTCATGGCCTACCTGGACAACCTCGTCGCCTGGGGAGACAGCCTCTACCGCCAAGACACCCGGGAAAGTATCAACGAAGCCACCCAGCTCTACGTCCTGGCCGCCAACGTCCTCGGGCCCCGCCCCCAGGCCGTGCCAGAACGAGGCACTCGACCAAAAGAAACCTACGCCACCCTTAAGAACAGCCTCGACGAATTCGGGAACGCGGCCGTCGCGATCGAACCCGATATTGCCTTCGACCTGTTCCCCCCGGCCCAGCCCTCGGCCGACACGCCACAGCACGCCATCCTGGAAAGCGTCGGCAGGAGCCTCTACTTCTGCGTCCCCAGGAACGACAAGCTGCTCGGCTACTGGGACACCGTCGCCGACCGGCTGTTCAAGATCCGTAACTCCCTCGACCTTCAAGGGGCCTTCCGTCAACTGCCTCTCTTCCCGCCCCCCATCGATCCGAGCATGCTCGCCCGCGCTGTCGCTGCCGGCGTCGACGTGGGCGCCATCGTGGCCGGCACAGCGGCCGAACTTGCCCCCGTCCGCTTCCAAGTGCTCCTCCAGAAGGCCATCGAGATCGCCCAAGACGTCAAGGCGCTCGAGGCCGGGATCCTCGCCGCGTTGGAGAAAAAAGACGGCGAGACTCTCGGCGTGCTGCGCGCCCGACATGAAGTGGCCCTGCTCGACCTCGCCGAGGGCGTGAAGTACGCGCAGTGGCAGGAAGCGATCAAAAACCGCGAAGGAACCCAGGTCAGTCTGCTGAACGCCTTCCAGCGGTACCGTCACTATCACCGGCTCCTCGGCACAGCCGATACCCAAATCAAAGCTCCGGAATATCCACCGTGGGACACCCCCACCTTCGAAGGACGTCAGACCACGATCGAGGAACCGACCGTCAACGCGGAAGACCCGCAAGTGAGGATCGGTGAAAGTTTCCGCGACGGCGGCCACAAGGTGTCCCCGGAGGAAGGACACGAACTCGACCTACTTGAAGCCACACAGATAGTCCAGGATATCGCCTTAGTGATCGACCAGACTGGATCAGCCCTCAACATGATCCCGGACATCGAGGCCGCAGCAAAGCCCTGGGGACTAGGCGCCGGTGTCACGATCGGGGGGTCGAACATCGGGCGCATGTTTCTGGGGATGGCCTCCGCCACGCGGGGCATCGCTGGACGCGTCGGGCACGAGGCGAGTCTCGCGGGACGAATGGGGAACTTCTCGCGCCGCGAGCAAGAATGGGCATTGCAGCGCAAGAACGCAGCCGGCGAACTAACGCAACTGTACAAGCAACTCCGATCTGCCGAGATCCGAGAATACCTGGCCGAGCGGGAACACAACAATCACCGCCAACAAGAACAACAATCCCGCGACGTCCTGGAATTCCTCACCAACGAGCAGAACACCCTGACCGGCGACAACCGGAAAATATCGACCGAAGACTTCTACCTCTGGATGAAACGAGAAGCGCAAACCCTACACGCGAAAGCCTTCCAACTCGCCTTCGACCTGGCCAAAAAGGCCGAACGCGCCTGGCAATACGAACTCGCTGACGAAACCCGCACCTTCATCCAGGCCGGCTACCTCGCCGGAAAGGAAGGACTGTTCGCAGGCGACCGGCTCCACTACGACCTCAAACAGATGGAAATCGCCTACCTGGAACAGAACCGACGCGAGTACGAGATTACCAAACACGTCAGCCTGGCTGAGTGGTTCCCCGCCCAACTCATCGACCTCAGACGCAACGGCAACTGCGACTTCTTTCTCCCCGAAGCACTCTTCGACCTCGACTGCTCTGGGCATAGCCATCGCAGAATCAAGTCCATCGCAATATCGGTCCCCTGCGTTACCGGACCCTACACCGGCATCAACTGCAGCCTCACCCTGACCGAAAACCACATCCGACGGGCCGCGGGCGGCTACCCGGCAGACCCAGCCGACGACACCACCAACTTCATGTCCTACTCCGCCCCGGTGACGGCCATCGTTACAAGTTCCGGCCAGTCGGATGCCGGCGTCTTCGATCCGAATCCCCGGGACGAACGATATCAACCCTTCGAAGGAGCCGGAGCCATCAGTCGCTGGACGCTGCAACTGCTCGGCAAACCGCGACCCTTCGACTACGACACCATCGCCGACATCATCCTCACCGTCCATTACACCGCTCGGACGGACGGCAGCCGTGCCGCCGCGGAGCAGGCGGCCAATGCATGGCTCCGGTCCAACGCCGCCCGGGCCTTCTCCATGAAGCATGATTTCCCCACCGAATGGGCCGCCTTCAAGAGTGTCGACACAACAACAGGCGGGAAAGCCAGCCTCAAATTCGCCCTCAGTCCCCACCACTACGCCTATCGGCTCAAAGATGTCAGCGAGCCTGCCAAACGGCTGGTGACGTTCTTCACCGGGAACCCCGACGGCGACGTGGAACTCCTCCGGGGCAACCCCGGCCAAGCGCCCGCATCGCTCGCCCGCACCCAGCCAACCAACGGCGGCGATTTCGGCACAGCGTCATTCCCCGCAACCGGGGATTTCGAGCTGCGATTCGACTCCAACGCTATTGATGACCTGTGGATCGTCGTGGACTGGTCCCCCGGAACTTCTGCACCAGGATGACTTGACGGCTAGAAAGCTGGGAGGTGGTACTCGTGGACGGCCAACCACAGCCGGACAGCAGTTGCGACCCCGCGCCGCATCGACATCGCCTTCACCGACGGCTCGCCAGCGACACACGGGAACATGTTCGCTTCGCGGGACGTCGGACTCTCGGGCGGTCGCGCCGATCCCTGACAACCCGCGCCACGGCTGCGGCCGACCGGTTGCGAGTCGAGCAGCGCCATGCCCCGATCCGCAATCGCGGCCGGAGGGCATCGCCATGCCGGACCAGCTAGTCCCAGCAGCCCCCGCACCGGGCGCGGGTGCACAACCGACAGGGATGTCGACGCCGACACCGCCGGCGGGATCGGCAGACGGGCCACTGCCAGCACTGCCAACCATCACTGCGCCGAAGGGCGGCGGTGCGATCAAGGGCATCGGGGAGAAGTTCGCGGCCAACCCGGTCACCGGCACGGGTGCGATGACTATCCCCGTTGCGGTGCCCCCAGGCCGGTCCGGGTTCGGACCCGCCCTGACCCTCGCATACGACTCAGGCAGCGGCAACGGGCCCTTCGGATTCGGCTGGACACTGTCTACGCCGTCGATCACCCGCAAGACCGACAAAGGGCTGCCGCACTATGTCGACGCCGACGAGTCAGACGTGTTCATCCTGTCCGGGTCTGAGGACCTCGTACCGGTGCTCAACCCTGACAGCAGTCGCCACACAGACACCACCACTGCGCCCGGCTGGACCGTTCACCGCTACCGACCGCGCATTGAAGGGCTGTTCGCCCGTATCGAACGCTGGGTCGACAACCAGACCGGGCAGACCCATTGGCGGTCCATCAGCCGAGACAACATCACCACCCGCTACGGCGCCACACCGGAAAGTCGGATCGCCGACATCGACCGGACCTTCAGCTGGCTGATCTGCGAAAGCTACGACGACAAGGGCAACGCCATCCGGTACGAATATGTCGCCGAGGATGCCCGCAACGTCGACCTTGCTCGGCCCAACGAGCAGGCGCGTGACCGCAGCCGCAACCGGTACCTCAAACGGATCCTCTACGGCAACCGCATGTCTCGACTCATCCAACCGGATCTGCATGCGCCCGACTGGATGTTCGAGGCGGTCTTCGATTACGACGAAGGTCATTGCCGGCCGATTCCACCCGACCCGGGCAAGGCTCCGCAGGACCAGCACGAACTTGTCCATGCCACCAGCACCCCGATCGACGCGTGGCCGGTGCGGCCCGACCCCTACTCGACGCACCGGCCCGGGTTTGAGGTGCGCAGCTACCGACGATGCCGCCGGATCTTGACATTTCACCGCTTCCCAGAGCTCGGTGGCCAGCCCTGCCTGGTCCGCTCCACCGACCTGGACTACGCCGACCTAGATCTCAGGTCCGGCCCCGTCCGAGTGGAGGCCGAACTCGCTCACCAAGGCAGCACACGCTTCGCGTCGTTCCTGATGTCGGTCACCCAAGCCGGCTACGTTCGCGATCCAGAAGCGGCGCCCAGGCAGGTACACGACGCCACCGCGCAGACATACCTGCGCAAAACGATGCCACCGGTGGAGTTCACTTACAGCAAGGCTGTCATCCAGGACCAGATCTACGAGCTGGACCCGGACAGCCTGCGTAACTTGCCCGTCGGCCTCGACGGTCGCGAATATCAGTGGGTCGACCTGGACGGCGAAGGCATCGCCGGGGTTCTCACCGAACAGTCCGGCGCGTGGTACTACAAGCCCAACCTGGGCAACGGCCGCCTCGGCGCACTGCAGGCCGTGCCGACGCAACCCTCGACTGTCAGCCTCGCCGGCCACGGCCAGTTGCTCGACCTCGCCGGCGATGGCCGGCTAGACGCGGTGACCTTCGCCGGACCGGTGGCCGGCTTCGCCAAACGTACCGACGAGGGCACCTGGGCGCCCTTCCGCGCCTTCCCAGCAATGCCCAACCTGCCCTGGGATGATCCGGACCTGCGATTCATTGACCTGGACGGCGACGGGCACGCCGACGTCCTGATCACCGAGAACGACGTATTCACCTGGTACCCCGCCCTGGGCGAGGACGGGTTTGGCCCTGCGCGGCGGGTCACCCAACCCTCCGATAGCGGGCGCGGGCCACGGCTGGTCTTCGCCGACGGCGAGCAGGCCCTCTACACCGCCGACATGGTCGGCGACGGTCTAGCCGACCTGGTCCGGATCCGCAACGGTCAAGTCTGCTACTGGCCGAACCTCGGCCAGGGCCGGTTCGGCTCACAGATCATCCTCGACAACTCGCCCTGGCTCGACCGCCCCGACGGCTTCGACCAGCGACGTGTGCGCCTGGCTGACATCGACGGCTCGGGCACCACCGACCTCATCTACCTCGGCGGCGATGGCGTCCAGATCTACTTCAACCAATCCGGCAACAGACTCAGCGACCCCCGCACCCTTGCCGCATTCCCCGCCGTGAACCAGCTCAGTACCGTCCAGGTCGCCGATCTGCTCGGAACCGGCACTGCGTGCCTGATCTGGTCATCACAGGCGGCCGCCGATGCCCAACACCCCATCAAGTACGTCGACCTGATGGGCGGCAACAAGCCACATCTGCTCACCTCCAGCCGCAACAACCTCGGCGCCGAGACCCACATCCAATACACCTCATCCACCCGCTTCTACCTGGCCGACCGGAGCGCCGGCAAGCCGTGGATCAGTCGCCTACCGTTCCCAGTCCACGTCGTCGACCGCGTCGAGGCCCTCGACAAGATCAGCGGGAATCGGTTCATCACCCGCTACGCCTACCACCACGGTCACTTCGACGGATTCGAACGCGAGTTCCGCGGCTTCGGCATGGTCGAACAATGGGATACCGAAACCTTCGCCGCCCTCACCGAAGCAGGCCTGACCGACGCCTCCAACATTGACGAGGCGTCCCACGTCCCACCGGTCCTGACCAAAACGTGGTTCCACACCGGCGTCTTTCAAAGCCGTGACCACGTCTCCGACTACTTCGCCTGCACCGTGGGCGCCCAGGACACCGGCGAGTACTACCGAGAGCCCGACCTAACCGACGCTCAGGCCCGCGCACTGCTTCTGGAAGACACCCTCCTACCGGGAGGCCTCACCGCCGAGGAGCAACGCGAAGCCTGCCGGGCGTTGAAAGGGGCGATGCTGCGCCAAGAGATATACGGACTGGACGACAGCGACCGGCAAGACCATCCGTACATCGTGACCGAGCAGAATTTCACCATCCGCGCCGAACAACGGCAGGGGATCAACAGACACGGGATCTTCTTCACCCATCCCCACGAATCGATCAGCTATCACTACGAACGTCACCCCACCGATCCCCGGGTCACCCACGCGCTGACCCTGGAGGTCGACACCTATGGCAACACCCTCCGAGCGGCGACAGTCGGGTACGGACGCCGCATCCCCGATCCCACGCTGACACCGGCCGACCAGGCTGTCCAAGCCCGTACCGTGATCACCCTCGACCAAAGTGCCGTAACCAACGCAGTCGCCGCCGTCGCCGACTACCGGCTACCGCTGCCCTGCGAGGCGCGCAGATACGAACTGACCGGGCTGGTCCTCCCGGACGGCTCGGCAAGGCTCACCTTCGACGCTGTCGATCAAGCCTTCGCGACAGCCGAGGAACTCCCCTACGAGGTGTCGCCAACGGACGGCGTGGTGCAGAAGCGCCTGATCGCGCACAATCTTGCTGTACCGCAGCGACGACCTCACTGGGCCGCTGCCGATCGGCGTGCTGGAGCCTTGCGGGCTCCCCTACGAAAGCTACAGACTTGCCTACACCCCGGGTCTGATCACCGCCGTCTTCGGTAACCGGGTCACCGCTTCGATGTTGGCCGATGACGGGCGCTATACAAAGGCGACCGGTGAAAGCGGATGGTGGATGCCCTCCGGGCGTACATACCTGTCGCCGGCAACCGGCGACATACCCGCCGAGGAACTCGTCTTTGCCCAACAGCATTTCTTCCTGCCACACCGCCACCGCGATCCTTTCCACACCACCGCGATGCCCACTGAAACCGTGGTCACCTACGACCGGCATGACCTGCTAGCTGTCCAGACCATTGACGCTCTCGACAACCGCGTCATCGCTTCTAGGCTCGACTACCGGGTACTCCAGCCCGCTGAGATCACCGACCCCAACCGCAACCGCGTGACTGTGGCATATGACGCGCTCGGCATGGTCGTAGCAAGCGCAGTGATGGGCAAGGCGGACGACATCCCGACGCAGGGTGATCGCCTGACGCCTGACCTTCGAGCTGATTTGACACAAGGCGAGGTCGCCCGCTTCATGGCCGATCCCCGCGGCCCGGTCGGTGCGGAGCTACTTGGAGACGCCAGCACCCGATTGATACACGACTTACACGCCTACCGGCGAAGCAGCAAGCTGGCCAATCCCACGCCAACATATGTGGCGGCAATCGCTCGGGAAACCCACGTTAGCCAACCCGTCCCGGCCACAGGTCTGCGATTCCAGGTCACCTTCTCGTACTCAGACGGATACGTTCGCGAGATTCAGAAGAAGATCCCCGTGGAGCCTGGCCCGGTATCAGAACGGGATCCGACCGGTGTCATCGTCATCGACGGTTCAGGAAAACCTCGCACGACCACGACGGACGTAGCAACACGGTGGGCCGCTAACGGTTGGACGATCTTCAATAACAAAGGCAAACCTGTCCGACAGTACGAGCCGTTTTTCACCGACACACACAGCTTCGAATTCGACACCAGGATCGGCGTCAGTCCCATCCTCTGCTACGACCCGGTCGAACGTGTTGTGGCTACCGTGCATCCCAATCATACCTGGGAAAAGGTGGTCTTCGACCCGTGGGGGCAGGAGACGTGGGACGTCAATGACACCGTCCTCATCGCCGACCCGGCTACGGATGGTGACGTCGGTGCGTTCCTCGGCAGATTGCCGTCGACCGATATCGCCCCGACCTGGTACGCCTTGCGCACCGATCCGACGAACGCCACTGAAGCCCTGAGTCGATGGCCAGATGCCCAAACCCGTGCCGCTGAGCAACGTGCAGCGCAACAGACTGCCGTCCACGCTGCGACACCTACCATCGCGCACACCGACTCGCTTGGCCGGCCAGTCATCACTCTTGCGAAGAACAGGTTTGCGTACAGTAATGGCCCCCCAGGCTTGCCTCCGGCCGAGGAAACCTGCGCCACGCACGTTGTCCTCGACATCCAAGGCAACCAACGGTCCGTCGTCGATGGTCTCGGCCGCAATGTCATGCGCTATGCCTACGATATCCTCGGCAATCGTGTGCACCAGGCCGGCATGGACGCTGGCCGGCGATGGACGCTCAACGACGTAGCCAGCAAGCCAATCTACACCTGGGACAGCAAAGACCGCCGCATCCGCAACACCTACGATGCGCTGCGCAGGCCAACTGGGGCCATCCTCCAGGACGGTTCCACCGCTGAGGTCAACGTTGGACGGACCATCTATGGCGAGACACGAGCCGACCCGGAGGTCGCCAACCTTCGGATGAAGATCGTTGAAGTGCGTGACCAGGCTGGCGTTGTCAGTACCGACGAGTACGACTTCAAAGGCAACACGATTCGCTCCGGTAGGCAGCTTGCGTCGGCATACGACCGCATATTGGATTGGTTCGGCACAGTTGCATTGGAGGTCGAGACATATACAGAGATCACGCGGTACGACGCACTGAACCGCCCCACCCAGATTGTTGCCCCGCACAGCGACCAGCCGGGGACGATGGTGAACCTCGTCCAGTACGCTTACGGCCAGGCGAACCTATTGGACCAGGTACACGCTTGGCTCAGCCTCGCTTCGGAGCCGGACGGTCCACTCGACGTGGCTACTGCAACGCAACACGCCGTTTCTGGAACCGAATATGACGCCAAGGGTCGCCGCACGCTGATCTCGTACGGCAACGGAACAGGCACACGGTATGTCTATGATCCGCTGACGTCTCGACTTACTCGGCTTACGACGGGCCGATTGCAGGACCTGACCTATACCTACGACCCAGTGGGCAACGTGACCGAACTGCGTGATTCTGCGCAGCAGACGCTGTTCTTCCGGAACAACCGGGTCGAGGCTGGTGCCCACTACATCTACGACGCAGTGTACAGGCTAATCGAGGCAACTGGCCGGGAGCACCTAGGGCAAATCGGCGGCCGACCGATCTCCCATTCGTACGATGACGCAAGCCGGATCGGGCTGCCACACCCGGGCGACGGCAACGCCCTCGGTCGATACGTGGAGCGCTACGTCTACGACGCTGCTGGCAACTTTTCCACGATGCAACATATTGGCTCAGATCCCTCCGCTCCGGGCTGGACCAGGACCTACAGCTACGTAGAGCAGAGTCAGCTCGAACCGGCCGATCGGAGCAACCGACTCTCGTCCAGCGTTGTCGGCCAGACCCTAGATGCATATGGCTACGACGTGCACGGCAGCATGCTCAAGATGCCTCAACTCCAGGAGATACGCTGGAACTTCCAAGACCAGTTGCAAATGACCCGCCGACAAGCCGTTAACGCCCGTGACGCGGATGGCCAAGCTCAGGCCGGCGAACGCACATGGTATGTCTACGATGCCGCCGGTCTGCGGATCCGTAAGGTCACCGAGAGCGCGCCCGGTCAGGTGAAGGACGATCGTATCTACCTTGGTGGCTTCGAGACCTACCGTCGCAATGGCGCGTCCGTGATCCACGAAACCCTGCACCTGTTGGACGACCAGCAGCGGATTGCCCTAGTCGAGAACATAAATGAAGGTGCAGCGCAGGGTGTACCTAAGCACCTGGTTCGCTACCAGTTGGGGAACCACCTCGGGTCGGTGAACCTGGAACTTGACGGCAGTGGTGAATTGGTCTCCTACGAGGAGTATACGGCCTTCGGCAGCACGTCGTACCGGGCCTTTGCCGGCTCGTTTCCAAAGTCCAAGCGCTATCGCAACATGAGCAAGGAACGCGATGCGGAAAGCGGGTTCTGTTACCACGGCCACCGCTACTATGTGCCTTGGCTGGGAAGGTGGTCGAGCTTCGATCCCAGTGGAATAGGTGCTGGTCTAAACGGGTACGAGTTTGTCCGCTGCAATCCAGTCAACTTGGTTGACCCGAACGGACGCTCCTGGAAGAGTTTTCTGGGTGGCGTGGCTGTCGGTCTCGGTACCGCAGTTCTGGTCGTTGCGATCGTCGCGACTGCTCCGATCAGCATCCCGGCATCCGTGGCCGTAGGTGCCACGGTTGTCGGGGTCGGAGCAACGGGTTACACGCTCGTTCAGTCGGCTCGTCAACGGGATGTATTCAACCGACGGATCAGCCCGGATCAGGCCGACTTCCAAGCCGGCACCGGTATTGGAGGTCTACTTGCTGGTGCGGCCTCTGGCCCAATCAGCGGGGGCTTGAGCTCAATCGGCCCTAGTGCCTTGACGTCCGCAGGAGTGACTGTGCCGGCAGCCGCTGCTGTGTCGCCAGCGATCGTCAATGTCGTTTCGGCCGGGACGACTGTTGCGGCGCCCATCTTGACGACGATGATTGGTTCTCATGAGGGTGGTTCTGGGGAAGGCAGTAAACCTCCCGAAACTAAGTCAACCGATGCATCTAGCTCTGCTGGCTCACCTAAGTCGCCAGTTTCGGCCGCGAAGCCGGGACGTCTTCTCAAGCAAGCCGAAGAAGCGGGGTTACGCGACGAAATTGAGGGTCCAGTCGAGATATTCGTGCACGGGACGACTAAGGCTCCAGCGGCAGCGATAATCGAGTCCCAAGGGGCGAATCTGTCCCCAAGTGGCGGGAAATTCGGTGGGAAGCTATTTACTGTGCCGAACGCCGATGTGGCCAAAGTCTTTGCGTCGCGGTCGGCTTCCCAGGTGGCAGGTGGAGAGGAATCGCTGGTAGGTATAGCTCTTCCGCGCAGCGTCGCAGCCCAACTCAAGGCTGAAAAGTTGTTGGTTCCGGGGACGATTTCTTCCCCACCGCCCGGCGTTCCGGCATCGACGCAGGAGTGGGTTTTCCAACCCGGAAGCCTGCAGACCTTGTCGAAGGAGGGTTTCTTCTTCAAGGTGCAATTCTGATGCTGTAAAATACCTATCTGCGGGATCGCGCCGGTCGCCTCCTGCGCTACGCCGGCCGACGCGACACCCGGCGGCGTCTTTATGTGTAGACGACCTGCGGGTGCCGAAACCTCATCCGCCCTGGTCACGGTTATGCTGGTTCCTGGTGCGTGCAGCTGGCGCCTGGGCCAGGATGAGAACATTCTCCAGCCGTGCCGCTATCAGATTCGACTCCCGACTGCCGACCTTCCCGCGCGTGAACCTTCAAGACGTGGGCGGCGTCGAGAATCCGCGCGATCTGCTCCTGTGACAGCCCGGCGAGTAAGCCGTTCAACCCGTCCAAAGCACTTTGCTGATCAACCGAGTACACCAACGTGCCCGCACGGCGTCGCCGCAGTGCCTCACCGAGGTCAACGACGGTCGAGGCAGGTTCGGCGACGACCAGACCCAGTCGGTCGCCCGGACCCAACTCGTCGACCTGGTCCTTCCACTGGTCGACGGTCTTGCGGAACTGAGCGTCCAGCCTGTACTGGCGTTTGGCCGAGAGGTCGATGCGGGAGCCGTCGC
>Ga0170475_109111612_pt1 | contig 19910 bp, 9 predicted proteins | sample Soicark_Litter_5_FD_111474 | JGI IMG/M metagenome (GOLD analysis project Ga0170475, IMG submission 111474) | Avena fatua rhizosphere microbial communities from Hopland, California, USA. Combined Assembly of 48 SPs
AACCAAGATAGTTGCGACATTGGGGCCGGCGACGGATTCGGCGGAGATGATCGGGCGGATGATCGATGCCGGTGTGCAGATCTTCCGGTTGAACATGTCGCATGCGCCGCATGATTGGGTGCGGCGGGTCGTGGCGGACATCCGCGCAGCCGCGAAGTCGCGCGAGCGGTTCATCGGGATCATGATGGATACGCAGGGCCCCGCGATTCGCACTGGCGAACTCCGTGTCCCGCTGGATTTGCGCCCCGGCCAAAAATTCACGCTCACGGTCCGCGGTGAGCGCAGCGAGGAGGAAGCGTCGGTCGACGTCAACTACGAGAACTTCGTCAACGACATCAGCGTGGGCGACACCGTCCTGCTCGATAACGGCACGATCCAAATGCGCGTGCTGGCCAAGCAGGGGAACAAAGTCGAATGCGAAGTGCTCACGGAAGGAAAGCTCGGCAGCCGGCGGCACATTAATTTGCCTGGCGTCAAAGTGAGTTTGCCCGCGCTCACGGCAAAGGACATTGCGGACGTGCAACTGGGGCTGGAGATGGGCGTGGATTACATAGCGCTCTCGTTTGTGCGCGAAGCGCGCGATCTCCTGCAGCTTCGGCAACTCTTCCCCGAGAACGGTCCGACGCCGCTGGTGATTGCAAAGATCGAAGATCAGGAAGCGATCAAAAATCTGGAGGAAATCGTCGACACCGCGGATGCCATCATGGTGGCGCGCGGAGATTTAGGCATCGAGATCCCGTATGAGGAATTGCCGATCGTGCAACGCCGGATAGTCAAGATGTGCGCGCAACACGCCAAGCCCGTGATTGTGGCGACGCACATGCTCGAGAGCATGATCGAAAATCCGACGCCGACCCGCGCGGAAGTCACGGACGTGGCGAACGCGGTTTTTGAACAAGCGGATGCCATCATGCTGAGCGGTGAAACGACAGTTGGGAAATACCCACTGAAGTGTGTGGAGGTTTTTAATCGGATCGCGCAACGGATCGAGCGGAGCGGGGGAGCGAGTTTCTTTGAACATGCGCATACGACTACGCCGCGGCAAAAACTGGTGAAGAGCGCTGTGATGATGGCCAACGAATTGAAGGCCGAGGCATTGCTGGTCTTCACCCGTCACGGGCACATGGCGCGCCACGCCGGATGGTTGCGGCCGCGCTCACCCGTTTATGCGATGTGTCCGAACGAGCACGTGGCGAATAGTTTGACCCTGAGCTGGGGCGTGGTTCCGGTCGTCGTTCCATTTGATCTCATCAACCCGGAGAACACCGTCGAAAGCGCCCTGCATATATTACTGCAGCAGGGAAAGATTCATCTAGGGAACCAGGTCGTCATAATCGGGGCGATTTTGGTGACGAACCAGGTGGTGGATGCGGTGCAAATGAGGAAGGTTCAGGAATAGGTAATACAGTTGATAGGTTGATACGTTGATAACGGCATCCGACTCTCCCTAATAACAATCTACCTGGGATGCTCCCTTTTCCCCTGTCCCCCCATCAACTCTATTAACTGTATTAACTTATCCACTTTATTAACTCCCGCCGCTCCCCTACACTTTTTTCCGAAAAGACTATTGACAACTATGCCGGCCACGTGTAAATACAAAGTAAATACATTGTATGGCCCGGATCTTCCTAGCTAGCCCCTCATGGAGTTTGACTGGAATAATCCACCGTTCGATGTCGGTTCTTTGACGCAGCGGGACATAGAAGAGTCCTTTGAGGACCCTTTTGCGGTGAAGTTGTTGCCCGATTCGGCCCGGTTCTCGGTTCAGGCCCGGTTTTTTAACCTGGGTATGTCTGCCGGTGGTGTGGGTGTCTTTTCGGTGTATCGCACCAACGGTAAACAGGTGCGCATTATCTATGCGCGGCCATTCCAGCCCGAAGAACGCTTCTTCTACCAACGCAAGATGGATCAGACCTTGGCTCAATAGGGGCCAAATACCTCAAATAATTTAAAAACCGGTGCCGTTTGGTGCCGAAAAGTGCCGTTTGGTGCCATTTGCCAGGTAGCTGCCGACATGAGTCGGGGCAGACGTAAGAATAGATGCGTGCGATTGCGAGATGGGAAGATGTGCCGATCTTCGACAGCGAAGCTGCCGAGGCGGGGTTCTGGTCGGAAAACAAGCCCGACATCCGCCTCATGGAAGGCGCCGTCGCCGGGAACAGTGAAAACTCGGAGTCCGTTACGATTACATTGCGCATCGATCCGCGCATGCTGGCGCGCATCAAAAGACTGGCCCGGTCGCGATATTTGAATTATCAGAGCATGATCAAACAATGGCTGAGCGAGAGAATGGAACTGGAACTAAGGGACAAATGAATATCATGTGCGCGCGTACAAAATCCGGATTCAGGGCAGGGTTCACCCTCATCGAACTGCTCGTAGTGATCGCAGTAATGTCGATCCTCGCCGGACTGCTTTTCACCGGCGTCGGCGGGATCAAGAAACTACAAGCCAAGCGCAAGACACAATCTGAACTGGCCCGCATCGAATCTGCCATCAGTGTGTACAAGGACAAGTTCGGCACGTATCCACCTGACAACCCGGGCAGCGGCCTGCCCATCAACCAGTTATACTATGAGTTGGACGGAACCACGTTCGATGGCACGACCTACACCACGTTGGATGGCGATTCAAAGATAGCAGCCACAGCGGTACCGACTGCTTTCGGCGCGGGAGTTAGTGGCTTTGTGAATACTACGGCGGGCGGGGGCGATGAGGGAAGAAAGGCCCAAAAATTCATCCGCGACTTATTGCCGAGCCAGGTAGCGGAGTATAACAGCGGCGGCGTTACTACCAAAATCCTGGTCGCGTCAGTTGGCTGGCCAGCCGGTCAACCCGGCGCACCTCTCGGTGCCGGGTCCACGTTGAACCCGATCCATTACGTCTCCTCCAACCCAACCAACAACACCCGAACCTACGATCTATGGGCCGACATCATAATGGGCGGGAAAACCAATCGCATTTGCAATTGGAGCACGGAAGCTTTGCCGCAATGAATCAAAGGGAACTCTTTATGAGCAACAAGGGAAACAACGAAACCACTCCGCACAACATTCCGGTTGCAACGTGGGGTCATGCCACGTGGCCCATTGAGATTCAACGCCGCCCGCGCCGCAGCGCTCGTTCCGACCGTTCCTCCTGGTTTTCATTTTCCTCCAGCCGTTCCCAATCACTCACGCACTCGTTAAAAATGCCCGCCCTTATGAAACGTTCATCGTCGGCTCGTCGGTTCCAGGCGTTCACGTTGATCGAACTCCTGGTCGTTATCTCTATCATCGGCCTTCTCGCTGCCATGCTCCTGCCCGTGCTTGCCAGCGCGAAAAAGAAGGCGATGATCAAGAAGTCCCGGCTCGAGACTGCAAATATTGCGGGCGCGATTCGCAACTACGATAGCGAACTCAATAATCCCCCGAGCAGCATGGCTGAGCGCAGTGCCGCGATTGCCGTGGGTGAAGATTTCACTTACGGAACAACCGGTGTGGGGCCAAACAATATCAAGAAGGCGGACGGCACCACCACGCTCGATACCTCAACTCCCGGCGTCCCGGCAGGTGTCCAAACCAACAACGCAGTGCTGATGGCCGTCCTGATGGACATCGAAACTTTCCAGAACGGCATTCGCACTCCGAACTTCGGACATGTAAAGAACACTGCTCGCAAACAGTTTCTGCCTGGCCAGGGTGTCACCGACAACACGTCGCCCGGCGTTGGTAACGATGGTGTTTACCGTGATCCCTGGGGCATGCCTTACATCATCACGCTCGATCTCAATAACGATGAAAAGACTCAGGATTCTATTTATCGGCGTGTGGCTGTTTCCGCTGATCCCACCGATACTACGGGCAATCCCAAGCGCGGTTTAAACGGTATGACAGCTAATACCAACGGGACAATTTACTACGTGAACGCGCCCGTTATGGTCTGGTCGGCTGGCCCTGATAAAATGGCCGACGATGGTACGCCTGCCGATCAAGGTGTGAACAAGGACAACATCCTCAGTTGGAAAGAATAAGCGCGAGGCGCCCATGCGAGTTCGATTTCAACTAGCCGCAAGCGTTCCAAAGCCCGGGGTAGCCGCGAACGTGAGTTCGCGTCATATGGATTCCCCTCACGGGTCATCGGGCGCGATGGGCGAGCAATCTTTCGAAGTGCGCCGACTCACGTCGGCGGCTACAAAGGCGGAGTCCGCGTTCACGTTAATCGAACTGCTCGTCGTCATTGCCATCATCGGCATTCTCGCGGCTATCGCGATGCCTACGCTGAACCAGTTCAAGCCGGACATCTCCGCCGTCGCCGCTCGCCAGTTGCTCAATGACATCTCGCATGCGCGCCACGTGGCTATCGCCCAGCGCACGACCGTTTACATGGTGTTTTGCCCCACGAATATCCAGGGCGCACTTGGGTATGGGGCGCTGCCGGCTAATGAAAAACTTAAGGCCGATAGACTTTTGGAAAAACAAGGCGTCGCCTACACCTTCGTCTCTTTACGCGATGTTGGTGATCAACCGGGACATCCGACGCCGCGTTACTGGGGCCAATGGCGAACCTTGCCGCAGGGCGCCTACATTGCCCCGATGAAATTCGATCCGAATGCTCCGGATCTGAACATCTACACGAACACCTCCGTGCTGGCCTTCCAGGTCCATCCGTTCCCCAGCACCAATAACATTCCATTTCCTTCCGACGAGGTTCCCGGCACCCAATTCGTACCAGTTTCATACCTCGCTTTCAATTACATGGGGCAGTTGGTTGTGAACGGCTCTGTCGTTGATGAGGAACTGATTCCGATCGTGAAAGGAACCGTGCAGGTTCCGCGGGATCCGACCACGAAAATCGCAAATGGTGTTCCAACTTTCACCGAGAACCCGATCGGCAACGGCACGAACAATTTCAACATCGTGAAGATCGAAGGCATCACCGGCCGTCCGCACGTCGAGAAACTGCCCATCCAATGATGGAAAACTTCAAACAACCGAATACGATTTTGAGACTTCCGTCTCAAAAAGGGCCTGAGGCTGGGCGTACCCCGGAGGTCGCCTCGCCTCGGGCCGTTTCTGCCCTCCGGAGCGCAGCGACGTCCCGACAGGTCGGGAAACTCTCAACCAGGCAGGAGCGCGCCTTCACCATGATCGAGATCGCGCTCAGCCTCGCGGTCATTGGGTTCGCGCTCGTGGCGATCATCGGCATTCTGCCGACCGGGATGAATGTGCAGAAGGAAAACCGGCAGGAGACGATCATTTGCCAGGACGCCTCGATCTGGATGGAAGCCATCCGCAGCGGCGCGCAGGGTGCAGATGACCTCACGAACTATGTGATCGCGATTACTAACTGGGCAACGGATCTGCCGGGTGGTACGCCGGTTGTCCGCGGATACGATCGCAACGGCTCCTACGGGGGCGCGGCCACCCCGAGTTTCGGTTTGCTCAGCGGTAATCGTATCATCGGCCTGCTCAGCACGCCCAGATACACCCTTTCCAGCAATGCCGTTCCCGGCGGTCAGATTATTCTCACCAGTAACTACGTCGTCGCCTATGTAAAAGCCATCAGCGGCGGCGCGTATGAAAAGTTTCCCCAAACCAACTCCGAAATCGTCAATGCCGGGTTCCAGTACCGCATGGTGTCCGAAGTCGTGCCCTATACCTATTACGATCCGATTTGGACGAATTGGGCGGATCCCACCCTGGTGGATCACACAAATGAACCTGGTAAATCGATTTATGACGCCCGCGTCGCCATGCAACAGGTAGTCACCAATCGCCAGGCGAACATGTATGATGTTCGCTTGCTCTTCCGTTGGCCGCTCTTTCCGCTCAGCGGAACCGTTGGCAACCAACGCCAGGCCTTCCGCACCATTGCCGGGGGCTGGCTCATGAATACGAACGACAACGGCTACCCAAACAATTACTCCAATCTCTTCCTCTTCCAACCCCGCACTTACGCGAGGCCATCATGAGAGTGAACATTGCCATTGCCTCCCGGACCGCGGGTGTCCCCACCCGCAGAAGTGTGCGTCCGTCGCAGAGCTTTCAAACTTCCACTGACCTTGCGACAACTCCGCAAACCGATCCTGCTGGTTTTCGGACCGCGGGTGTCCTCACCCGCAGAAGTGTAGGTCCGTCGCAGAGCTTTCAAACTTCCACTGACCTTGCGACAACTTCGCCAGCCGATCCTGCCGGTTTTCGGACCGCGGGTGTCCTCACACGCAGAAGTGTGCGTCCGTCGCAGAGCTTTCAAAGTTCCACTGACCTTGCGACAACTCCGCAAGCCGATCCTGCTGGTTTTCGGACCGCGGGTGTCCCCACCCGCAGAAATGACCGCCTACTGCACGGCGTTCGAATCTTCAGTGGCTTAACTCCGAAACCAAAATGCAATTTCCTCCGTCGGTTTGTGACCTATGAAAAGTCGGGAGTCTTAACCCGTTTGCCCATTTCTGCGGGTGAGGACACCGGCGGTCCGGGGAAAGACGGCTTCTCCCTCATCGAAATAATGGTCACGGTGGCCCTGCTATCCTTGATCATCCTGGGGTTGCTCTCGATGTTCAACCAGGTCCAGCGCGCGTTCCGCAGCAGCATGACGCAGGTCGATGTCCTGGAAGCCGGCCGGGCGGTAACCGATCTCCTTGTCCGCGATATGGAGGGAATCTATCCCACGAAATTCGGGTACAACACCAATGCCATACCGTGGTCGACAAACTTCTTCGCCATCAGCAACGGCGTCATCCCCCTGACGCAATATCTGCCCGGCACCAGCGGCCCGAATGGACCCTTTCGCACGAACTACCTCCAAACGGTTTTTTTCATGACCCGCGTCAACCAGAGTTACATCGGGAATGGATACTTTGTTTACCCGGATTCGCCGGAAGGCAGCGTGGGCACGCTTTACCGTTACCAGTTCGCCACCAACAAATTGAACGCCGCCTGGCTCAGCACTTACTTCGCCCAATCCCTGCAGTACATCATGCAGAATGGGCCGACCAACATGCCCAGCTTTATCAGCCGCATTGCTGATGGCGTCGTCGCCTTCAACGTAAAGCCCTTCGAAACGAACGGGATTGAAGTCACCTCCACGACTGCCCAATGGGACGGCCTTACCCACCTCGCGATTCCCGTCCGCGATTTTATCCAGAACATCTCGACGAATGTGCCGATACCAAATGCCTACGCGCAAATCCTGCCGGACAATCGGCTGAACTATTATTACCTCAGCAACGCCGTCCCCGCTGCCCTTGAGCTGGAAGTCGGGTTTGTGGAGCCCCGCATCCGCGACCGTTATGTGGGCATGGGCGGGCCGCCGCCCATCGCCGCAGTCTTGCAGGGCGCGCAACGTTCTTACCTTTCCAATCACGTGTCGGAAGTTCACCTCTTCCGCCAGCGAATCCCCATTCGCAACGTGGATTACACCGCATACAAATGAATTTCAGTTTCTTAAACCACAGCAGGTCGCGAACAAGGACCGGAGTGCCTTCGACATTCGGACTTGATTCGTCATTACCCATTCGTCCTTCGTCATCGCCCGCGCGCCCTTTGTCCTTCGGACTTGATTCGTCATTACTCGTTCGTCCTTCGTCATTGGCCCCGCGCTGTGTCCTTCGGACTTGATTCGTCATTACTCATTCCCCCTTCGTCATTCCGCGAAGCCGGCGTCGCATTGGTCATCACCCTCATCCTCCTCTCCGTCATCACCTTCATGGCCGTCACGTTCCTCGTCGTCACGCGCGGCGAGCGAAGCACGGTCTCGACGATTACGGAACAAACCACCGCTAAACTGGCCGCTGAGGCCGGACTGGAAGCGGCCAAAGCGCAGCTCGTGTCCGAAATGATGGCGTTCACCAACACGTCGAACATTCGCTTGCTCGTTTCCACAAATTACCAAAGCCCGTGGTTCACGAATAACTCAGCCTCGTACCTTAATGTCAATTACCAGGACTCCGCTGGCGGCCCTGTTTACGCGAGCACGCCAAATTATTTGCAGATGCTCAATAACCTTTTGTATCTGCCACGCGTTCCCGTAGTCCGCACAAATCGCATCTACGGCTCGAACGAATTCCTGTACTACCTCGATCTCAACCGCAACAACCGCTTCGACACGAACGGCGACATCGTTCAGATAAATTCGCAGGGAACGTATTTCCAGGCGGACGGAACCTTTACCTCAGACATCACAAAAGCGTTGCATATGAGCGCCATCGGCGATCCCGAATGGGTCGGTATTCTGGAGCGCGGAGCTTATATCCCGTCCCTGCTGAACCTCCAGGCCGGCCCGGCTTATCCTGCCTACGGCTACGGCCACTCCTCATCCAACTTGTTTATCAGCCGGTATTCATACGTCGTAATCCCCACGAGTGCCGCCTTGGACATCAACAATATTCATAACTACGCGAAAGCAGTGAACCCGGGGAGTGGCCTGCCTTTGAACATGAACGCCGGCGACGGCTATCTCCGCAACATGGGCGTTGGCTCATGGGAAATCAACCTGGCGGCATTCCTCGCCGACCTAAATACGAATCTTTGGCCGGTTGGCTACAACGGCGCTTGGGGCACCTCCTATAACTACTCCACCAACAACACGACTCCGAACCAGGGTGCCGCCTTTGAAGATTCCCTCGCGCTGCTTCGCTATCGCTACGGTACAAACTGGGGAACAAACCTGGTGAGTGTGAACAACCTATTCCCCATCAACGGTGCTAACACTTTCCAGAACGACTTCTACGATGGCTACTCTGCCGGACCCGTGATGCTTGGTTTCCATTGGTTCAATGGGCCGCCGCCCGACACGGACAACACCAGGACAGCCGCCGGTTGGTCCGGTTCAGAAAACCCGCAGCACTACTTCGACCTCCAGGATTTCTTCGATCGTTCTAAAGTTTTCAATCCAAGTGGACCTATTTCCTTAAGCGATCGGCTCAGTGCGGCCAGCAACACGAATAACACCTACGATCGCTACACATATTACCGGATGCTGGAACAACTTGGCACCGATTCAGCGCCCGAGCCGCCGAAGATCCACCTGAACTACCGGAATGTTGATGATGCGGGAAATATTGTGCCAAATATGGCTACCAATTTCACCCCGTGGGCGGGCATTCAATTCTTTACGAATGCGGCCCAGCAAATGTTGGTTGATTCCGGGTACGATACAAACGTGGTCCAGAGCGGTAGGTTGCACATCCAGATTTACCCAACGAATTATTACACTCCCTCTGTGCACCGGTTCTTACAGCAGGCTGCCAATATCCTCGATGCATCTTCCGCCCGGTTCAGCGACAACGTCGCAAGCAATGGCTATCCTTCTGTCTTCCGGCCCCTGTTCGAACGCCGGCCCTTGGGAACAAATACTGGAATCTACATTACCGGTTATGCTGAGGTTACGAATACCGACGTCATAGCCGCACAGCCTCTGAGCGCGAGTGAACCGAGCACCTGGAGTTTGATCGACCCGACACGCAACATCACCATAAATGGAGTGCCATTGGTTGTCGGCGCCAAGAAAGGGTTTCCTGCTTTCAACGAATTTGGTTCCGTCAACGATCTGACCGTGGCGCGGCGCATGGTGTTTCACCGAAGCAGCGGTGGTCCGGTGGTGTTCACAAACCAGTATTACACGGTCGGCATTTCCAATTCCTATAACGTGGAGTTTTGGCATTCATATTCAAATCGGCCCTATGGTCATTCAGTGACGGTAGTGCTCACGAATGAGATTACCATCGCACTTTCAAACCAGTTCGGAATGGTTCGTCGGCCCGACGGCAGCATCTTCTCGACCAATCTGGTTACTGGATCAACGACAAACTTCTCATCCTGGCCCGCATATAGAAGAGGCACAGCCTTTGGGTTTTATGGCCCTCGGGCTACTTACTTCACGTTTCTGACAAACGCCATTTATTCGCCGCAGTACAATCAATTCCTCTCTCCGGGTACTCCCATTCCCGATGCGGTTAATGAATTCGTCATACCGCGCTGGATGGTCATGCTGACAAACCGCGTGCGGGCAGCACTAATCGATGTAGGTAATCCCGGAAATCCTCACATTATTGATTATGTGAACCTCGAAAGCGCGGACGAACCTATTGAGATCAGCTCGGCACTGATGACGGGATCACGCTGCGCGGACGATCCAGTTGACCCCAACCGTGCGGATCTTTGGTGCACGAACAGGGTGCGGGGGACCGCAAGTCTCGGCGACCTGCCCCGGGGAATGAAGTACCAACATGATATCTCGATTGGGTCAGTACCGATCTCGGATGCGCAATGGCGAGCATGGAATTATGACGCGAATGACAAAGCGTCTGCAATCGCAGGATTCAACAAGTGGCTTTCCGACAACACTACAAACCAGCTTCACTTCCAGGCGCCGTTTACTCCGTATCGAACTGTTCATCAATTCGCTTCCTGGCAGGCAAACGATCCTCTGGTGCATTATACGGTTCCCGACCTCAAAGATCCGCTATCCAAGCAGCCGAGCGTGATGTTTGATGATGAGGGATCGGACAACCCGCCTCTGACCGATCTGTGGGGATTTCCAGGTGTCAGGACTCCGCTGAATGCTCATTATCGCCCTTGGGGAGGAAGTCCGAAAAAAGCGGTCGAAACCGACCCGCCTACGAACAAGAAGTTGGAACTAAAAGATTCGCTCATCGGACAATCTGACGATTGGGATTTTCCAACAAATAAGTTTCCGAACATTGGCTGGCTCGCGCGGGTACACCGCGGGAGCCCGTGGCAGACGATTTACGCAAAGTCTGCTCTAATTGACGCCAACACGTGGACGAATTGGAGCGGGCACACCAACTTCATGGTATTCACGAACGGCAATACCGTAACGACCAACTTTGATTTTGTTCACAGCACGCCTACGAACGATTTCCGGTTGTTCGATTTATTCACGACTGCTTTCAATGACAATGCGTCACGAGGGCAACTCTCAGTAAACCAGACGAATATTGCAGCGTGGTCGGCAGTACTTTCTGGAACCCCCGTTCTCACGAATGACATTCCTGGCGCCGTCGCAATTATCGAGCCGGCGGGTGCGTACAACAACTTCAATACGAACCTGTACCCTCCGGTTGCCAAGATCGTCGCTGGACTTAACCGGACGCGACAGACTACGCAACCCGGCGGAAAGTTTGACCACATCGGCGGAGTTCTCTTTACCCCGGAACTCACGGTCCAATCACCGTATATTAACAACGGAAACAACGCGGTTAGCGATGCCGTTTATGAACGCATTCCGTTGGAAATCCTGTCGCTGCTCCGAAACGACAGCAGTCCACGGTTTGTGGTGTATGCCTTTGGGCAGTCTTTGAAGCCGGCAGAACACTCGATCTATCTCGGCGGAGGCCAGTACTTTGGGATGGTGACGAATTACCAGATCACGGCCGAGGCCGTGGCGCGGGCTGTCATTCGGGTGGATAATGCTCCGTCGAACCCGCAAATCGTCGTCGAGAGTTATAATGTATTGCCGGCGTTTTAGCCGGCGGGGCAGGGAAGCAATTGAGCGGAAATCATTTCAATCGTAGCAGCCCAGCGCATCCAAACTGGGTAGGGCGCGCACTCCGCTGCGCGCCGGTTGTGGCAACCGCCGAAGCCGGACCGCTATCAAATTCGTCGACCGCTCCCCCCGCTAGCCAATGCTCCCGGAGGGAGAAAATGAGACTAGCCCAGAGTTCCAATCGTTATCATCAGCCAAACCTCGAAACTTCACGCAACTTTCGTGCGATTCGGGACAACCTGAAAGGTTGTCAGAGGTTAGCCGGGGGTCGGAGACCCCCGGGTGGCAGAGCGGTAGTCCCGCACCCTGGAAGGGTGCAAGAGCCAGACTCAGCGAGGAACACACAAATTATTTCGGAGCGTATTCCACGGCGTTCCTTTCAACCTGTTGCGGTTGAAGGCAACCGTTGCGATCCAAACGTTGGGGTATCCTACCCAAAAGCCCCAATTTCTCTCGCATTCGGACGCGTACTTTCGTGTAATATTTACTGATTATATATGCGCAGGCGATCCCTACTCTGGCTCCTCGTGAGCATTTGCTTTTTTCCTGGCCGCCGCCTATTTCTGGCGGCTCGGCGACAAATGGGAGGCCGAACGCAAACCCACGCCAGCCACCGCCAAGACCAACAGTCACACCGCCATCGCAAAAAAGAACGCGCTCGCAAGGGCCCAGAACGTTCCGCAGTTCGCACTTCTCAGCTCCCCAGGAAATCTCAACGCGCAACCGCAGGATCCACCGAAGAAAAAAGCCGATCCCAATGACCGATTTGCGTATCGGCTAAAAAATACGGAGCTCACCGTCACCGAACTCACCCGCAAGGAAACCGGATTGCTCCTGGAAAATGCGCTGCTCGATTCCGCACAAAAAATCTCCCTCGATATTCCGGATCAGCTACAAGCCAAAGGCGACCCCGGAACCTACATTGTTCAAGCCAAGGGGCCGATTGATGACACCTTCCGCCAGGCTATCGCCGCTGTCGGCGGTAAGCTGGTCCCACACGGTTACATTCCGAACAACGCGTATATCGTCCGGGCTACAGCCTCGGCCGCCCAGAACATGGCGCGTTTCTCCCAAACCGTGTTGCCGTACGAACCATATTTTAAACTCAAGGCCAGCCTGTTGAATGCCGCCGTCGAAAATCAGCCGCTTCCCGATAACGCCGGTTTGAATTTGTTGGTGTTCCCGGACGCCAGGGATCAAACCATCGCTGCCCTGAGCCAGGTTGGGGTGGAAGTGCTTTCTGAAGAAAAATCTCCGTTCGGTCCAGTCCTGAAAGTGAAGCCGGCTAAAACCGAACTATCCGCCATCGCCCAGCTATCCGGCGTGCAGCTCGTCGAAATGACTCACCAGCGAACGCGCGCCAATGACCTGAGCCGACCGCGGATTGGAGTGGCACCGGATCCTCAGAGTGCGACAAACTATCTCGGACTATCGGGCAAAAATGTTCTGGTGAACGTGAATGATACTGGTGTGGATAAGACCCACCCTGCTTTGGTGAACGTCACCGGCGATTCCAGTGTCGCTCTCACCGACAGAGATGGCCATGGGACTTTTATCGCCGGGATCATCGCCGGCAATGGCGCGCATTCCACAGATGTGCAGTTCGCGTCCGGGTCTCCGACTCCCTATGTAGACGGACAATTTCGGGGCATGGCGACCAACGCCCAGATCTTCTCGATGTCAATCGATGCGAGCTTTGGTATTTCCGGGACGGAGACGTCTTTTGGACCTTTCGGCAGCGATGCTTATCTTCAAGAAACTGCCGCGAGCACTAATGCGCTGATTTCCAACAATAGCTGGCACTATTATCAAGACATGGAGTATGACCTTGCGGCCGCGAGCTATGATGCGGCGGTACGTGACGCACTGCCTGGAACTCCCGGCTCACAAACCATCACCTATGTTTTTGCCGCGGGCAATGCGGGTAATGGCAATAGCGATGGAGGCGCAGGTGACTATGGCACAATTGAATCACCAGGCACCGCCAAGAACGTGATTACCGTCGGTGCAGTTGAACAGGCAAGGAATATAACGAACAAAATTAGCATTTTTCGGCGAATACTTACTGACAGCAACACCATCGTAACCGTCCCTGACACAAACAATCAGCCTTGGCTTGGCATGACCGACAGCAGCAATCAGGTCGCGTCTTTTTCGAGCCGGGGGAACGTCGGCGTGAACATCGAAGGTGATTTCGGACGTTTCAAGCCTGACCTCGTTGCGCCTGGCACGTTTGTAGTCTCAACGCGGTCAGGCCAATGGGACACCAACGCGTATTACAACCCGACGAATTATCACTATAACTTTTACGATCCACAAACGGTCGAGGCAGGAAAAACGAATTATTACTCGCTTTTCGTTCCCTACAATGCCGTGGCTGTCATTATCCGTGCCTTCGGGGCTGTGGATCTCCCCGTTGCGTACCGGCAGAACGGTCAACCCTACGTGAGTGGCGCACCGGATTTTACCGGGACGAATATCGTAGCGCTGCCAACCAATGCACCGCTGCCCGCTGGTTCAAGCGATGTTTTCTACGCGATTGTAAACCCAACAAACTTCGACGTCCCATATCTCCTCTACACCGAAATCATTACTACCAACGATTTGGGGAACTATCTGGAGGTGCTGCGAGGAATGAACGACCAACTCAGCCAGTGGTATCGTTATGAGTCCGGAACCATGTCCGCCGCAGATATATCGGGAATGCTTGCCCTGATGCAGGAGTGGTTTGCTCAGCATCAGCTTACCAACAGCCCGGCGCTCAATAAGGCACTGCTGATCAATGGCGCGCGTTCTGTTGCGAGCCGTTACACATTCCGTCCTCAGGCGCGCCTAAACATCCAGGGATGGGGTCTGCCGAACCTCACGACGACGATCCCGACGAACCTAATTGCGACAACAGACAATTCCATGATGTTCTTTGACCAGGATTCAACGAACGCGCTCGCCACTGGAGATCGACGAACCTTCAATGTTGATGTAAGTGGGGATGCGGGCAGCGATCCGTTGCGAGTGACGCTGGCTTGGACAGACCCGCCGGGCAATCCGGCCGCGAGCACGAAGCTGGTGAATGACCTCGACCTCTACGTTACCAACATCGATACGGGCGATGTATTTATCGGGAACGACATGGGTTCCGGCTCCGACTACACGCTCCTTTATGATACGAATAATCCGCCGAATCTCGACACCGTCAATAATGTCGAAAATGTGTTCGTGTCTCCCGAAATTGGGACGTCAGGCCATTACGCCATCACTGTTGTTGCGAAACGGGTGAATGTAAATGCAGTCACGGCTCATACCAACAAGGTGGTTCAGGATTTTGCGCTCGTGATTTCGTCGGGTGACGGCGCGGTTTCGAACGCGTTGCACTTTAACACCGCAATTACAGTCTCTACGAATTCTGCTGAGGTCACGACTATCTCGAACCAATTCATTGGGGATGATCAAAATGCGGGAGGGTTTGTCCAGCACCAGCGCGTTGGTGAACACACACCGCTGATCAACGAATCAAACGTGCTTGTATATACGGCCGGAACGAATCAGTTCCAGATTGGAATCGGTATTACCAATCAGTGGCACTTCTATGCCATCACTAATGATCACGGATTTACTAATGCGGCTTTCCTGACGTTCATTCCCTCGACGCTTGGGCTGCCACGGATTGGGGCACGACAATCGGAGGAAACAAATGCGACACGATTGGAGTCCGATGTGGACCTGTATGTTTCTGACGATTACAGGCTGACTAATCTTGAGCCTGCCGTGGTTAACAGCTCCCTTAAATCGCTGAGCCGCCGAGGCACAGAAACTATCATTATCTCCAACGCGGTTGCGAACCAGATCTACTACATTGGGGTTAAGTCTGAAGCACACGAGGCAGCCGAATACAGTTTTGTTGGCGAGTTCAGTCTGCTGCCTTTTGGCTCCAGCGATAACAACGGCGACCAAACTTTGCGCGGGTTCCCGCTCAACGCTCCGATTCCTGATGGCACTCCTGACAACCCCGGTGGGACATACGTTTTTGCGATCTGCCCAACGCCGCTGACGGTCAAACGAATGGTCGTTACGAACACAATTGCGCATCAGCACATGCCGGACTTATTCGGCCGGTTGAATCATGACGAGCCGAATCGGTCGGTCATCTTGAATAATCATTCCGGACCAGGGCCTGTCACCAACCAGGCCTTTATTTATAACGACAGCAGCAAGACCATCCCAGGCTCGCAGCACACCGACGGCCCTGGCCAGACCTTGCGCACGTACAATGGCCACGAAGGAGCGGGCCAATGGCGTTTGACCGAGGTCGATAATGCTCCCGGCAACATCGGCAGCAACGTGAACTTCACAGTCTTTTTGGAGAAACAGCAGGACCCGGAGGAGGGGATCGACATCGTGTTGCAACCGGGTGAATGCGACGACGAATTCTTTTTCGTGCCCCTCGACGCGACGAATGTCACCATAGACGTACAACTAACTGGTGGCACGGGTCCAATACCGATCGACGTTTGTTCTTTGGATACCGGCGCCGGTTGTACTAGTATCACTCTGGGAGGCGGCAATCCAACCGCTCGTCAGATAGTCCTTGATAAATCCAGCAATCCGCCCTTGCAGATCAATTCACTTTACGGAATTCGCCTCTGCAATAACGGTTTTGACCAGGCGACGATCCATCTGAAGCTCACGGTCTTCCACGACGCCCTCGGCATCGCGCGAGTTCCGCATTCTTCCACGGGTCCCCTCATCCTGGCTGATGATGCGGTTACGACTGCAACAATTTCCAACCCGGATGATAAAAAGATTGCGGCCTTGGAAGTGGGCGTCCGGATTGCTCATCCACGGGTTTCGGATCTGGTATTTCACCTGATTAGCCCGGACGGCGCGCGAATGCTGCTCTATGAAAATCGAGGTGGGAGCACGACAAATGGTATCGGCACGAGCAGCTTCACTACGAACATAGTCCCGGTGGATTCACAAGGCGGGGCTGCCGCGTCCACGAACAACATCGACACCGGCCTCACTTCCGGGAGCATCACCGTCAGTTATGATTTCTTCACCGTACCGGACCGGATGACAATCTACTATGACACCACACTGATCTACGATTCCGGCACAATCAATGGTGCGGGAACTTTCGTTGTTCCTTATGGCCCCACCAATGGTTCAGTAACGACGTTCCTGACGGTTATAATGAACCAGGGCGGCAACCCGCTGACGAATACGGCTTGGCAATATACGATCAGTTCGACGGCTGCGAACTACTCATATCTAACGTTTACCGAGGACACGAACCGAACCACCGTGCCGATCAAGTTCGCTATTCCTCCGTTTGCGGCCTTCAGCAACGCATCCGGGACCCAATCCCTCGGCGGGTTTGAACTGCCTGCCACTGACGTTGCAGCAGGGAATAGTGTCGACGGTTGGACCGTGGCCAACAACCAGGTAAGCGTCATCAACGATCCGTCAATTGCCCAGGCTGGCAACGGCTCGCTGGCACTCGCAAACGGCTCTCTAGTCCGAAACCTTAGCACAACCCCGGGCAGTACATACCGGGTCAGATATAATTATCGCGGTCCGGCCGCAGTGAGTATGTATCCTGGAGACCCTCCGCAGAGCGGGGTCATTATTGACCCTATCAGTGGAGTGAACGGCTCACCGACTCTGACCGGCGTCTCTTATACGGCACCCTCGGTTGTAGGATCTTCTTTTAACTTCGCGGGCCAAGACGGAACAGGCATCAATTTGCCTGACTCCCCCTTACTTGCGTTTACGAATTCTTTCTCGATTGAGGGATGGCTTTATATCCGAGGGCTGCCAGTGTCGCCTCGGCCGGCCGAGTTCATCGTTTTCCGCGGCGACACTCGAGATGGAAATGATCCTTATGTTCTGGACATAGAGAATAACACGTTCCCCGGTGGGAAACTGATGTTCGCTATCACCGACGCGAGCAACACAGGCGCTAATATTGGAGTACCGGTTCCGGCTTTCTCCAATTGGGTACATGTAGCCGCTACGCTCGATGTTTTGAGTGGTCAAATGCGCCTATTCACGAATGGGGTGCTGGCAGGTACGACGCCGACGAGTCTTCATCCTCTTGGTTTGCTGGATACGAATTATGCTCCTGGCGTGGGCATCGGCAACCACTCCAGCCAGCCCAGCAATCCTTTTAGTTATCTCCCATTCAATGGCCAGGTTGATGAATTGACCTTTTATCAACGCGCGCTCACTCCCAGTGAGGTACAGGCAATTTACCAAAACGGCTCTGCTGGCAAATTCGACTCCACGAACAGCACCCTCCCAACTGCCTTGGCTAAGATGGCAGTCTCGGCGCAGGGCGCGACCAACGTGGTCTTTGGCCAAAACATGAGTTGGTCGTCCGGCTCCTTCAGTTTCACAGCGGTCAGCAACAACACCACCCTGCGGATCGATGGGCTCGAGCCGGGCATGATCATCGATTCCATCGATATGGACGTCGCCGGTGGAGCCGTTCCCTTTTATGTGCTGCCGGAAGATCCGGACGGCCTGCGCAACGTGACCGGTAAATCGGCGCTCGGTGATTGGAAGCTTGAGGTATGGGACAACCGCGTTGGGCCCTCAACCAGCTCCAACGATTTTTCGACGCTTGTCGGTTGGGGACTCTCCTTCGTTTATCAAAATGAGGTGCCGAAACCGATCGTGGTCACCAACGCGATCACGGCCACGAACATCGTGAACCCGGGCCAGATTGTTTATTTCCTGGTGAACGTGCCGCCATGGGCGAGCTTTGCCACGAACACTCTCGTCTTCAGTTCGCCGGCGCAGCCGCTGAACATGTTGTTCAACCAGAATACATTCCCGGGGACCAACGCGCCGGGAGATTTCATCTTGTTGAATCAGCTGCCCAATGGCTCAGCCACGCTGTCGCTCGGGGGCTCACCGCCGCTCATCCCCGGTTCAACCTATTACATCGGCATCCAGAACACGGGCACAGTGTCGGTTACGATCGGGTTCCAGGTAAACTTCGACGTCACACCGCTCACTCTGAACGTGCCGGTAACCAGTGTTGCGGCCTCCAACTCCGCCACGCGTTTCTTCTCGTATGACGTCACGCCCGACGAAACCGGTGTTTGGTTCCAGCTCACGAACATGACCGGTAACGCGGACCTCGTGGTAAGCAAGACACCATTCCCTGACCTGACTAGTTATTCCTACGCCAGCATGAACACGCGCACGCAGGACGACAGCATCGTTATCTTCACCAACTCGGACCCGGTTCGGCTTACGGTTGGTCGCTGGTATCTCGGCGTGTTCGATCGCGACCCGACCAATGTCGATTACACCATCGTGGTTACCGACATGACCAATGCCGTGCCGCCGATCATTACGCTCTCGAACGCCGTGCTTTACGCGAACACAAACCTCGCCACCACCCTCGGCACGAATGATTACTACCGGTTCCATGTAAGCGACAATGCGGTCCTCGCGCGGTTTGAGTTATTGAACCCAAGCACAAACATGTCGCTCGTGGTCCGTCGTGGCATCCCGTTGCCAACCGATACCAGCTTCGATTATCGCAGCGATAATCTGGGCACGAGCAACGAGTTGATCCGCGTCGCGACCACCAATACGCCGGTGGGACTCACGCCGGGCGACTGGTTTATCACCGTCGTCAATCAGTCCGGTGGACCCGCCACCTACACCGTTCGCGCGACCGAGTTCATAGTGAACACCGCGATCATCATCACCAACGAGTTTGTGGCCACCAACTACTTCTGCCTCACGTGGACCTCCTTGCCCGGAATTGAATACTTCGTCCAGGCCAAGGTGAACCTGCTCGATACGAACTGGTCGACGGTAGTGTCGAACATTATCGCTATCGATTACTCGACCACATGGTGTGTGCCGATCACCGGGAATTATCAATTCTTCCGTGTGGGGCAGGGCGCACCGCCAGCCAGCTTCATAGCAGCCAGTGCTCCGCGCATCAGCAGCATCAATTGGACAGGCTCCGGCATCCAACTGGGCTGGACCAACTCACCTACGGTAACGAATTACGTGCAATACGCCCCCAGTGTCGTAACCACGAACTGGCTAGAGTTCCCCACGCCAGTGACCGGCACGACCAACGGCGTGTTTTCATTCTTTGATGATGGGATTACGAGCGGCGGCTTCGGCTCGCCGAAATTCTATCGACTCCGGCAATAACGCCCCGAGTAACGAAACACATTCTCCTTTCGGCGACAATTCGGTAGCGACTGTTCGCGAAGCGTCTGGATTGCGGCGCATTCCGCCGCTTTGCCCCGCCCGGATGAATCACGCCCCTATTTGCAGCAACGCTTACGAATCGTGCGCCCCAGTTCCGTAGGAACGACCTCTTTGCAGCAAGCACCCACAACCACAAAACAGTTGTAGTCCCGTTAGGGACGGCCTCTGCGGCAGCT
>Ga0170475_102181648_pt1 | contig 19874 bp, 22 predicted proteins | sample Soicark_Litter_5_FD_111474 | JGI IMG/M metagenome (GOLD analysis project Ga0170475, IMG submission 111474) | Avena fatua rhizosphere microbial communities from Hopland, California, USA. Combined Assembly of 48 SPs
CCTGAACGAAAATCGGTGTCCGCAACCTGAAGCGTAGACATCAGTTTGAATCGCACCCGCTCGTCGTTGCAATGCTCGCCATAGCGCGAGCTAAGGCAGAGCTAAGGCAGAGCTAAGGCAGAGCTAAGGCAGAGCTAAGGCAGAGCTAAGGCAGAGCTTTGCGCCTAGATCAGGCGCCTTTTGACGTGCTGCTCGGACACGCTCGAAATACTCTCAGCCTCTGAGGTCAACCGTACACTTGGCGGCATGAAACTGCGCCCAGTCGACCCGACACGTCTCGATGTCGAAGCCTTCGCCAAGGATGGCGGTTCACTCGACGGAGAGTGGCCTGTGACCTTGTTGGAACGTCTTTCCGACGCGACTCACTCGGAGGCTCGACCGACCGATGCCCACCTGGTTCAGTGGAGTGCCCAAGGCGAAAGCCGACCGAGGCGCGCAAGCGTGCCTGAGGTGTGGCTACACGTGCAGGCGAAGGCTTGTGTCTCGCTGGTGTGCCAACGTTGCCTCGGCCCCGTGGAAACGCCGCTCAACGCGCAGCGCAGTTTCCATTTCGTCGCGAATGAAGATCTGGCCGCGCAGCTCGACGCTGACACCGAAGACGATGTGCTTGCCATGACCCGTTCACTCAATCTGTGCGAACTGGTCGAAGATGAACTGCTGCTTGCCCTGCCGCTTGTGCCTCGTCATGAGGTGTGCCCCGACCCGCTGCCGATGTCCCCTGGCGACGACGAGGTGGTGGAAGGGTCGGCGCCCAATCCGTTCGCGGCACTGGCGGCGCTCAAACGCGGCAGCACGCCCAATTAGCCTGGACATATTCGGGTGAAAGACACTTTGCTTGATGCTAGAATTGCCGGCTTTTCGGCTGTCGCATTTCTTGAATGTCTGCGACCAGCCTTGCCGAATGCCATTCGGCGCCCAAGCATTTCGCAGCAGCATCTTGCTGAGTTGCATACCGCCGAAGCTCAAGGAGAATCCCATGGCCGTTCAACAGAACAAGAAGTCGCCCTCGAAGCGTGGCATGCACCGCGCGCACAATGCTGTTGCCTTGCCCGGCACAGCTGTCGAGCCGACCACTGGCGAGACGCATCTGCGTCACCACATCAGCCCGACGGGCTTCTACCGTGGCCGCAAGGTCCTGAAGACCAAGGCCGACGCCTGATCTGCAGCGCGAAAGCCGGCCGCGATTCTTCGCGTGCGCGTTACGCCGTCTGCCAGATGCTGCATCATCGCCCGGCCTGCGCCAGCAGTGCCGGGCGTTCCATTTGATGCGCGTACGCATCTCTGGGGCTGTGTGGCGCATCATCGCCTGACATGAGCTCATCCTTTTCCGTTTCGCCAGACCTGCACCAAGTTCGCCTCGCTATCGACTGCATGGGGGGCGATCATGGGCCCTCCGTCACCTTGCCTGCCTGCCAGGCCTTTTTGGATGCCCACCCGGCAGCCGAAGTCATCCTCGTTGGTCGAGCCGATGCGCTCGCGCCCGCCGCCGCCTGGCCGCGCTGCACGATCGTCGCAGCCACGGAAGTGGTCGAGATGGACGATCCGATCGAGGTCGCGCTCCGGCGCAAGAAGGACTCGTCGATGCGGGTCGCCGTCAGCCTGGCCAAGCCAGGCGCAGACGGCAATGCCGTCGCGCAGGCCTGCGTCTCCGCTGGCAACACAGGCGCGCTGATGGCGGTGTCGCGTTATCTGCTGAAGACGCTTGAAGGCATCGATCGCCCGGCCATCGCAGCTGTCATGCCGAACAAGCTCGGCAACTACACCACGGTGCTCGATCTCGGCGCCAATGTCGACTGCACTGCAGAGCATCTCCTCCAGTTCGCGGTCATGGGCAGTGCGCTCGCGTCGGCCGTGGATGGCAAGGAGAACCCGAGCGTCGGTCTGCTCAACATCGGAGAAGAAGAGATCAAGGGCAACGAAGCCATCAAGCGCGCCGGTGAACTGCTGCGTGCCGTCGGTGCCGCCGGCCACATGAACTTCTGCGGCAACGTCGAAGGCAACGACATTTTCAAGGGCGAGGTCGACATCGTCGTTTGTGACGGGTTCGTGGGCAATGTCGCGCTCAAGACCTCCGAAGGTCTCGCCTCGCTGATTGCCCACTTCCTGAAGCAAGAATTCAAGCGCACTCCGCTCACGATGCTGGCTGGTCTGGTGGCCAAGCCGGTGCTGAATCGGCTCGCTGGCCGGCTCGATCATCGCCGCTACAGCGGAGGCGCACTCCTCGGTCTTCGTGGGCTGGTCTTCAAGGCCCATGGGTCGTCCGACGCATTCGCTTTTGAGCAAGCAATGAACCGGGCTTATGATGCCGCCCGCCACGGCCTGCTCGAGCGGGTGCATGATCGTATCCTCGACACTCTTGCGGCCATGCCCGGGGTCAACGAAGAGCAGTCCGTCGTGCCCGCGGCTGCGCCTACTGCATGAATCACATGTCCGCTCGCTATTCGCGTATCACTGGCACCGGCAGCTTCCTGCCGCCGAACCGCCTCACCAATCAAGACCTCGCCGACAGGCTCGCTGCTGACGGTATTGAAACGTCCGACGAATGGATCGTCGAACGCACCGGCATCCGCGCCCGCCACTTTGCCGCGGCCGATGTTGCAGCCAGCGACTTGGCGCTCGAGGCTGCCAAGCGTGCCCTGGAAGCCGCCAAACTCGAAGCGTCGAGCATTGACCTCATCATCGTCGCAACGTCCACGCCGGACATGGTCTTCCCGTCCGTTGCTTGCCTCGTTCAACAAAAGCTGGAGGTGCAGGGCTGCCCGGCCTTCGACGTGCAGGCAGTCTCTTCAGGGTTCGTCTACGCGCTGTCGGTGGCTGACTCGATGATACGCACGGGCTCGGCGAGCAAGGCGCTCGTCATCGGTGCCGAAGTCTTCTCCCGCATCCTCGATTTCAAGGACCGGACCACCTGCGTGCTCTTCGGTGATGGTGCTGGCGCGGTCGTGCTCGAGGCGAGCGGGAAGCCCGGCATTCTCGCCAGCGAGTTGCACGCTGACGGTCGCCATGTCGGCATTCTCTGCGTGCCCGGCAGCGTGTCGGGCGGCAAGGTCGTCGGTGATCCGCTCTTGAAAATGGATGGCCAGGCGGTTTTCAAGCTTGCTGTGGGCGTGCTCGAAGATGTGGCGCGCTCGGTGCTTGCCAAGGCTGACCGCACTGATGCAGACATCGACTGGCTGATCCCGCACCAGGCCAACATCCGCATCATGCAAAGCACGGCCAAGAAGTTGAAGTTGCCGATGGGCAAGGTGATTGTCACCGTTGACGAACACGGCAACACTTCGGCCGCATCCATTCCGTTGGCGCTCGACGATGCGGTACGCAAAGGCAAGATCAAGCAAGGTGACACGGTGCTCCTCGAAGGTGTGGGAGGCGGCTTCACCTGGGGCGCGGTATTGCTCGACCTCTAATCGCGACAGAAAACAAGAGACAAGCGATGACTTCGTTCGCATTCGTATTTCCCGGCCAGGGCTCGCAGTTCGTAGGCATGCTCGATGCCTGGGGCGATAACGCCGCCGTGCGCCAGACCCTGGCCGAAGCTTCTGAGGCACTGGGCGAAGACATAGGGCGCCTGATCAAAAACGGCCCGCAGAATCAACTTGACCTCACGACCAACACGCAGCCGGTGATGCTGACGGCGGGCATCGCCTGCTATCGCGCATGGCTTGCCGAGACGAGCCTCGTGCCCGCTGTCGTGGCTGGCCATTCTCTCGGTGAGTACACCGCCTTGGTGGCCGCCGGCGCGCTGACCTTGGCTGACGCGCTGCCCCTCGTCCGCTTCCGTGCCCGAGCCATGCAGGAGGCCGTGCCCGTGGGCGCCGGAGCAATGGCCGCCATTCTCGGCATGGACGCGGAGGCCGTTCGCGCAGGTTGCGCTGAAGTGACTGTGGCGACCGGCGAAGTGGTTGAGGCGGTGAATTTCAACGACATAAAGCAGACAGTGATCGCCGGCTCCAAGGCGGGCGTGGAAAAGGGGTGCGAGGTCTTGAAGACCAAGGGTGCCAAGCGAGCCTTGCCTTTGCCGGTGTCGGCGCCATTCCACTCCAGCTTGATGAGGCCAGCGGCCGAGCATCTCAAAGACCGACTGGCCGGCGTCGGCATTGCGCCACCGAAAATCACGGTCATTAACAACATTGACGTGAAAGCCGAGGTCGAAGTCGCTGCGATCCGCGACGCGCTCTACCGCCAGGCCTTTGGGCCAGTGCGCTGGGTCGAGGTTGTTCAGGCTATTCGAGCCCGAGGCATCGCGCATGTCATCAATGCGGTCCAGGCAAGGTGCTGGCCGGTATGGTCAAGCGCATCGACCCCGAGGCCGTCACGACGACGATTTTCGATCCGGCGAGCCTTGCCGAAGCCAAGGCCTTGCTGGATGGGGGGCGGCAATGAGCGACGTCCAATACGCAGGCCAGATCGCCCTCGTGACCGGCGCGTCTCGTGGCATCGGTCAAGCCATCGCTACCAAGTTGGCTGATCGCGGCGTCAAGGTGATTGGTACGGCGACGAGTGAATCTGGCGCGCAGGCAATCACCGAGGCGCTTGCGCCCCAAGGCGGCCGTGGCATCGAGCTCGACGTGAACGATGCACTCGCGCTCGCTGCCGCCATTGATGCGATCGTCAAGGAATTCGGCGGGATACACATCCTCGTCAACAACGCCGGCATTACTCGCGACACTCTTGCAATGCGCATGAAGGACGACGACTGGGACGCTGTCGTCGACACCAACCTCAAGGCGGTGTTTCGCATGAGCCAAGGCGTGATGCGCACGATGATGAAGCAGCGCTACGGCCGCATCATCAACATTACTTCGGTCGTGGGTGCCAGCGGAAACCCGGGGCAGGCCAACTACGCCGCCGCCAAGGCGGGTGTCGCCGGCATGACTCGTGCACTCGCACGTGAACTCGGCAGCCGCGGCATCACCGTCAACTGCGTGGCGCCGGGCTTCATCGCCACAGACATGACCGACAGCCTGCCCGAATCCCAGAAGAAGGCGCTCCTTGCACAGATCCCGCTTAGGCGCCTGGGGGCGCCCGCCGAAGTCGCTGATGCCGTGGCTTTTCTGGCTTCCCCGCAAGCCGGCTACATCACCGGAACCGAGCTGCACATCAACGGCGGCATGTTCATGAGCTGAAGCTCGAATAAATTACCCCGGACCCGCCTGGCCGGATGGAGTTGTGAGGTGTCTTAGATGAGGCATCCCACACCCCTTAGAATCCCGGGCTGTTTCTGTAAACACTCCTGGAGGAGTCATGAGCGATATCGAATCCCGTGTCAAGAAGATCATTGCCGAACAACTTGGCGTGCCCGAGTCCGATGTGACGAATGAAAAGGCTTTCGTAGCCGACCTCGGCGCTGATTCGCTTGACACGGTGGAACTGGTGATGGCCCTCGAAGACGAATTCGGCATCGAGATTCCCGACGAAGAGGCTGAAAAGATCACCACCGTCCAGTTGGCGATCGATTACGCCGTCAAGCATCAGAAGGCCTGAGATCTAAGGTTGATCGCATGACCCGTCGTCGCGTCGTCATCACCGGCCTGGGGCTCATCAGCCCTGTAGGCAACACAGTGCAAGAAGGCTGGTCCAACCTGCTGGCTGGCCGCTCAGGCATTGCCAACATCACCAAGTTCGATGCGTCGAACTTCGCTTGCAAGTTCGCAGGCGAGGTGAAGGGCTTCAACGTCGAGGATTATTTCCCGGCGAAAGAAGCCCGGCACATGGATACCTTCATCCACTACGGATTGGCGGCGTCGATTCAGGCCGTGCGCGATGCAGGCCTGCCTACCAACGACGCGCTTAGCGAAGAACAGGCCGAACGCATTGGCTGTCTGGTCGGCTCTGGAATCGGCGGCTTGCCGCTGATCGAAGAAACCCACGCTGAACTGGAGGCTCGCGGTCCGCGTCGCGTGTCTCCGTTCTTCGTGCCGGCCTCGATCATCAACATGATCTCAGGCCATGTGTCGATCAAGTACGGCTTCCAAGGGCCGAACCTCGCGATCGTCACGGCTTGCACCACCGGCCTGCATTGCATCGGCGAAGCAGGGCGGCTGATCGAATACGGCGACGCCGACGTGATGGTGGCCGGCGGCGCCGAATCAACGGTGTCACCGCTGGGCATCGGCGGCTTTGCCGCGGCGCGTGCGCTTTCCACCCGCAATGAAGACCCGACCACTGCGTCCCGGCCCTGGGACAAAGACCGCGACGGCTTCGTGCTCGGCGAGGGCGGCGGCGTGCTGGTGCTCCAGGAGTACGAGTACGCCAAGAAGCGCGGCGCCAAGATCTACGCAGAGCTGGCGGGTTTCGGCATGGGTGCTGATGCCTTCCACATGACTGCCCCCAACGTCGATGGTCCGAAGCGATCGATGAAGGCTGCGCTGCGTAACGCAGGTATTAACGCAGACCAAGTGCAGTACCTTAACGCCCACGGCACGTCCACGCCGCTCGTTGACTTGAACGAATCGAACGCAGTCAAGCTCGCCTTCAGAGACCACGCCCGGAAGCTGGTCGTGAACTCGACCAAGTCAATGACCGGCCATCTTTGGGAGGCGCCGGCGGCATCGAGTCCGTGTTCACGGTGCTTGCGCTTCACAACCAGGTGTCGCCGCCTACGATCAACATCTTCAATCAAGATCCCGAGTGCGATCTTGACTATTCCGCCAACACGGCCCGAGAGATGAAGATCGATGTGGCCGTGAAGAACAACTTCGGCTTTGGCGGTACCAACGGCACGCTGGTGTTCAAGCGCGCCTGATTAGCAGCCACGTCCTGCGCCGAATGCGCGCGTCCCCGGCATTCCAGATCACCATCCGGCGTTTCGGCGTCTGGCGATGTGCGATTGCCGTCCTGCTTCTTGCTTCGGTGGGCTCGTTGGTCGCGTTTGCATTGGCCGAAGGTGGATCGACCTCTGTGGGCGTTCGTGCCATCTCCTCGGCCGCGTCTATCGTCATTGTTCTCGCCGGCGCGACGCTTATGCGCCGCCAAGCTATCAGCCTTCGCTGGGACACCCAGCGGTGGAATCTTGGTCCGGCTTCGTCTGTGGGCGAAGAGCCGTGGCCCGGACACCTGGAAGTCAGCCTCGATCTGGGCGTCTGGATGTTGCTACGCTTCGAGCACGATCTTGCACCCAGCGGTCGCCGAAACCTCTGGATTCCTGTCCAGCGCCATGGCATTGAGTCTGCGTGGCATGCAATGCGCTGTGCGGTATATTCCGCGCGTTCCGCCCAAGGCGATGACAGTGTCCGCACAGAGCACTGCCCCCGAAATCAAAAGAATGAACGTCCCTGACGCCGACGCACCGCTGATTGAACGCGTCAAGCGTGGTGACGTCAACGCTTTCGAGATGCTGGTCGTGAAATATCAACGACGCATTGAGAGGCTCATCGGCCGCATGGTTCGAGACGTGGACCTCATTCCAGACATCGCCCAGGAAACCTTCATCCGCGCCTACCGGGCGATCCCCCAGTTCAGAGGCGAGAGTGCCTTCTATACCTGGCTGTACCGTATTGCAGTCAACACCGCGAAAAAGACGCTGGTGGAACTCAAGCGCGATCCGCTGATCACTGAATCAGCCCGTGCCTCCCGCGACTAGGACGATGAAACTTACCGTACTGAAAACGAACTAAGCCACGGCGAAACACCGGAAGCGTTGTTGGCGAGCAAGGAAATTGCCAACACCGTGAACGCCGCCATCGAAGCTTTGTCAGACGATTTGCGACAAGCGATCACGCTGCGAGAGATCGAAGGACTGAGCTATGAAGAGATCGCCGAGTTGATGAATTGCCCGATTGGAACAGTGCGTTCTCGTATCTTTCGTGCCCGGGAAGCCATTGCGACTCGTTTGCGGCCGTTGCTGGACACGCGGGAAGGTGAACGCTGGTGAGTAAAGTGGCGAACTCGGTGATAGGCCAGACGTTTGGATTTGGAGAACGACATGTCAATCGGATCTGAGGCCGACCCGTCGGCACTGGAAAAACTGTCTGCCCTGGTTGACGGCGAACTCGATTCAATCGAGGCTGCGCGAGCCTGCACCGCCTGGCGCGACGATGCTGACGCGCGGGCCTCCTGGCATACATACCAGCTCATCGGCGACGTCCTTCGATCCGAAGACTTGTCCTCATCGCCATCTCGCGACATCGCCTTCCTGGCTGCTCTTCGCTCGCGTCTCGCCGTCGAACCGGTGGTGCTGGCGCCCAAACCATTGTTGGAAGTGCCGGTCGATCCCGCCACCCAGCCACATGCCGCACCCCTCGTGGCCAACGGCACCCGCAGTTCGCGCTGGTCCTGGATTGCCCCGTCGACCGTCGCTGCAGGCTTTGTCCTCGTGACGGGCGCGTTGCTCGTCACCCGCTCGCCATTGCCCGCGGGTGGAGGCTCCGCAGAGTCCTTGTTCGCCCGCATCGGCTTTGGCGGCACATCGACTGCACAGGTCGCGAACGTCCCGACTTTGACCGCGGCGGACGCCTCCCTCGAACCCCAAACCGTCGTCCTCACAGGCAAGATGATTCGCGATACGCGTGTCGACCGCTACCTCACCGCCCACCAGCAGTTCGCCGGTACTTCGGCGCTGGGCGTGCCGTCGGGCTTCTTGCGAAACGCGGCCGCCGAAGCACCCAATCACTGAACCCAATGCTGCACCGACCTCTGCTCGCGCTGACGATGGTCGGCGCCTTGTGTTCGTTTTTGCCCATCGCGACCGCGCAGTCTCAATCGCCCGTTGAACCGCAGGAGGTGCGCTCTTGGCTGATGCGAATTCACGACGCGGCGAGCCATCGCAACTTTCAAGGTACTTTTGTGGTTAGCGCGGGTGGTGCCGTGTCAAGTGCACGCATTGCCCACTTCTGCGAAGGCAGCAACCAATTCGAGCGCATCGATTCGCTTGACGGGCAGACCCGCCACGTGTTCCGCCATAACGACGTCGTACACACGCTGTGGCCAAAAGCCCATGTCGCGCTGGTCGAGCAGCGTGACCTTCTGAATTCCTTTCCCGCGCTCCTCCAGGTCGGCGATGACCGTATCGCCGACTTCTACGAAGTGCGCACGCAAGGTTTCGAGCGCGTGGCAGGGCATGAAGCGAGCGTGCTGATGTTGCAGCCGCGCGATCCATTCCGCTTCGGCTATCGGCTATGGTCGGAAAAGGTGTCTGGCTTGCTGCTTCGCGCCGACGTGCTGGGCGAGCGCGGCGAGGTCCTTGAAACCTCCGCGTTTTCTGATGTGGCGATCGATGTGCGCTCGCAGCCCGATGCTGTGTTGCGACCGATGAAGAGGCTCGAAGGCTACAAGATTCTCAAGCCTGCGTTCGTGCCGACCAAGCTCGAAGCCGAAGGCTGGACACTGCGCCAGAACGTGCCCGGCTTCAGGCAGGTGAGCTGCATCAAGCGTCCCCTCGAAGTTGCGCAGGACGAGCCCTCGCCGGACGGGCAGCAGGCCTTGCAAACCATCTTCTCTGACGGATTGACCTACGTATCGGTCTTCATTGAGCCCTTCAGTTCCGAGCGTCACACCAGATCCATGCTGACCACGATGGGGGCCACTCAGACCTTGATGCGACGTCAGGGCGACTGGTGGATCACATTGGTGGGTGATGTGCCTGCGGCGACGTTGGAGGCGTTCGCTAACGCTCTGGAGCGAAAGAAATAAGGTCATGGCCCAGAACGGGAAATTGTTTTGGGCCATGCCCTAATCCCCGAGTTCATCATCGTTGCCGTTTGGGCGGCGAGGTCGCGTTCGCGGGTTCGGTGATGTGGTGTTCCTGGTGAGGCTTATCGCATGCAACTGCAAATTCCGAAATCGTTTTTCTCATCCGTGAACCGTGCCGTGCTGTCGAGCGCGCTGGTTGTGGGCCTGGTCGTGGGCGGATCTCTCGCGACGCAACCAGTGCACGCCCAAGGCGGCCTACCCGACTTCACCGAACTGGTCGAGAAGGTAGGGCCCGCGGTGGTCAACATTCGTACCACCGAGCGGGCACGTGCCGGTCGCGGCGGTGCTGGTGGACCTGAAATGGACGAAGACCTGCTCGAGTTCTTCCGTCGATTTGGGGTGCCCATTCCGCAGCAGCCGCAGCCGCGACGCGGACAGCCTCAGCCCGATGCCGAGCCGCAGCAGCGCGGCGTCGGTTCGGGCTTCATTCTGAACGCCGACGGCTACGTGATGACGAATGCACATGTGGTCGACGGGGCGGACGAAGTCATCGTGACGCTTACCGATCGTCGCGAGTTCAAGGCGAAGATCATCGGCGCCGACAAGCGCACCGACGTGGCACTCGTAAAGATCGAAGCCACCGGTCTGCCCACGGTTCGCGTCGGAGATGTGAGCCGGCTGAAGGTCGGCGAGTGGGTCATCGCCATCGGCTCTCCCTTCGGGCTCGAAAATACTGTGACGGCTGGCATCGTGAGTGCGAAGGCGCGCGATACAGGCGACTTTCTGCCCTTCATCCAGACCGACGTTGCCATCAATCCGGGTAATTCGGGTGGGCCGCTGATCAACATGCGCGGCGAGGTGGTCGGCATCAACTCGCAGATCTACAGCCGCTCGGGTGGTTTCATGGGTATCTCGTTCGCGATACCCATCGACGAAGCCTCGCGGGTGTCCGAACAACTGCGTACGAGCGGTCGCGTGATTCGTGGGCGCATTGGCGTTCAGATCGATCAGGTGACGAAGGAGGTTGCCGAGTCCATTGGCTTGGGCCGGGCAATGGGAGCATTCGTTCGCAGCGTCGAAGGTGGCGGACCGGCCGAGAAGGCCGGCGTCGAGGCTGGGGACACCATCACCAAGTTCGATGGCCGCAGCATTGAGAAGGCCGGTGATCTGCCGCGGATCGTCGGTGGAACCAAACCTGGTAGCAAGTCGACCATGCAGGTCTTCCGGCGCGGCGCTTACCGCGACCTGAGCATCACAGTGGCTGAGCTCGAATCCGAACAAGCGAAGAAGTCAAGTGACCGCGGCACCGAGGGCAAGTCGCCTGCTGCGATTGGCGCACTGGGTGTTGGCGTGGTCGATCTCACCGATGTGCAACGCCGCGAGTTGAAGGTCAAAGGTGGCGTTCGCGTGGAGTCGGTCGAAGGTGCCGCGGCACGCGCCAATGTACGAGAAGGCGACGTGATCCTTGCGGTCGACAACGTCGAGATCACGAGCGCCAAGCAATTTGAGGGTGTGGTCGCCAAGATTGACAAGACCAAGGCGGTAAATGTGCTATTGCGGCGAGGAGAATGGGTCACGTACGTGGTGATTCGACCGGTACGCTGATTGAGAGTCGGGGGCTCCGGAGAGTTCCGAGGCTCTACCAGTTGACCGAAACACCGGGTCTTTCCATGTCGTGAAAGCGCCGACGCCCGGAAGCAAGGGCAATGCGACCCATCGCTCCTGGATTGCGAAAAGTCAGTAGGTGCAAACATGCTGATTTAGCAACGGATTGAATTGGCCGGCCGATAGAATCGCGTCGGTGGCGAATGCTTTTACCGCTGGTTTTTGCAACGAGCGCAGGGGTCGAAAAATATCCCCAGACCGTCCACATGCTTTTGTTGATAACTTGTGGATGGTTCTTGATGTTGGCAGCTCGCAACGACGAGAAATCAAGCAATGACGCGGTTTTCAGCGGGGTGCTTTTGGCTACAATGAAAGCCCAACAAGCAGTTGCCATACGTTTTGTTGGAAGGCGCGTCACTCCTTTTGACGTGCCTTTTTTTTAGCTCCTTTTTTGTTTGAGACGGGCTTCTTACCTTCACATCGCATGCGATGTGAGTTCTCGCGGGCAACGACTGCGTCGTTGCGACTCACGCGAGTTGCGTGCTTAGATCAAGTTAGCGGTTCATGGATCACATCCGAAATTTCTCCATCATTGCGCACATCGACCACGGCAAGAGCACGCTGGCCGATCGCATCATCCAGCGATGCGGCGGCTTGAGCGACCGTGAAATGGAAGCGCAGGTGCTCGATTCGATGGACATCGAGCGTGAACGCGGCATCACCATCAAGGCGCAGACGGCGGCACTTCAGTACAAGGCCAGGAGCGGGGAGACCTACAACCTCAACCTGATCGACACACCGGGGCACGTCGACTTCTCATATGAAGTGAGCCGTTCCTTGTCGGCCTGCGAAGGCGCGTTGCTGGTGGTCGATGCGAGCCAGGGCGTGGAAGCACAAACGGTCGCCAACTGCTATACCGCGCTCGATCTGCATGTGGAAGTGGTGCCGGTCCTCAACAAGATGGATCTTCCAAACGCAGATCCGGAGAACGCCAAGGCGGAGATCGAGGACGTGATAGGCATCGACGCCGAAAACGCCATTCCATGCAGCGCGAAGACCGGTGTTGGTATCGACGACATTCTCGAAGCGGTCATCACCCGCATGCCGCCACCCAAGGGCAAGGTCGATGCGCCGCTACGGGCGATGATCATTGATTCGTGGTTCGACAACTACGTCGGTGTCGTGATGCTCGTTCGCGTGGTCGACGGCCATCTCAACAAGGGCGAGCGCATCCGCATGATGGCAAGCGATGCTGTCTATCCTGCCGAGCAGCTCGGGGTGTTCACGCCAAAGTCTGAATCGCGCGAGACGCTGAACGCGGGCGAGGTGGGCTTCATCATCGCCGGCATCAAGGAACTGCAGGCGGCCAAGGTCGGTGACACCATCACTCTCGAGAAGAAGCTGCCGAACAATCTGGGTCCCGCGGCCGAAGCGCTGCCGGGTTTCAAGGAAATCCAGCCGCAGGTGTTCGCGGGCCTGTACCCGACCGAAGCCAGCGAATATGACCAGCTTCGCGATGCGCTCGAGAAGCTCAAGCTCAACGACTCGTCTCTGCGCTACGAGCCTGAAGTCAGCCAGGCGCTTGGCTTCGGATTCCGCTGTGGCTTCCTTGGCCTGCTGCACATGGAGATCGTGCAGGAACGGCTCGAACGCGAGTTCGATCAGGACTTGATCACCACTGCGCCAAGCGTGGTCTACGAAGTCGAACTCGGCAACGGCGAGGTGATCCACGTCGAGAACCCGTCGAAGATGCCCGACCTCGGCCGCATCAATGAGATCCGGGAGCCTATCGTCACGGTGCACCTGTACATGCCGCAGGAATACGTCGGCCCCGTGATGACGCTTGCGAACTTGAAGCGCGGCAACCAGTTGAACATGGCCTACCACGGCCGACAGGTCATGCTGACCTACGACATGCCACTCGCCGAGATCGTGCTCGACTTTTTCGACAAGCTCAAAAGCGTGTCGCGAGGCTACGCATCCATGGACTACGAGTTCAAGGAATACCGCGCCGCCGATGTCGTGAAGGTCGACATCCTGCTTAACGGCGACAAGGTGGATGCGCTGTCCATCATCGTGCATCGCGGCCAGAGCCAGTACCGCAGCCGCGCGGTGGTAGCCAAGATGCGCGAGCTGATTTCGCGGCAGATGTACGACGTTGCCATTCAAGCGGCCATTGGTGCCAACATCATCGCGCGTGAGACAATCAAAGCACTGCGTAAGAATGTGCTTGCGAAGTGCTATGGCGGCGACATTTCCCGCAAGCGCAAGCTCCTCGAAAAACAAAAGGCCGGCAAGAAGCGCATGAAGCAAATCGGCTCCGTCGAGGTGCCGCAAGAAGCGTTTCTGGCCATCCTCCAAGTGGACGATTGATGAGTTCGTTGACTGGTTTGCTCTATGGCGCCCTCGTGGTCTACCTCGGGGGCTGGTACCTCGGCAAGTGGACAGGCAACTTCTCCTTGCTGCTTTTCATTCTCACGCTGGCAACCTTCGGTTACTGGCTGGCCGAGCGCTTCGTGTTCGCGCCGCGCCGCTTGGTTTCTGCCCGGAAGCTCGAAGAAGAGGGCACTGCCCGGCGCACGCTACTCGCTCACCAAGGAATCACCAAGGTGGATGGCGATGTCAGCGAAGCCCGCCAGCAGGCGCTCGCCCAGCCCTGGTGGCTCGACTGGACGGCCGGCCTCTTCCCGGTCATCTTGATCGTCTTCCTGCTGCGCTCCTTTCTGTTTGAGCCTTTCAAGATTCCGTCGGGCTCGATGATTCCAACGCTGCTGGTGGGCGACCTCATTCTTGTCAACAAGTACTACTACGGCGTGCGATTGCCGGTGATCAACAAGAAAATCGTCGCCAACAACGACCCCAAGCGTGGGGACGTGATGGTGTTCCGTTACCCGAAGGACACGAGCGTTGACTACATCAAGCGCGTGGTCGGGGTGCCGGGAGATGAAATCGCCTACCGCAACCAGCAGCTTTACGTGAACGGCGAGATTCAGCCGACCCAGCCGCTGCCCGACTTCTTCCAGGAAGATCCGGTGCCGCACTTTGATAAGCAGTACGCGGAAAAGCTGGGTACGGTCGAACATCGCATCCTGGTCGATCGAAACAGGCAGTTGTATATCCCGAACGACACCTTTCCATTCCGCGAGAACTGCCGCTACAGTGGCGAAGGGGTGTCATGCAAGGTGCCTCCCGGGCACTACTTCATGATGGGCGACAACCGCGACAACTCCATGGACTCGCGGTTCTGGGGCTTCGTCCCGGACCAGAACATCGTGGGCAAGGCCTTCTTCGTGTGGATGAATTTCAGCGATCTGAAACGAATTGGATCCTTCAAGTGAACGTAGGGAGCATGCACGCATGACAGTAGAGCTTCACGGGAGCCGAAAGCAAGGCGGAATCACGCTCTTGGGATTGCTGTTCTGGGCGATCATCATTGGTTTTGTTGCGTTGCTGGGCATGCGTGTCTTGCCGACGGTTATCGAGTATTCAACGATCTCGAAGAGCGTGAACAAGATAGCCGCCGAGGGACTGACCACGGTGCCAGAAATCCGGGCGGCCTTTGAAAGGCAGAAGGACATCGACTACAACATTACTGCCGTGAACGGAAAAGATCTCGAAATCACAAAGGAAAATGACAGGGTCGTGATCCGCTTTGCCTACAACAAGGAAGTGGAAATCATGAGCCCGGTCTTCTTGCTCATCAAATACCAGGGAAGCTCCAAGTCGAAGTAACTGCTTTTGACCTGACCGATGGACTCACGACTAGCCGCCCTGCAATCCCGTCTCGGATATCGCTTCGGTGAAGAAGCCTTGCTCGAGCGCGCACTCAGGCACCGAAGCTTCGGTGTCGATCACAACCAACGCCTCGAATTCCTCGGCGATGCCGTTCTGAGCCTCGCCATCTCAAGCCTGCTCTTCGATCGTTTCGCCGGGTCGGACGAAGGTGACCTTACCCGTGTTCGGGCCCACCTGGTGCGAGAAGACAGCCTGCACAAGGTGGCGCTGTCGTTGGGAATGCCGGAGGTGCTGCGCCTGTCCGAAGGCGAAGCCCGGGGCGGCGGGGCGCAGCGCGTATCCATCCTGGCCGACGCAGTCGAAGCCGTCATTGGCGCTGCCTTTCTCGATGGCGGGTTCGATGCCGCGCGCACCCTGGTGCAGCGCATGTTCGGTGAGATCATCTCCAACACCGAGATCGGCAGCTGGAGCAAGGACGCGAAGACCGAGCTCCAGGAATGGCTGCAAGCGCGCCGGTTGCAGGTGCCCACGTATCGCATTAGCGCGACCCGCGGACAGGCCCATGCGCAGACTTTCGAGGTTGAATGTTCAGTGCCTGCCCTGAGCCTCACCTATTCCGGCGAGGGCCGCTCGCGGCGACTCGCCGAGCAAGAAGCCGCTCGTCGAATGCTCGACACCTTGAAGGCCACTGACCGGCCAGGCAGCCCTCTGCGCTCGTGACGCGCACCCCCCCTGCGCTCCTGATTTCCTGTAGCGAAAGATTGGCATGACCAGCAACGACGCGCCTACCGGCGCTAATGAAGAAGCGTCTCAGCGCTGCGGACTGGTTGCCATCGTCGGTCGGCCGAATGTCGGCAAGTCGACCTTGCTGAATGCGCTTGTTGGCCAGAAGGTCAGTATCACTTCCAACAAGGCACAGACCACGCGACATCGCATCACGGGAATACGTACGGTCGATGAGGCGCAGTTCGTGTTTGTCGATACACCAGGATTCCAGACTCGCCACGGCGCGGCGCTCAACCGCACGCTCAACCGAACGGTGCAAGGTGTCCTTGCCGACGTGGACGTGGTGTTGTTCGTGGTCGAAGCGGGCCGGTTCGGCCTCGACGATGCCAAGGTACTGGCACTGCTTCAAAACGAAGGCCTGCAAGGCAAGCCGGTGTTCCTCATCGCCAACAAGCTCGACACCGTGCAGCGCCGATCCGACCTCGCGCCCTGGTTGAAAGGCATGCAGGAGCGACACAAGTTTGCAGAGTTCGTGCCCTTGTCCGCTCACAAGGCGAACGACATGGAACGTCTGCTGGTCATCCTCAAGCCGTACCTTCCCGAGCAGCACTGGTTCTACGAGGAAGAGACCCTCACCGATCGCAGCGAGCGTTTCCTTGCGAGCGAGATCATTCGCGAGAAGCTATTTCGCCTGACTGGCGATGAACTGCCCTATGCCTCGACGGTCGTCATCGACAAATTCGAGGAAGAGGGCAATCTGCGTCGCATCGCTGCCAGCATCGTGGTCGAGCGCGATGCGCACAAGGGCATGATCATCGGCGCCGGAGGCGAGCGCCTGAAGCGCATCGGCAGCGAAGCGCGGCAGGAACTCGAAACACTGATGGACGCGAAAGTGTTCCTCGAGCTGTGGGTGAAGGTTCGTTCGGGTTGGGCCGACAACGAAGAGCACCTGCGCAGCTACGGGTACGAGTAGCTCCCTGGCATGGCCACCACGCGGCGACTTGCCGCGCCGCTCACCGCCTACGTGCTCCATCGCTACGACTGGAGTGAGACCAGCCTGATCCTCGATCTATTCACTCGTGAACGAGGGCGGCTCGCCGTGGCCGCGAAAGGCGCAAAGCGGCCTTATTCGCAGCTTCGATCTGTGCTCCTGCCGTTCCAGCGCATCCACGTCGGGCTGGGACGTGTGCCAAAGCCTGTCCTGAGCGGCGTAGAAGGGGCCGAACACGCCGATGAATCGACGAGGGAGGTGCAGAACCTTCGCAGTGCTGAATGGGCCGGCGGTGCGGCCATGCTCACAGGTGCGGCGCTCTTCAGCGGCTTCTACCTCAACGAGTTGCTGATGAAGCTGGTGGCGCGGCACGACCCGCACCCTGGGCTTTTCGACGTGTATGCGGGCACTTTGCCCCTCTTGGCGTGCGGTGACGACGCCATGGCGCAGGCAGCGCTGCGCGCCTTCGAGATCGCATTGCTGAAGGGGATCGGCGTGCTGCCCGATCTGAGCCTTGTGACCATGACGCTCGAAGAGGTGCGCACGGACACGGCTTACGCACTGCTACCGGAAGCCGGCGTAACCGCGGCACGCACGACCGACATGTCCATCTCCGGCTCCTCGCTGATCGCCCTTGAGGCCGCCCTCGAGCACGGCAGTCTTCCGGCCTTGCAACAAGCCTGCACACCATCGCTATCGCCCCTGAAGACGATTTTGCGAGGTTTGCTTCACTATCATGTCGGATCCCCCGTGCTTCGCACCCGCCAGGTGATGCTGGACCTGCAAAGCCTCGAGCTTTAGTTTTGACCCAAGCACATGATGAATCCTCTGCTCACCACCGGCCTCGATGCACAACGCGGTGTGACCAAGCTTTCGGTCAACGTCAACAAGGTCGCGCTGCTTCGCAACACAAGGCCTCTCGGCATTCCGAGCGTGACGCGGGCAGCAACGCTGTGCCTCGAAGCCGGCGCCCAGGGCATCACAGTGCACCCCCGGCCTGACGAGCGTCACATTCGTGCCCATGATGTGCACGATCTCGCCGAGCTGCTCAAGCAATGGCCGCAAATCGAATACAACATCGAGGGCAACCCTCTCCACAACCTCATGGACTTCGTGAGGAAGGTGAGACCCCATCAATGCACTTTCGTGCCCGATGAGAAGAACCAGTCCACGTCCGACCACGGATGGACTTTGCCGCAGGATGCTGCGCGCCTTCGCCCGCTCATCGACGAAGCCCATTCGCTCGGCGTTCGTGTAAGCCTCTTCATGGATCCGATTCCCGAGGCGATGCGCGCGGTGCGCGAGTTGGGCGCCGACCGCGTCGAGCTCTACACCGAGACCTACGCGCGGGCTCACGGCACGCCCGAGCAGGTGGCGGTGCTTGCAGGATTCGTCTCGACGGCACAAGCCGCATTGCGAGAAGGCCTCGGCGTGAACGCTGGCCATGACTTGAATCGTGACAACCTCGCTGATTTCCTCGCTGCAGTGCCGGGTGTGCAAGAGGTGTCAATCGGCCACGCGCTCGTCGCCGACGCGCTGGAACTGGGCTACACCGAAACCATCAAGGACTACCTGCGCTGCATCCATCGTGCCGCGCTCGGACCGTCCAAATGATCTACGGCATCGGCACCGACATCTGCGACATCCGGCGCATCGGGGCCACGCTCGCGCGGCGCGGCGATCGCTTTGCGGAAAAGGTGCTTGGTCCAACCGAGATCGAAGTTTTTCGCCAACGCCGCGAAAAGGTCGAGGCGCGTGGCACCGCTTACCTCGCCACGCGCTTCTCAGCCAAGGAAGCGTTCTCCAAGTCGATAGGCATCGGCATGCACATGCCGATGACCTGGCGCTCTTGCGAGATCCTCAACGAGCGCCGCGGTAAACCGTTCATCCGTCTTCACGGCGAACTCGCGACGTGGTTCGATGCCAAGGGGCTCGTCGCGCATGTCACGGTGAGCGATGAATCCGACTACGCGGCTTCTTTCGTCGTCACAGAAAAAATCGAATCCCGATGAGCAATCACTCCCCCGTCATCCTCGACATCGCCGGCCACGAACTTAATGATGACGATCGTCGGCGCATCATGCATCCCCTCACTGGCGGCCTGATCTTGTTCACGCGCAACTGGCGCGACCGTCGCCAGCTCACCGAGCTCACGGCCGAGGCGAAGTCACTGAGACCTGACCTGCTGATCACCGTGGATCACGAAGGCGGTCGCGTGCAGCGTTTTCGCACCGACGGCTTCACCCATCTGCCTGCGATGCGCAAGTTCGGTGAGTTATGGATGAAGGACCAGATGCGGGCGATCGATGCAACGTTGTCTGCCGGCTACATGCTTGGCGCCGAACTGCGCGCATGCGGCGTCGAGTTGAGCTTCACGCCTGTCGTCGACCTCGATCACGAACGCAGCGAAGTGGTGGGGGACCGCGCCTTCCATCGCGATGCGCGAGTTGTCACCATGCTCGCGCAAAGCCTCATGCTCGGCCTGATGCGCTCGGGCATGCAGAATTGCGGCAAACACTTTCCGGCCCATGGCTACGCGGTGGCGGACTCTCACGTCGACCGCGCGGTCGATGACCGAAGCCTGAAGCAGATCCTCGCCGAAGACGCGAAGCCCTACGACTGGCTATCTACCGGGCTCACCTGCGTGATGCCGGCGCACGTTACTTTCCCCAAAGTCGACAAGCTTCCGGCTGGGTTCTCATCGCGGTGGTTGAAGGAGATCCTGCGCGGAAAGCTTGGCTACGCAGGCGCAATCTGCTGCGACGACCTGAGCATGGAAGGGGCGCGCGTGGCGGGCAGTCCGGTCGAGGGCGGTATCGCTGCGCTCAATGCAGGATGCGACCTCGTGCTCTTGTGCAACCAGTCGAAGATCGATGGCGGAAAACCGGTCGATGCACTGCTCGATGGCTTGCAGCAAGCGCTGGAGCAAGGCCGTTGGCACTCCGATCCGCATAGCGAAGCTCGCCGGGTCGAGCTGCTCCCTCAGGGTGCGCCGCTGCCTTGGGACGAACTGATGCATCACCCGACCTATCAGCAGGCGCTCGAACGGTTGCCCTGAGAGGGGGGCAGCGCGGCGGCGCTGTCGTGGTGCAACGACAGGTGGTGTACGGGGTGCAGGCCGCATCGCCACATCTGTTCATGCTGCTTGGTTTCCCTTGTCAGGCAGTTCGACGGACAGCAAGACGGC
>Ga0170475_110049053_pt1 | contig 19863 bp, 17 predicted proteins | sample Soicark_Litter_5_FD_111474 | JGI IMG/M metagenome (GOLD analysis project Ga0170475, IMG submission 111474) | Avena fatua rhizosphere microbial communities from Hopland, California, USA. Combined Assembly of 48 SPs
CCAGGCGCATCAGCAGTGGGTGTTCCTCGCGGCATGGCAGGCACCAGGAGGCGAAGAAGTTGATCAGCACCGGCTGACCCCTCAGCGCATCGCGCGCGATCCCGTCACCGTTCAGACCGGGGAGTTGGAACGCTGGCGCCTCCTTGTCGATCAGTGCCGAAGGAAGCTCCTGCGGATTGCGACCGGGACGCAGCGCGAGTGCGAAATAACCTGCCAGTACCAGGAACAGCGCCAACGGCAGGATGAAGAGCGCGCGACGCATCTATTCCGCGGCGGGCTGCATCACCGGCAGGGCATGGCGGGCACGCACCGCAGCGCCGACGCGCCAACGACGATCGCTCAGCGATACGATGCCGCCGAACGCCATGATCACAGCACCGATCCAGATCCACGGCACCAGGGGCTTCCAGTAGGCGCGCAGCGTCCAGTTGCCGGACTGATCGCCCTCGCCAAGCGCGATGTAAAGATCGGACAGCAGGTTAGTACGAATGGCTGTGTTGCTGGTTGTCTGTTGCTGCAGCGGGAAGAACCGCCGCTCTGGGTGCACCAATGCGATGGTCCGGCCGTTGCGTTTGATCTCCACTGCGGCGTCGTCTGCAAGATAGTTCGGACCCGGCAGTCGACGAACATCGGCGAGGTGCAGCGTGTAGCCGCCAACATGCAGGTCGCCGCCAACGCGCACTGTCTCGATCGCCTCTACGTCGAAGGCGGAAGCGGAGAACCCGGCGATCGACACCGCCAGGCCGAAATGGGCGAAGGTCATGCCATAGGCGGCGCGCGGCAGATGGATCGCACGACGCATGCTGTCGGCGAGCGGCAGGCGGAACAAGCGGACCCGGTCGGCCCACTCCACGAGCACCGCCGCTCCAGTCCAGGCCGCCAGGCCGAAGCCCAGAACAGCCAGCACGGGACCACCATGCGTAACATAGAACGCGACCAGCACGACGAACGCCGCAGCGATGTAGGCAACCCACACCCGCTGCAGCGCGCCCAACAGGTCGCCACGCTTCCACGACAGCAATGGCCCGATGCCGATGGCCAGGATCATTGGCACCATCAGCGGCACAAAGGTGCGATTGAAAAATGGAAACCCGACCGACAGCTTTGGTCCACCGACGGCGTCGAGGAACAAAGGATACAGCGTGCCGAGCAATACTGTGGCGCACCCGCAGGACAGAATCAGATTGTTCAGCACCAGTGCGCCTTCACGTGAGATCGGCGCGAACAGTCCGCCGCCCTTCAGCGCGGGAGCTCGCACTGCGTACAGCGTCAGCGAGCCGCCGATCGCGATGAGCAGCAGAAGCAGAATGAAGGTTCCCCGCGAGGGATCGGTGGCGAACGCGTGCACCGAGGTCAGCACACCGGAGCGAACCAGAAAGGTCCCGACCAGTGACAGCGAAAAGGTGATGATCGCCAGCAGGATGGTCCAGCTCTTCATCGTGTCGCGCTTCTCCACGACGATCGAGGAATGGATCAGCGCGGTGCCGACCAGCCACGGCATGAAGCTGGCGTTTTCGACTGGGTCCCAGAACCACCAGCCTCCCCAGCCCAGCGTGTAATAAGCCCACCAGCTGCCCATTGCGATGCCAATGGTCAGGAAGCACCAGGACGCCAGCGTCCACGGGCGCACCCAGCGCGCCCAGGCGGCGTCGACCCGGCCCTCGATCAGCGCGGCAACGGCGAAGGCGAAGCCGACCGAGAAACCGACATAACCCAGGTAGAGGAACGGGGGATGAAAGGCGAGGCCAGGATCCTGCAATACCGGATTGAGCCCACGCCCATTGGGCAATGGTGGCCAGGTGCGCAGAAAGGGATTGGACGTCAGCAGGATGAACAGCAGGAAGCCGGTGGCGATCATACCCTGCACCGACAGGACGCGGGCGCGCAGGTCAGGCGGCAGATTGCCGGAGAACAGCGCCAGCGCGCCGCTGCATACGCCGAGCATGAAGACCCACAGCAACATGGAGCCCTCGTGGTTTCCCCACACGCCGGAGATCTTATAAAGCAGCGGTTTATCGGTATGACTGTTCTCGGCGACGTTGATCACCGAGAAATCCGAGGTGACGTAGGCGTGCATCAGCCCTGCCATGGCCAGCACGAGCAATGCAAGCTGCACCAGGGCCGCACTGCGACCAACCGCCATCCAGGCAAGGTTGCGGCGCGCCGCCCCCACCAGGGGAACCACCGTCTGCACCAGCGCAACACACAGGGCTAGAATCAGTGCGAAATGGCCGAGTTCGGCAGTCATCGCCGGACGAGCCTCAAACCGTGGCGCGGCGGACGGGCCTGGGAGAGCAAAGCGCTGCGATCCGGGATGCCATCACCGGGCCCGTATGCGCCGGATGAGGCCTACAGTGCAACCGCTACCCACCACCGTAGCAAGATGTCCCCGGTGCGCCACGGTTGCGGCGCCTGGGATCGCCGGGCGGCGAATTGCGGAACCTATGCCGCAGGCATCAGCCAGGTTCCTGAACATGTGCTTCAAGGAACCACAGCGCCTTGTCGAGATCGCGTGACGCCGCGGTGAAGATGTCCGCCGTATCCGCGTCGCCTGCTTCGTCCGCTTCGTCGATGGCGCGGCGCAGCGAGTTGGCGACTTTGCCATATCGATCGATCAATGCGGCAAGGTGTTCCTTGATGGCGTATATATCGGTGGGATAAGCCGGCAACGTCGTGGACTGAGCCACCGTCTGCGCAGTGCCGAGAGCGGTCCCCCCGAGCTGCACGACGCGTTCCGCCATGGTATCGACATGACCATCGATCTGGGTGCGGAAGCCATCCAGCATCTCGTGCACGGCAATGAACTGCGGGCCTTTCAGGTTCCAGTGCGCCTGCTTCGTCAGCAGTGCGAGATCGATGCCATCCGCCACCCTTGCGTTCAACAGCTGAATGGCGGCCTGCTTCGTATTGGCGTTCAGGTCGTTCACGGTTTTGTGCATCCGCATCGGGTCACTCCTCAACGTTGAAGCTCAGACACAATCGCAGGCGGGAAGTCTGACAGCCGCGAGCCACCCCAAAAGGGGCTAGTAGCCGTGCGCGCAACCTGAGCTTTCCCAGGAGACGTTCCTTGACCTTTGGCCCCCGCCAGTCAAGCGACCGCCCGCTTGGCTGGACGGATCGTACCGTCACCAATACCCTGCAGGTGCGGTTGCTGATGTTGCCGACCGACAGGAGTGCGGAGAGAACCAGATCGTGCACGAGCGCGGCAGACCGGGAGGGAAGCACTAGCCTGCCATGAGCGAACCGACAGGGCCGCTTAAGGGCCTGCGCATCCTGGACCTGACCACAGTGTTGTTCGGCCCGTTCGGAACCCAGACGTTGGGCGACTGGGGTGCCGAAATCATCAAAGTGGAAAGCCTGACAGGGGACACCTGGCGGACGTCCGGCGTGTTCCGCAATCGCGGCATGAGCGGCCAGTTCATGGCGGCGAATCGCAACAAGCGCAGCATCGCGGTTGACCTGAAGCATTCCGACGGGAAGGAAGTGCTGCGCCGCCTGATCCCGACGGCGGATGCGCTGGTCAGCAATATCCGCCCCGCAGGACTGGCTCGGCTCGGCTTCAGCTACGAGGCATGCCGGGAGCTCAATCCGCGCATCGTGTATGCGAGTGCCGTCGGCTTTGGCCAGGATGGGCCATGGCGCGCGCGGCCGGCGTTCGACGAAATAATCCAGGCCGCATCCGGCTTCGCCTCGGCGATGGGCACGGATGACGAGCCAGCGTTCGTCCCTAGTCTGATCGGCGACAAGATCTGCGGCATGGCGCTCACCTCCGCCGTCACAGCGGCGCTGCTGCACCGCGAGCGCACCGGCGAGGGCCAGATGGTGGAAGTGCCGATGCTGGAGACGCTGGCGGCGTTCAACAGCATCGAGATGTTCGGCGGCATGTCGTTCGAGCCACCGACTGGTCCCGCGGGCTACAAGCGGATGAAGGCGCGTCGTCCCGTGCGAACAAGGGACGGGTGGATGACCATGCTGCCCTATTCGGGCGCCAATTGGTGCGCCTTCTTCGAGGCGGTGGGTCATCCCGAGTGTATTGAGGAATTTTCCGTGCGCGATCCGGTGGCCAGGGCGCGTAATATCGATAGTATCTACGAACGTATGCGCGAGATAGGCCCGACGAAAACCATGGCCGAATGGGAGGCGCTGCTGCTGTCGATCGACGTGCCTCACACGGCGTTTGCCAGACTGTCCGAAGTCACCGAGCAGCCGCACCTGAAGGCGGTGGGATTGTTTCAGGAACTCGACCATCCCAGCGAGGGGATTATCCGCCAGGCACGGCCACCGACACGGTTCTCCGCCAGCCCAGCCGGCGTGCATCGTCTAGCACCACTGCTGGGTGAGCACACGCGTGAGGTATTGCGCGAGTTGGGGTATGGCGAGCCAGAGATCGACGGATTGGTCGAAGGCAGGGCCGTAGCGGCAGGAGAGCGTGGTTGAATCAGCGCGGACCCTGACACAGCAAGGCGGGCGCCCTATGTGGGGACAAGGAGGAACCCACCATGCTGAACCCAACTTCTCCGTTGCCGCTGAAGGACCCCACGCTGTTCCGGCAGGCCAACTACATCGATGGCAAATGGGTACAGGCCGATAGCGGCCGAACCATCTGGTGAAGAACCCTGCGACCGGCGAGGCGATCGGCGAGGTTCCGGCGCTGGGTGCCGCAGAGACGCGGCGCGCCATCGAGGCGGCGAACCGCGCACAGAGCACCTGGCGTGCGATGCTGGCCAAGGATCGAGCGGCTATTCTGCGCAAGGTGAATGACCTGATGCTGGCGAACGCCGATGATCTCGCGGTGATCATGACCGCCGAGCAGGGCAAGCCACTATCGGAGAGCAAAGGCGAGATCGTTTACGCTGCGAGCTTTATCGAATGGTTCGCCGAGGAAGGCAAGCGCATCTACGGCGACACAATCCCGCAGAACGCCAAGGGCCGTCGCATCCTGGTGCTGAAGGAGCCGATCGGTGTGTTCGCCGCCATCACGCCCTGGAATTTCCCTGCGGCGATGATCACCCGCAAGGCGGGCCCCGGCTGGGCCGCAGGCTGCACCGGCGTGATCCGCCCCGCGTCGCAAACCCCGTTCTCGGCGCTGGCGCTTGCCGTGCTGTGCGAGCGCGCCGGAATGCCGGCGGGCGTGTGCAATGTCATCACCGGGCCATCCGGCGAGACGGGCGCTGAACTCACATCCAATCCGCTGGTGCGCAAGCTGACCTTTACCGGGTCGACAGAGGTCGGCGCCAAGCTGCTCGCGCAATGCGCGCCCACCATCAAGAAGACCAGCATGGAACTGGGTGGCAATGCACCGTTCATCGTGTTCGACGACGCCGATCTGGACGCGGCCGTCACAGGCGCCATGGCGAGCAAATATCGCAACACCGGCCAAACCTGCGTTTGCGCCAATCGCATCCTGGTACAGGAGGGCGTCTACGACGCGTTCGCCGCGAAGTTGAAGGCAGCGGTGGAGGCGATGAAGGTAGGCAACGGCATGGAACCGGGCGTGGCACAGGGGCCACTGATCAATGCGGATGCCGTGAAGAAGGTGGAAGAACATATCGAGGATGCGCTTAAGCGTGGCGCCTCGGTTGTGACCGGCGGCAAGCGGCACACATTGGGTGGTAACTTCTTCCAACCGACGGTGCTCGCGAATGTGCCGAAGGATGCCGTGATCTTCCGCGAAGAGACCTTCGGCCCAGTGGCACCGTTGTTCCGCTTCAAGACCGAGGAGGAAGCGATCAGGCTGGCGAACGACACGGAATTCGGCCTGGCGTCCTACTTCTACGCCCGCGACGTGGGCCGTATCTTCCGGGTGGCTGAAGCGCTGGAATACGGCATCATCGGCATCAACTAGGGCATCATCTCGACCGAGGTCGCGCCGTTCGGCGGAATGAAGGCATCCGGCCTGGGACGCGAAGGTTCGAAGTACGGGATCGAGGATTACCTCGAGATCAAGTATCTCGCCCTCGGCGGGATTGGGACCTGACCGGTCTCGCTTCAGTCGCGCAGGCAAAGCTAGCGCCGACGACGGCACGCGCATTCTGGTTGGGTCGCTGCGGTTGCGTTGAATCGTCACGTGCCAGTATGTGAGAGCAGTGCTGTTGCTTCATCAGGTTCACCTGGGGAGGATCAGGGATGCGATTCCTGGCAGTCGTTGGTGCACTCGCGATCATCCTGTTGATCGGCGCCGCGGTGGTTTTTTTCGGCGGCTTCTACAATGTCGCGGCAAACGAGCAGGACAACGGAGTAGTCGCTTCGGCACTCGTGCACGTTCGCCAAGCTTCGATCTCGCGCCATGCCAACGCCACGCCCCCCGGCTCGCTTGAAGATGCTGCGACCATCCGCTCCGGCGCGCACGCTTTTCTCGAGCGCGGATGCGTCAACTGTCACGGCGGCCCCGGTGTCACTTGGGCAAAGTTCTCCGAGGGGCTCAATCCTGCTCCGCCCGATCTCAAGGAAGTGGTGGGCGGCGCGCAACCGGCCCAGTTGTTCTGGATCATCAAGAACGGCATTCGGATGACGGGAATGCCGAGCTTCGGCGCCACGGGCGTTCCAGATCAGGAGATCTGGTCGATCGTCGCCTTCCTCAAGAAGCTGCCGACTGTGTCGGACGCGGACTTCAAGACCTGGAGCACGTCCAGCCCCTGAGCGGTCCTCCTGACGCAGGTGCAGTTGCCCAGGCACCCTCCCTGCCCCAAATTGCACCGGCGCTGTAGAGGATGTGGGGGATGGACTTCGATCTGTTTGTGATCGGTGGCGGTTCGGCCGGCGTGCGTTGCGCCCGGATTGCGGCCGGTCACGGTGCGCGTGTGGGCGTCGCCGAAGAGCGCTTCTGGGGCGGAACCTGCGTGAACGTCGGCTGCGTGCCGAAGAAGCTGCTGGTGCAGGCCGGCGAATACGGTGCATGGGCCGAAGATGCAGCCGGTTTCGGCTGGCAGATCAAGAAAGGACCGCATGACTGGCGCAAGCTGATCACTGCGAAGGACAAAGAGATCGGCCGGCTCAACGGTATCTACAAGCGGCTGCTCGATAACGCCGGAGCGACGATCTTTGAATCGCATGCCGCGTTCGTAGATCCGCATACGCTCGACGTCGGCGGGAAGCGTGTGACCGCCGAGCACATCGTGATCGCAACGGGAGGGCACCCGGTACGTCTGCCGATACCCGGTGCAGAACTTGGGATCATTTCTGACGATGCATTCTATTTGCCAAGCATGCCGAAGCGCGTAACCATCCTGGGGTCTGGATACATTGCCGTGGAGTTCGCCGGCATCTTTGCCGGCCTCGGCGCTTGCGTAGACCTGGTCTATCGCCAACCATTGCCATTGCGCGGGTTCGATATGGACTTGCGTGAGTCCCTCGTTGAGGCTCTCGGCGCCCAGGGCATTTCGCTACACCCGAACAGCCACCCCGCAAGGCTCGAGGCGGACGGTAATGAACGCGTCCTGACGCTCGCCGAAGGAACAGCGCTGCGATCTGACCTGGTGTTCTTCGCGACGGGCCGTGCGCCGGCGACCAAGGGATTGGGGTTGGAGAAGATCGACGTGGCGACCGATGATGAGGGCGCCGTGGTGGTCGATCATAATCTTCGCACGAGCCAGCCACATATCTATGCGATGGGCGACGTCACCGACCGGCTCAATCTCACGCCGGTCGCCATCGCGGAAGGACACGCCCTGGCTGACACGCTGTTCGGCAAGAACCCACGCGGCATCTCGCTTCGTAACGTGGCAACGGCGGTGTTTTCCACGCCACCGATTGCGACCTGCGGCCTGACCGAGGAGCAGGCTGCGGCGGATGGGCCGGTCGATGTCTATGTATCTAAGTTCACACCGATGCGCCATACGCTGTCAGGGCGTGCGCGGAAGAGCATGCTGAAGCTGGTGGTCGATCAGGCGAGCCAGAAGGTCGTCGGAGCACATATGTTGGGCGAAGATGCGCCCGAGATCATGCAGGGTCTGGCCATCGCTATCGTCATGGGAGCGACAAAGGCGGACTTTGATCGCACGATCGGCATCCACCCGACGGCGGCGGAGGAGTTTGTCACGTTGCGCACACGCACGCGCGTCTCCGGCGTGGCAAAAGCGGCGGAGTAGCCCGGCTATCGTTGCGCGCGGCGCGAAGCTCTCCGTTGGGTAGAACCACTATCAACGAGCTTGCTTCGTCGCTACGCTCCTCGCAATGACAATGATCCAAAGGAAGCAGCCTTGAAACGACGTGCCTTCATTGCGGCAGCCGCCGCAACGGCCGCCTTGCCGCTCGCCCGCCCGGCGGTCGCGGCCAATGCAAAAACGCTGATCTTCGTGCCGCAGGCCAACCTGACCAGCCTCGACCCGGTGTGGACCACGGCGACCGTCACGCGCAACTTCTCGCTGATGGTCTACGAGACCCTGTACGGCCGCGACCAGGCATTCAATCCGCAGCCGCAGATGGTCGAAGGCCATGTCATCGACAATGACGGCAAGCGCTGGACGATGAAGCTGCGCGAGGGGCTGCTGTTCCACGATGGCACGCCAGTGCTGGCGCGTGACTGCGTTGCCTCGCTGCAGCGCTGGTTGAAGCGTGATGCGGTCAGCGAGACCATCAACGCCCGCGTCGATGCGATCGAGGCGCCGGACGATCGGACGCTGGTATGGCGGCTCAAGAAGTCGTTCCCGCTGCTGGCGCATTTCCTGTCAAAGGTGCAGCCGCAGCCGGTGATCGTGCCGGCCCGGCTCGCCGCGACCGATCCATTCAAGCAGCTCACCGAGATCGTCGGCTGCGGGCCATTTCGCTTCATCCCGGACGAGTTTGTGTCCGGCAGCCACGCCGCCTTCGCGCGCTTCGACAAATACACGCCTCGGCAGGAGCCGGCGTCATACACCGCCGGCGGGCACAAGGTGCTGCTGGACCGCGTGGAGTGGCGGATCATTCCCGACCCGGCCACATCGGCCAATGCGATAACCGCGGGCGAGGTGGACTGGCTGGAACTGCCGCAGCCCGATCTTATCCCGATGCTGAAGCGCGCATCAGGCGTGACGACGGGTCTGCTCGACATCTATGGCACGGTCGCGATCCTGCGGCCGAACAGCTCGATCGCGCCAACCAACAATGTCGGTGTGCGCAAAGCGATGATGGCGGCGTCGACCCACGCGAGGCGATGATCGCCGCCATGGGCGAAGATGAGTCGGGCTGGCGTGCGCCGATGGGCTGCTTCCTTCCTGGGTCACCAGCGGCCAACGACGCCGGCATGGATTTCCGCCGCAAGCGCTGGAGCATCAGTGAGGTGAAGACGATGCTGGACAAGGCCGGTTATGGCGGCGAGCGCATTGTGCTGCTGCATCCGACGGACCAGCTCATCTACAACGCGTTCATCACGGTCGTGGCAGATTCGTTCCGCAAGGTCGGGCTGAACATCGACGAGCAGATGGTGGACTGGGGCACGGTGGTGCAGCGGCGCACCAGTAAGGAGCCGCTGGAAAAAGGCGGCTGGTCGATCTTCCCTGCCGGCGCCCCCGGGCCGGAGTATGTTGATCCGATGCTGGCCAACACGTTGCGCAGTCCGGGTGCCAAGGCATGGTTCGGCTGGCCTGATTCACCACCGATCGAGGCGGCGTATGAGGCGTGGATCGACGCGTCAAACGAGAGCGAGCGGCACAAGCAAGAGATGGCGTTCCAGTCGGCGGCGTTCGATTACGTGCCGACGATTCCGCTTGGTCAGTATCTTCCGCAGGCGGCGTGGCGATCGAACGTGACGGGCATGCTGAAGGGATCGGCGCCGGTGTTCTGGGGCGTGGACAAGGGCTGAGGCTCAGACAGCCGGCCGCCGATCCGCCCACGGCCGGGCTGCCTCGAAGGCTACTGCCACGCGAAGCAAATCGGCGTCGGCGCCGGGACGCGCAATCAGTTGGATAGCGAGTGGCATCCCGTCACGGTCGAAGCCGCATGGCAGGCTGACCGCCGGATTGCCTGTAAGGTTGAACGGCATTGTGTAAGGATACCATGACGCGCGAATGTTCTCGACCAGCTGGTTGTCGATCTCAATGGGCCCGAAGAAATCCTGATCGATCGGCACGGCGCTGCGCGACAGCGTCGGCATGGCAACGATGTCGCAGTCGTCGAACCATGACTGCACCTGACGATAGAGCCGTGTGCGCTGAAAGATCGCATCGTAGAGTTCGGCAGCGGAATAGCTGGCGACGCGATCCATCTGCCGCACGAAGGTCGGGCACATGATGTCGCGGTGCTGCTTCAGGTGATGGCCGAACTGCGCCATCCGATAGGCGCCATTGTTGACGAACCACACCTTCTCTGGATTGTCGAACGGTGCGGTCAGCTCGGAGACTTCGGCACCAAGTTCGCTGAATGCCGCCAGTGCTGACTGGCAGGCACTCAGCATCTCGGCCGCAACGGCGGCATTGCCGAGCCGATCACGCCAGGCGATGCGCAGGTCACGGAGATCACCGGATTGTGCCGCGGCCAGGAAATCGGGCTTGAGCCGGCCAGTGCTCAGAGGATCGCGCAGATCCACGCCCGCCATTGCATCGAGCATCAGCGCTGTGTCGAGCACTGTGCGCGTCATCGGGGTCACGTAGGAGATGTTGCCGAACCCGTCCTGCGCATATTCCTGGGGCACGACGCCGAGACCTTGCTTGAACCCGACGATGCCGTTGCATGCCGCGGGGATGCGTGTCGATCCGCCGCCGTCGGTAGCAACAGCGATCGGCACCAGTCCGGCCGCAACAGCAACCGCCGAGCCGCCGCTGGAGCCGCCGGAGCTGCGGTCGGCGTGCCAGGCATTGCGGGTGCGGCCGAACAGCGGCGCCCGCGTCAGACATTGCTGGCCGAATTCCGGCGTCGTCGTCTTGCCCACCACGATTGCGCCGGCCTGTTTCAGTCGTGCCACAGCGACCGAGTCATGATCCGGCACATGATCCTTGAAGATCAGCGATCCCCAGGTCGTTCGAATGCCAGCAGTCGGGATCAGATCCTTCACCGCCACCGGGACGCCGTGCAGCGTGCCGAGTTGCGCACCCTGCATGACGGCGGCTTCAGCGTCCCGCGCCGCCGCCATCGCCATATCCCCAGCAATAGTGATGAACGCGTTCAGCGTCGGCTGGCTGCGCTCGATGCGCTCGAGCGTGTCGCGCATAACCTCGACGGGCGAAACCGTTCGCTTGCGGATCTGAACTGCCAGCTCGGCGGCTGAGGCAAAGGCGATGTCCATGTCTGCTCCTAATGCCGGGGCGGCCTGCCGGAGCCTACCACCCCGGCACCAGTTCAGACACGCCGCAGAAAGCAGCGATCCTCCACCTGAATGCATTCCGTTCGCATCGCGTGGCCGAAATTCTCCTGCGCCTCGGGATCTGCGCGCAGCGCTTCGCGATAGGTCTCGTACGCTGCAAGGCTGTCGAACTCGATCATCGCAAGGGCTTGTTTGGCCCCTCCTTCGGCAGGAAGTATCCGAGCAACGCGCCACCGCATCGTGCGATGATCGGCGGCCAGGCTGCCGCGTAACATTCGAAGTCTGCGATCCGATGTGGATTGAGCGTGTAGCGTATGCAGCAGGTGATCACGCCAGCACCCTGTACTGCACGCGCTCGCGCCGGTTCAGCCGCGGCACACCTTCACCGAGGATCAGCGATTTGAAGTGAGGCGTCTGCTGATGTGCAGCAAACGCGGCCTCATCGTCGAACAGTTCGTAGAACAGGAACTGTGCCGGGTTCTCCACTGCGCGATGCACCAGGAACAGCCGACGCCCGGTTCCTGCTGCGCCTCAGGTGCGAAGCGCCTAAGGATATCGGCCACCGCATCGGCCTCGCCGTCGCACGCTTCCCACATCGCCGTCACAGCCAGGCCGCCGGTGATCTCTTGTGTCTGCATGTCATCCTCCTGCTGTTGAACACAGAAAGGACGTAGAGAATTCCTCGCCGCAAATCAGCGCCGATCACTTCGACGCAGAGCGAAGTGTTGTCAGCCGGCTGTTAGTGTCCCGCGTGGCTGCCCGAAAAATCCGGTGCCTGCACGCCGGACTGCTTCAGCTGTTGCACCAACGCCTGCTTCAGTCGCTCCAGTCCTGCATCAGACGTCGCCTCGGCGCGCGCAACCAGCACAGCCTGGGTGTTGGATGCCCGCAGGAGCCACCAGCCATCGTTCGTCTGCACGCGGACGCCGTCGGTTTCCGACACCTTGGCACCCTCAGCACGCAGCCGCTCAGCCACTTCCTCAATCACCGCAAACTTGCGCGTGTCGTCACAGTCGAAGCGGACTTCGGGAGTGTTGATCACCTGCGGCAGAGCATCGCGGATATCGGATAGCTTCTGGTCCACGCGAGCGAGAACGCCCAGCGTGCGCACCGCAGCATACAGTGCATCGTCGAAGCCGTACCAGCGATCGGCAAAGAAAATATGACCCGACATCTCACCGGCTAGCGGCGAGCCGGTCTCGGCCATCTTCGCCTTGATCAAGCTATGACCGGTGCGCCACATCAATGGATTGCCTCCGGCGCGACCGATCTCGTCGAACAGCACCTGGCTCGCCTTCACGTCGGCAATGATTGTCGCGCCCGTATATTCTTGCAGCACGTCGCGCGCCAGAATCACCAGCAACTGATCGCCGAACAGGATGCGGCCCTTGTTGTCGATCAGCCCGATGCGATCCGCATCGCCGTCGAACGCAATGCCGACATCAGCTCGCTGCTTCGCGACTTCGGCGATGAGCTGTTCGAGATTCTTGGGCACCGTCGGATCCGGGTGGTGCGCCGGGAATGTCCCGTCGACCGTGGCATTCAGCACCGTGTGCTCACCAGGCAGCCCGGCGATTAGCTTCGTGAGTACGTCGCCCGCAGCCCCATTGCCATTGTCCCAGATTACCCGCAACAGGCGATCGCCACCGTCCCAGTCGCTGAGCAATCGGGCGACATAGTCGGGCGCGATGTCGATGTGCCGCTCACTGCCCTCAGCTTCCGCCATGACGTCGCCTGCCGCGGCCATGATTCCCAGGTCGCGGATCTGCGTGCCGAAGAACGGCTTGCCCGTCAGCATCATCTTGAAACCATTGTAGTCCGGCGGATTATGACTGCCGGTGACCATCACGGCGCCATCACACTTGAGGCTCGCGGAGGCGAAGTAGAGCATCGGCGTTGGTCCACGGCCGATGCGTGTTACCTCCATTCCGCTCGCCATCAGGCCGCGGGTCAGAGCATCTTCCAGCGCTGGGCTGGACAGCCGCCCGTCATAGCCGACGGCAACCGAGTGGCCATCGTTCCGCGCGACGATCGTGCCAAGGCAGCGACCGATCGCGAACGCATCCTTCTCCGACAGGGTACGCCCGACGATGCCCCTGATATCGTATTCGCGCAGCGTCGTAGGATCGAAGCGGTGAGAGAACGCCATCATACAGCCTCATGCGATGTGGCGGGAACAGCGCAATCCGACCGATCGGTGTAGTGTGCCAGGAAGGCACGCACGGCATCCGCCATCTCCGGCCGTTTCAGGGCGTAGGCGATCTGCGCTTCCAGGAAGCCGATCTTGTCGCCGCAGTCAAAGCGTTGGCCCTCGTAGCGCAAACCATGAAACGGCTGTTTGCCGATCAGCTTCGCCATCCCGTCCGTCAATTGCACCTCGCCACCCGCCCCACGTTCCATGCGTCCAAGATACTTGATCACCTCGGGCATCAGCACGTACCGGCCAATGATGGACAGGTTTGATGGCGCGTCCTTCGGGGCCGGCTTCTCAACCAGCCCAAGGATTTCCACCCTGCGGCCGTCATCCTTGCCGGTTTGAAGGATGCCATAACGGTTGGTCTGCTCGCGCGGTACCTCGGTGACCGCGACCACATTGCCACCGGTGTCGCGATACACGTCGGCGAGCTGGCTCAGACACGGTTGATCTGCCAGCACCAGATCGTCAGGCAACAGAATTGCGAACGGATCGTCGCCGATGAAAGCCCGGGCGCACCAGATCGCATGCCCGAGACCAAGCGGCACCTGTTGGCGCACGGTAACGATGGATCCGGGCTCGATCTGCGTGTTCCGCAGCACTTCGAGTTCCGCCGTCTTGCCCCGCTCACGCAGCGTCGCTTCCAGCTCGAAGGCGATGTCGAAATGCTCGACTAATGCCGTCTTGCCCCGCCCCGTGACCATGCAGAACTGCTCGATACCGGCCGCGCGAGCTTCTTCGATCGCATACTGAATCAATGGCTTGTCGACAACTGGCAACATTTCCTTGGCCGTGGCCTTGGTGGCGGGCAGAAAACGCGTGCCCAGCCCCGCAACCGGCAGGACGGCCTTGCGCAACGGCTTGTTCACAAACTGTGCTCCCTCTGGTTTCCCGACCCTAGGCCGCGAGCCGGCGCAGACCACCATCGCCGGCAGGCGGAACTATGGCCTTATGCGAAAGGCCCGGCAGCGACACGGGGCGACTGGTATCACGTTGCCGCGCAGTCCGTCACGTGTTGCTGCGCCGGTGCGCCCCAGCACTCCCGAGCAGGACATCGCGCGCCAGGTTTATCCTGGTGGCGAGCCAATCGGAGCCGCCGCTGTCCGGATGCGCAGCGCGCATCAGGCGGTGGTGAGCCGCGCGAATTTCGGCCTCGCTGGCACCGGGCGGCAAACCCAGTACCTGGTAGGCCTCGTCCCGTGTCATTCCGCTGGCGCGACGCCCCGGCGGCTGGCGGGAGCCGGCGGACTGATGCTGTTGCCGGCTGGTCCCCTGGCCCATACGATAAGCCCGCCAACGCTGGTAGATCAGGGGACCGAACAAGGTCAGCGCGCCGAGAGCCACCCCGCCGCGACCGGACAGTATCAGCAACAGCGCCAGGCTGATGCCGCCAAGTGCGGCGATCCATGCCAACAGTGATTTGACCGTGGTCACCGACGCGCGCTCGAACGCTCGCAGACCGCCGAGAAACAGGAACAGCGTCAGCGTGCCCAGAACCAGCCAAAGCATCGCGCCAGCCTAAGCTTTGGTCCGCCTGCTGTCAGGCCTGGGCGAGCAGCGCTGGACCGGAAATCCCATCGGCAGACCTTGCGGTTCATCAGAACGCATTCCCTGCCTATTCATCGCCTGATGCAGCGCCAGATTCCGGCCGTAACTGTACCATCCGATCATGGATTACGTCATTCTCTACGTCGGGTATCAGACAGATGCAGCAAGTGAGCAAGCCACCGAAGATATGTTCTCAGTCGCCGGGCAAGTCGACACAGAAGATGGCTCCGCGTCGCAATCCGGCATCTGCAAGCTGGCGGTATCCTCCGCGCCGTGCCGGCAGGCTTCTTCGCAGGTGGACAACCGGTCTCCGGTGGCATCGATGAAACGGGGCTCGTTACGCCGGTGGTCAGCGAGGCGGTGGCCGACCACATGCTCAGGCCTCCAGCGTTTATGGCCTGTAATTGCACGTTGATCGCCGCAGCCGCGGGCAGGTCTGACAGCAGGTAGGGGGCGTCCACATCCGGCACGATGGTCCACGTCTCGGCGCCCGCCGGAGCGTGCCGCAACAGAAAACCGGTGGCGGCCCCGTGTCCTGGATCAACGGTCGGCGCTGTCCAGCTCACGATGAGGTCGCTGCCGGTGCCCTGCACCAACACGGGGATACCTGGCACGTTGGCGGCATCGCCGCTGGCGCGGCGGTGTCGTCCTTGGGACCCGGTGAGCCGCCGCCCGGGGGCAGATCCAAAGGCTCCCAGGCGGTCCGCGGTGCCGGAGAATTCGGATGGCCCAGTGCGTGCACTGCTGTCATTCGCTGATCTGTTGCGGCTCGATCCCTTGATCTTGGCAAGTCGCGCGGTTCCTCCGAGTGCCCGTGAAGCGAGCAAGGTCGCTATATCTTACCGCGGTCGGATTAACGTTGGGTTGATATACTAACAGATAATGCTCGCGCGGCTTGCATTCGCCAAACGACGCCTGGCGGCCACCTCTCGCGTCAGTGAGGCAGTTCAGCGAGCAGAGCGGTTGCTTCCCGCAGAACCCGGCTCGAAACCCTCTGTGAACCAACCATGCACAGGCGTAAGCAGTTCCCAGGCTCGGCTCAAGTCGCTCACCCTGCTCGGACCACAGGCGGGCAAGGCTGATTGTCGCGCGAAGGTCCCAAAGTCTTGCCTTCTGCCGGTGTGCTACACCAATCGTCCGGTAGAAGCTCGCTTCGGCTGCAGCGCCATCAGCGATCTGGAGTTAGACCTGCCCTCGCAGCCGCTTTGACGCCAGGGCGGCCGTCCGTCTAACCCGCCCCAACCTCCAGTGCGGCGAATGCACTCAGATTGACGATTCCGCGCGCTGTCACACTTGGGACCAGCACGTGGATCGGCTTGCTCATGCCCAAAAGCAGTGGCCCTACGGGCAGTCCGTCCGACGCAGCCTTCAACAGCGTGAAAGCGATGTTCGCGGCATCCAGCGTCGGCATCACCAGCAGATTGGCGGTGCCGGAAAGCCGACTATCGGGCACTGCCTTGTCACGGATCGCCTCTACCAGTGCAGCATCGGCATTCATCTCTCCATCCACCTCAAGCGCCGGCGCGCGTTCGCGCAGCAGTGCAAGCGCGCGGCGCATCTTCCGCGCGCTCTCCGAGTCGCTAGCACCGAAATTCGAATGGGAGAGGAGTGCTGCCTTTGGCGTAATGCCGAACTCGGCAACCGCCTCGGCTGCCAGCACCGTCATCTCTGCGATCTGCTCGGCCGTCGGATCGATCAGCATTTGCATGTCGCATACGAACAGCGTCCCGTGCGGAAGAATCAGACAGCCCAGCCCATAGACACGAGTAGCGCCGGGTCGGCGCGGAATGATCGGCAGCACATATTGCACCTGCCGCCACCAATTGGCCGAACCACCACAGATCGCCGCATCGGCGAGGCCCGCATGCAGCATCATTGCCGCCGCCACGGTGCCTCGCCGTGGCAACCCATATGCCGCGTCGTCGGGTGGTATCCCGCGTCGGCCTACCAGCCGCTGATAGTCGGCGAGCAACGGCGCAAAGACCTCGTCGTCCTGCCCAGGATCCAGCACACGAACGCCGTCCGTCAGGTCGATCCGCAAACCCATCTCGTGCACCTTGCGCTGGATCACCGCACGGCGCCCCAGCAGGATGGGACGTGCTATACTCTCATCCACCAGTGTCTGCGCGGCACGCAGGACACGTTCATCTTCGCCTTCGCCGAAAACAATCCGGCGCGGTAGTTTGCGCGCGGCCTCGAACACGGGCGCCATGAGCTGGCCGGAGCGGAACACGAAGCGCTCCAGGTCACGCTGATACTGCGCAAGATCATGGATTGGCCGACGCGCCACACCACTTTCCATCGCGGCACGCGCCACTGCGGGCGCGATCTCCAGGATCAGTCGTGGATCGAATGGCTTGGGAATGATGTAGTCGGGGCCGAATACGGGGGCTGCCCCACCATAGGCGGCGACGACCACTTCGGACGCCTCCATGCGTGCGAGCGATGCGATCGCTTCGGCTGCGGCGATCTTCATCTCCTCATTGATCGTGGTAGCCGACACGTCCAATGCGCCGCGGAAGATGAACGGGAAACACAGGACGTTGTTGACCTGGTTGGGAAAATCGCTGCGGCCAGTGGCGAAGATCGCATCCGGCCGCACGCCTGCGACCTCCTCCCGCAAGATTTCAGGATCAGGGTTGGCAAGCGCCAGGATCAACGGCTTTGATGCCATGAGCGGCAGCCATTCCGGCCGCAATACGCGCGGCGCTGACAAGCCCAGGAACAGGTCAGCGCCCCGCAGCACCTCGGGCAGCAATCGCGCGTCGGTATCACGAGCTAACGCGCCATATTCGGCAACATGCCAGCGCGATCGGTGCGTATGACGCCAGCGATGTCAGTCAATGTGACGTTCTCCGGACGCAGACCCATCGACACCAGCAGGTCGACGCAGGCGAGTGCCGCGGCGCCGGCTCCGGACGTGACCAGCCGGACGTCCGCAAGATCCTTGCCCTGCAGCACCAGCCCGTTGCGCACAGCCGCCGCGACGGTGATGGCCGTGCCGTGCTGATCGTCGTGAAACACCGGGATGCGCATGCGCTGACGAAGCTCTGCCTCGATGGCGAAGCACTCGGGCGCTTTGATATCCTCCAGATTGATCGCGCCGAACGTCGGCTCCAGCGCTGCCACAACATCGCAAAACCGCGTCGGGTCGGCGGCATCGACCTCGATGTCGAATACATCGATCCCCGCGAATTTCTTGAACAGGACGGCCTTGCCTTCCATTACCGGCTTGCCGGCAAGTGCGCCGATATTGCCCAGGCCAAGTACCGCAGTGCCGTTGGAAATGACCGCGACCAGGTTGCCGCGTGCGGTGTAGTCGTATGAAGCATGTGGATCGAGGACGATCGCCTCGCAGGCCGCGGCCACGCCCGGCGAATACGCGAGCGACAGGTCGCGCTGCGTCGCCATGCGCTTGGTCGGTTGGATCGCCAGTTTCCCAGGCTGAGGCGCCCGATGGTAGTCGAGCGCCGCGCGGCGGAAATCGTCGTCCATAGGCTGGCTTCCCTCGCAGTCTACGGGCAGGATGAGCGGCCAGCTGCGCTCACGCAATGATAGCCGCACCGGTCGAGTGACACGCTGCATTGCAGGATGCTGTGATATTGGGCGCCTGGTAAGACGACAATCACGGACCCGGTCTGAGCATCACAGCAAGTGTGCGTCGCATCCCCGTGCTTGGGATGCTGAAGAATCCATCATAGAGCGTGCTCAGATCCAGAATCACGAAGATGACACTGCTCAGGGACAAAGCGCACAGGGTGATGGTGATGACAGCCAGGCTGTTGCGCGGCGCAACCAGGCCGAAGCAGCCAAATATGATCATCAGCCAGAACGCGAGCACCTGATAGAACGGTCCATAGGGTTCGGTTCGTGAGTCCTCGATCAGGCTGAGCCGGGAGTGCGCGACATCATTGTAACGCTCCGAGCATAATGCCTGCATCCTTTGCTGTGCGCCGGCGCTCGGATCCAATCGGGCGATCTCCACACCGATGCGCTCAACCATCGCGGCAAACTCTGGCGGTGCACCGACACCAGCCACGCGGGTCACGTTCGGATATTGCACGCCCTGGGGACGCGGCTCATTGGGCCATGTAGCGGCTATCACCGCGGCGGTATAGCTCTGGATCTGTTCGCGCGCCGCGGTTGTCTCTGGGCCGTACTCCCTCAGGCACCGATCAAGCAGCCCCAACTGCAGCGCGTAGGCCTCCCGGTCATGTGCCGCACTGTCGTAAGTCTGCTTCACCGAGGCGGTGAGCAGCCCCAGTACCAGCGCCGCGAATGTCGCGAGCAGGCCGATCGTTACCTGCATCAGCTCCGTTGTCTCACGCACGCGGTGGTGCTCAGGCAGACGGGGGCGGACGAACAAGCCCACGCCGGCACTCGCGCACAGGAGCGCAAATACAATCAGCGCCGATGCAAACTCGCGCAATTGTTCCGCCCCCCCGCCGTGGCTGACCAGCTCAGCGACCCGGCTGACCCAGCTGCTATTGCTCGGGATTGTATGGCGGCGGTGTCGGCGAAGCCACGGTCTCTGTCAGATCGCGGCAAGCCTCCGCCCCCGCGGCGCATTGTTGCCGGTCCATGCCCCCACGCAGGTCGGCCTCGAAGCGATCCCGCCAGGCCTCCAGGCTATTCTGTCGCATGACCTTCAGCATTGCCGCGTGGCGCTCGCACCGTTCGCGGTTCGCGACGTGGCCCGCGCCGAGATACTGGTGGACCTCGACGAACTGATCGACCGGGCCAACCGGCGCGTCGTCTCCCACGTGCTGCAGCTCGGCGGCGACGAGACCCTGCGCGAGTGGGGCCTGCGCATGATCATCGTCTCGCGCTGCCTGGAGCGGATCGGCGATCACGCCGTCGACATCGGCGAGCAGACCGCCTATCTGGTGACCGGCGAGTTCCGCGA
>Ga0170475_107918137_pt1 | contig 19848 bp, 3 predicted proteins | sample Soicark_Litter_5_FD_111474 | JGI IMG/M metagenome (GOLD analysis project Ga0170475, IMG submission 111474) | Avena fatua rhizosphere microbial communities from Hopland, California, USA. Combined Assembly of 48 SPs
TCTTCGGGATGATGAGCGACCGCTACGGCCGCGTGAAGGCGATGGTGACCACTCTCCTGGCGTACACCGTGTTCTCGGCAGTGTCCGGCTTTGCGCATAGCGTGATCGCGTTCCTGGTTTATCGGTTTCTGTTCGGGCTGGGCGTCGGCGGGATGTTCGGCGCGGCGACAACGCTAGTGGCGGAAAGTGTGCCGAGGCATTTCCGGACGCTGGCGTTGGGCTCGATGCAGGCGCTATCGGCGCTGGGGAATATGACGGCTTCGGCGTTGAGCCTGAAGATTATACCGGGGCAGGAGAATTTCTGGGGCCATTTCAGCGGCTGGCAGGTCCTGTTCTTCGCGGGCATTTTCCCGGCCATTTTTGCGGTGCCGATGCTGCTCATCCTGAAGGAGCCGGAGCCGTGGAAACGCGCCAAAGCCGACGCCGCGATAGGCAAAGGCAAGGCGGTGGGCTCGATGGGAGACCTGTGGAGCGACCCGCGCTGGCGGCGCAGCACACTGGTGGGCGTTTGCCTCGGGCTCGCGGGAATGGTCGGGTTATGGGGAATCGCTTTCTTTTCGCCGGAATTGATTTCGACAGCGTTCAAGAACCGGCCTCTCGCGGCTGCGGAGATCCTGAAACCTGTGGAACTGCGGGAGGCACTGCTCACGCCAGCCAATGCGGCGACAGCTCACCTGGCGAAGAAGCTTTCGCCGGAAACCTTGAGCGCGCAGGCGCAGCCGGAACAAACGGCGGCGGCATTGGCGACCGATTTGAACCGGGTTATCCAGGGCGAATCCTTATACGATGCCGCGGCTTACCAAGGCATCGAGCTGAAGAAGGCGACGAAGAACCTCATGCAAATCGTGGATAGGAAGCACGACCCAAAGGATGTGGCGCTGCTGAACCGCCAACTGGTGGAGCAAACGGTGCCGGGCACGATCAACGACCTCCAAAAGAGCACGGACAAGATGAAAGGCCGGGGGACGTTCCTGCAGGACGTGGGGGCGCTGCTGGGGATGTTCGCGTTTACTTTCGTGGCGTCACGGTTTGGGCGCAAGACGGCGTTTCTCTCAGCGTTTATTTTGTGCCTGGCGGCGGTTTCCTTTGTGTTTTACATGCTGAAAACCGAGGCGGACGTTTACTGGATGCTGCCGGTCATGGGTTTCGCAACGTTGTCTGTGTTTGCGGGTTACTCGATTTATTTCCCGGAAATCTTTCCGACGCGGCTGCGGGGGACCGGCGTGGGATTTTGCTATAATACGGTACGCTACCTGGCCGCGCCGTTTCCGTTTCTGCTCGGCTGGTTGAGCACCTTGATGCCGTTCCGGACGGTGGCGATCATCATGTCCAGCATTTACCTGGTTGGGATTGTAGCGCTGGTTTGGGCGCCGGAAACTAAAGGCAAACCGCTACCGGAGGATTGAGAGCAGCCGCGGGCTAACCAACGGCGTGCAGGATTTTGTCGAGCTGAGCGCCGAGCACTTCCAAGCTGCCTTCGTTCCAGACGACATAGTTCGCCAGATCCATTTTCTTTTGCACCGGAAATTGGGCAGCGATGCGCTGCTGGATTTGTTCTGCAGTCCAGCCGCGCGACTGCAAACGCGCTTGTTGGGTTTTCGGGGAGGAAGCGATGCAAATGACGGCGTCGAAGCTCGATGCCGCGTTGGTTTCGAAGAGCAAAGGAATGATCACAGCAGCTCGATCGGTCCCCTGCCCGCGCCATTGTTCCAGTTGCGATTGCCAACGTTCACGGATGCGCGGGTGAAGGATGGCTTCGAGTTTCTCGCGCAATTGGGCATCGGCGAACACTCGGCGAGCGACTTCCTTGCGATTCAAGCGGCCGGTGGCATCGAGCACTTCGCGGCCGACCAGCGCTACAGTCTCAGTGAGGCCAGGCGTTCCTGGCTCGACCACCTCGCGAGCGAGTTGGTCGGTATCGATGACCTTGACGACGTGCTGTTCGAGGAGCGAAGCGGCAGCGGACTTTCCCATGCCGATTCCGCCCGTGACGCCCAGTGTGATCATAAAAAAAGCGCGCTGCGGTTCGAACCACAGCGCGCCGTGAGAAAACTCTTAAGGCACGCGGACCGTGCGATAGTACTGGGCCTGCGTGGCGCCGAAGTTGTTGATATTTTGCTTAATGATCCCGCCAGCCGAGGCCGGACCGACTGAGACAAGCGTCCAGGCAGAGAGGTCGGTGGAGCTTTCGATGCGGTAGGTCTGCAACGGCTCGGCCGTGACAGTAATCTCAAGCTGCGTTGGGCTGGTCTGTGCCAGCGCAAGGATCGCGATGACGGGCGCTTTCACCAGTGTGACGGCCTGGGCGGAGTTGCTGACCGGTTCGAGGTCGACTTCGGCGGAAGCGACGGTTGCGAGATTCGTGGCCAGTCCAGCAGTGCCGATTGAGCCCTGGATGGTAGCGACGAAGCCGGCATTGGCGGCGAGCGCGGGAACGTTAAAGTTAACCGAGCCAGAACCGACGCTGCTGGAGCCGCCTTCAACCGAGCTGGAACTCACACTGAATCCGGCGGGCAGGACGTCGTGCAGGAGAACGTTCGAGGCGGCGGATGGCCCGAGGTTGGTAACAGTAATCGTGTAAGTAAGCGCGCTCGCGGTGTAGACGGGATTCGGCGAGGCGGCCGCGGAGACCACCAGGTTCAACGTCGGATTGACGGGGCTAACGGTGGTGAGCGCCAGCGTCCAACCGCCGGCAATCACGCCCGCGTCACCGAGCGAATCATCAACTACGAATAGGTTCCATGTGCCGTTCGGGTCGATGCCATTCAAGGCTGACAGGGCTGTGCCGCGAACTCCCGCAGGCGCGGGGGACGGGAAGAAGTCGCCCGGTTCGAGATCGGTCGGCTGATACGTGCCCGAGAGGATTTGGCTGCCATCCGGCAATTGAGCGGCAGCGTCGTCATCGAAGGTGAGACTGACGTTTGTCACGCTGTGACCACCGCCAGCATCGGACATGAGGACAATCTTCTGACCAGCCGGGCTGACCAGCATGATATCGAGGTCATCCGGGAAGCCGTGCGAGAGTCCACTGACGGTTACCGAGACGTGTCCGACAACTCCGGTCGCGCCGGAGATGATGATGCCGGCCGGGTATGGAACCGCACTGCCATGATCGGGGATGCTTATAGAACCACCAGCGACGTAGTTATTGCTGGCGGAGAGCGTGAAGGTAAACACGGCGGTGCCGAGGTTCTTCGCGCCGTCCTGAAGCTGGAGCACGGCGTAAACAATGCCGTTGCTGGTGGCGGCGGCGGTGAAGCTAAACACACCCGGGACATTCGTGCCGCCATGAACCACGACGCCATATGGCACGGCAGAACTCGGCGAGGTGACACCGTTACCGGGGACGAGAGTGGCAAGCAGGTTGGTGGTGTCGAGCTGGCCGGAGTTGGTGAGCGAGAGTGAAACGGTGATCGTTTCGCCGACTTCGAGAGCGGCGTTCGGCGGCAGTTTGCTTTCGGCAAGCATGACAGCGCCAGCGGCGGAGATGACCGGCGCAGGCGCGATCGCAGTGATAGTTGCGCTAGCCGAGTTGTTGGTCGGCTGCGGATCAATCGACGCCGTGTAAATCGTGGAGACGTTCGTGACCGTGCCGGCATTGGTGGCCGAGAGGACAAACGAATAGCTGCCGCTGGCGCCGTTGGGAAGAGTCGGCAGGTGGGCAATGACGTTGGAGCCGAGTTGGAAGAAACCAGCGGCCGCGTTAAATCCGGGCGTAACGAAGATGAAGCCGGCCGGGATCGGATTCGTAATAGCCGGGTTGAGGGCGTATTGCGGGCCGTTGTTGGTGTAGTTGACCGTGACGGTCACATTGCTGCCGACGATTAGGGAGGACGGAGAGACCGTGGAGGTGAGCGCCAGGTCAGCGAGCGGCAGGCTGGCAGTGCTCGTGGCGACCGCGTTATTGTTGATGGAGTTGAGGTCGGTTTCGCCACTCGCGGCAATGACGGAAGCGAAGTTTGACACACTGCCGGAAGCATTCGGGATGAACGCGATGGTGACGACGACGCTGCCGCCGGAGGGAAGCGCACCAAGTTTGCCGGTGACGATTCCGCCGCTGTAATCCAGTGGTTGCCCATAGGCGTAGGCATTCACGAAACTTGAGCCTGCGGGAATAACGCTGGTGAACAACACGTCACCGACCGCGTTCGGGCCCGCATTGTTAACCGTGAAGACGTTGGTGATGCCAGTGCCTACGGTTATCGAAGGAGGCACGGTGGTCGGCACAACCGCCAGGTCAGCGATTTGGTTTACGGGTGTGAGGCTGGCAAACGAAAGGCTCCAACCACCAGCGATGGCGCCGAAGTCGCCGCCGGAATCGTCAGTGACGTAGAGAGACCAGGCGCCGTTGGGAGAAGGGCCGTTGAGCGCGGCAAGCGTGGCCGAGTAGGGGCCGACAGGCGCGGGGTTGCTAAAGACAGCAGCAGCAGGCCCATAAGCCGCAGGCTGCCATGCGCCGGAAGTGATCCCACCGGAAGCGGGCAGTGGAGCGGCAGCGCTATCATCGAGGGTTATGGTCGCACCGACCAGGGATGAATCCCGGGCAACATGCGACATGACCAAGCATTTCGAGCCAGATGGTCCAACCAGCAGAACGTTAACGTCATTCAGGAAACTGTGGCTCATGTTTGACAAGGTGACGGATACCTTGCCAACCAAACCGGTGATTCCCGAGACGTTGATGGTGGACGGATAGGGAGAGGCCGGACCGGGCTGTTGTTGATCCTGAGCAGTGGTCGGGATGTCGATGCGATTGGTATTTGCGAAGGTGGCGAGGGTGGGTAGCACAAAGGTAAACACTGCCCGATTCGATGAAAGGTAAGGGCTCGCGTCCTGAAGCTGCAGCACGGCGTTGATGACTCCGCCGTTGGTTCCGGCGGCAGTGAAGGTGAACGAATTGGAGACAACATCGCCCGGCGCAACGACGCCGTAGGTCTGCGGTCCGCTTGGCGCGGTTACGCCATTGGTGGCAAGGAGCGTGGCGACGAGGTTGGTATTCGGAACGTTGCCGTTGTTTCGGAGGAACAGTTTGAGCGTGACGGTCTCGCCGATATCGATGGTGCCATTCGTCGGGGTGAGACTTTCGGCAGTGATGGTGGCGTTGGCCGCGGCGAAGATGACGACCGGGTTAGTGACAACCGTAGAGATGGAGGCGGTGTTGTTGCCGGTGTTGGAATCGGTCTGATCGCCTGAGACGCTGGCGGCATTGATGAGCGTGCCGTTAGACGGGCAGCGAACATCAAGCTGCAGATTGGTAATGGCGCCGGGGCTCATCGTGCCGAGCGCGACTGTGACAGTGTTGCTGACGACCGAGAATCCAGGGCTAAGGAGGACGACACCAGCGGGCAATATATCCTGGAGCACAACGCCAGTGGCCAGACTTGGGCCGCGGTTTGAAACCGTCAGGAAGTAGGTATTCGTGCCCCCGATAACGAGGGTGGCAACACGCGCTCGCAAGGCAATGCCGAGATCCGCGGCGGGACCGACCACCGTTGACACAATTGCGGAATTATTGGCCAAAAACGGGTCAACCTGGGTGGCCGAAACAGTAGAGGTGGCCGAGAAGGTGCCTTCAAACGAAGGCGTCACGTTGATCGTGAGGGTGGCGCGGCCGCCGTTGGTCACGCCGCCGAGCGAGGCGACGACCACGTTACCGAGCGTGGAAGTGACCACGCCTTGTGATGGAACAGCGCTGATGAAGGTCATGCCTGCGGGGATCGTATTTGTGAGCAGCACCCCAGTAGCGTTAGCCGGACCTTTGTTGGTGACAGAAACTGTGTAGCTGAGTGTTTGCCCGACCAGAACGGGATTGGGCGCTCCAGCGAGGCCGATGGCAAGGTCGCAGAACGGTGGGTTGACGTGACTGGCCACAGTGGCCGAGTTGTTGGAAGGATCCAATTCGTTGTCCGCCGCGCTTACCGTGGCGCTCGAAACGATGACGCCGGTGTTGATAGGCGTGATCGTGACGGTCGCGGTGGCAACTGCATTGACCGCGAGGCTGCCAAAGTTGGCGGTCACCACTCCACCGGACTGTGAGATAGTACCTTGCGAGGCGCCGGCACTTACAAAAATGCAACCAGCAGGCAGGACCTGGCTCATGACAGTGCTCTTGGCAGTATTGGGGCCGAAGTTAGTGACTGTGATGGTGTAAACAAGATTACTCCCCTGCACCACGGGCTCGGGTGACGCCCGCATTCCAATCGCGAGGTCGACGCCGGGGCATTGAGAACCGCCATCCAGGCAAACCGCGGGAGTCAGGAAAAGCGACCAGCATTGGATGCTGCCGACGTCGATACCGACGCTGTCGACGGCGTGAAACAGCCAGGTGCCATTGATATTTGTACCGGTTTTTCCGAGGAAAACAGAGAGAGGAGTCTCGGGCCGATAGTCGCCGAGGAAAGGTGGAAAGCCAGAACCAATAGCGAGTGGCGCATTATCATCGAACAAGGTTCGCGAACCATCACTGCACGAGGTGCCGTAATTATCGCCACCGCCACCATTATTGTTCGACAACTGGACGCGTGTGCCATCGGGGCTGATTAACTCGAAGCTGAGGTCGGAATCAAACGTATGCGGAACATACACCGAAACCGAGACGTGGCTGACCGGGTAGTTCACATTGGTGACGACGATTGGAGAAACCGCACCGGCCAGGTTCGCGTCTGGAATCGGAACCGGAGTAAAAGTATCGAATCGCAGCGGCACTCCATTCGTGCCGGAGGCGAGCGCGAGGACGTTAGTCTTCGTGCCCTGGTCAGACTTGATTCCGATAGTGAGATAAATAGTTGAACCACATTGAAAGTTCGGAGTAGTGCTGATTTTGAAGACCGGGGTATTTGTGGCGGCCTGGCCGGAGGGCAAATCTGGAAACGTAGCGGTGCGCTGGGCGATCAAAACACCGGCATTGGTGGTTGTGATGCTCGCCTGGATGTTGGTCGCGCCGGCGCTGCCAAAATTTTGAACAACGAGCGAGAGATCGTTACATTCGTTGGCATCGATCAAAGTATTGCCGTTACCACCCGTTAGATAATTAGTTACGATGACCAGGTTGACTCCGGCAGGGGTAGCGGCCAAAACGCGATCGGCCATGATAATACCAGCGCCCGAATTGAGATCCACACCGGCGCCTTCGATATCAAGCGCCGTGCTCGCAAAAATATTACTGACTTGCGATTGGCTGAGATTCGGGTTGTACGACTTGAGCAGGGCGGCAACAGCACCAGCGTGGGGCGCTGCGGCAGAGGTGCCGAAGAACGGATTCAATCCGGAAAAACTGGGGAGAGTTGTAGCAACACCGTCAGCGGCTGCAATGTCCGGCTTGGCGCGAAGGGAGCCACCGGTGGATGAGAAGTTACCGGGGGTGATTGCATTGCCGTTTGCGTCGAAAAACACACGGCGCGGGCCGTCGGAGCTGAAGGTTTCGACGGGGTTTTGCGCGCCACCGAGAAAAGGGTTGGGATATGAGGTAGCGACGTCAACGGCAGCGACGGCGAAAGCATTCGTTGCAGCGCAATGACCTTTGATTTGGCCGGTGGTAGTGAGCGCAAGCCGTCCGCGTATCGTAGTCAGATGAATGAAGCGGTCGGCCCCGGCTGCTTTTACGACAACCAACCGCCTGCCCGTGGTGGCTCCGGCCACAAATTCGATTGGGTCCTGCGTGCCGTTCTGGATCGTAGTAGAGCTGCTCACCAGGGTGTTGCCGGTGGAATCGACCACATACAGGTCATAGTCGTTTCCAGAAGCGCCTAATGGGTCCGCCCAGAACAATTCCGCGATGCCGAATCCAGAGCCCGTGATAGTATCGTAGGTTACGGCGCCGAAACTGTGCAGATTACCGTTTTTGCCGTTAACAGGAGCGCCCGCCGGGCCACCATCCGCAAAATCGCCTTCCCAAACTCCGGCAGTTCCATGGGTCACGCTGCCCTCATTGCCGGCGGATGAAAAGTAGAGCGCGCCACTGGCCGTGACCTCGTTAACCGCCTGTGCGATGGGACCGTCCTGGAAAGGCGATTCGTTGAAGTAGAAAACGTCGTCGATGATAATATCGCACCCGACGCTACGCAGATCGCGAATATTTTGAGCAAAACCCGCGGCTCCTCCGAAAGCGCTCGCAAAATATAAAGAAGCGCCGGGAGCCAAATCGTGGACGATTTCGAGCATGGCGGTGCCCTCGCCGGAACCAGGAACTCCGCTCTGCCCGGGAAGAACGACAAGGTCCTGAGGCAGGTCGCCGGTAGCCTGGGATTGAGCCAGGTAATCAACGCTATCGGAAAGCACGCCGACCTTCACGCCCGCGCCGGTCAACCCGTAGAATGGCCGAGCGGTGATTGCAGCGTGAGTAGTATCGCCCTCGGAGTTAACGCTGCCAGTGTGGGTAATAGCTGGAATCGCACCCTGCACAAATTTTACGTCCGCTCGAGCAGCCAAAGCTTCAGCCTGCGAGAGCGGGATGAGCGCTCGGATGGCATTATATTTTTCGAAGCTGGACTTTACGGTGCCACCCATTTGGGTGATTGCTTTCAGAAGCGCGGGGCTGACCTGGGCGGTAAGGTCCACCAACACTTTCCCGTCAGCATCAGGATGAACGGTGAGTTCCAGCAGGGGCAACCCCGGAGCGATGGCCTGTCCGCCGGCCTGCTTCATCGCGTAGATAAGCTGGGAATCCATCTTGAGCTGCGCGGGAGTGCGCGCGTCCTTTTCGGCCGCCAGCAAAGAAATCTGGTGGAGGACGTTTGAGCCCAGGGGTTCCACTGCGGGCAACCGAAGTGCCGCAGTGACCAGAGCCAGGCCGATGCTCGCCACGAATTTAGAGGTGATTTTCATTTCAGGATAGGTTGTAGGTGGATGCTCTTGCCGCAGGCCGGGTCAAGGTCCGGTTTGGCGCAGCCGGAAGTAGCTCCTGGCATTGGTGGTGGGCAGTGCTACGGTCCAAACCCCGCCCGCAGCTTGAGGAGGCGGTGAGCTAACGGTGGACCAGACAATTGGAGCTTGCAGACTGGTAGAGCTTTCAAGGACATAAGTCCCAGCATCGGCCGGCCATGAGAGGACCAAATTGTTGCCGATTCGTGCGGCCGAAATCCCCGCCGCCTGGACCACGGTTTTGACCGAAGCCGAATTGTTGGCCTTGAGCGGGTCGAGAATCGTCGAGGCAACCACAGCCGAGTTTGTGATCAGGCCAGGAGCTCCGGGCTTCACGGTTATCTGAGCGGAAACGGAACCACCATTGCCAAGATTGCCAAGATTGGTAAACACCAGCGTGCTACCCGAAAGCGCGTACCCGGATGGGGTCGCCGAGATAACGGCAACTCCAGGCGGCAGCGTGTTCGTCAGGCTCACGCTGGTTGCAGTAGCCGGTCCGAGGTTGGAAAGAACCAGCGTGTATACGAGATTATTGCCAAAGGAAACGGGGCTGGGAGCGTCAAACATGGCCAAGGCAAGATCCGCCGACGGGCTCACGACGGTACTTGGGACAGAAACCGTGTTATCACCAGTAAACGGATCATTTTCGCTGGCCACAGCGGTAACAAGGTTAGTGAAACTGCCAAGCACGAGCGCCTTCGCCACAACCGTGATAGAAGTCGCGCCGTCCTTTGCCAACGTGCCGAGGTTCGTGAAAGTGAGGACGTTGGCATTCGTGACCCAGCCGCCGATGGAAGCGGAAACGAAGCCGAAGGTTGCGGGCAATACGTTGGTGAGCGCCACGTTTGAGGCAGAGGACGGTCCGTAGTTTACGAGCGAAATCGTGTAGGTCACGTTGCTCCCTACTACCACCGTACTCGGCGTCCCACTGGCAGTCACCACGAGGTCAGCAGCGGCGGGAACCACGCTCGCGGTGGTTAAGGAAAGGATCCAGCCACCGAGGCTGCCCGAATCAAGGGGAGTATCATCGAGCACAAACAGTGACCACGGGCCGTTCGGATTGGAACCGTTGCAGGCAGCAAGGTTCGTCGCATACGGGGCGGCCGGAGCTGGATCGGTGAACGTGGTGACAGGCAGGATGGGGCTGGGCCGGTTCGTGCCAGTAACGATAGAATTAGTTGCCGGAACCGGTGTTGCGGCGTTGTCATCGAACGTGAGGGCCACATTGTTCATGGCATTTGCACCGCCGTTATTGGCCAACAAGAGCATCCTCGAGCCGCCAGGTGCGGTGAGGAGCACATCCACATCGTTGGCGTGCGTGTGCGTGAGATTGGTCAACGTGACGGTGGCCTTGCTTACCACACCATTCAGGTTGGCTACATTAATCGCGGTCGGGTACGGGAGAGCGTTGGTGTTATCGCGGATAGTGATAGCGGTCAGGTTGGTGTAGCGGGACACATTCGTACCCAGCGTGTAAGAGAACACCGCTGTCCCCAGATTAACAGCACCGTCCTGCAGGAGGAACGTGGCGGTGACCTGCGCACCGTTGGTCCCCGACGCAGTAAACGAGAAGGGACGCGATGCGGAGGGTCCGCCCGGCACGAGCAGGCCGTAACTCTGGGGTCCGGAGGGACCAGTAACGCCATTGGTGGCGAGTAACGTGGCGGTGAGGTTCACGGTCGATACGCCAACGGAGTTGCGCAGCGCAAACAAGAGCGAAACGTTTTCGGACGGGTCAATCGCACCGTTGGCGGGACCGGATTCTGAAAGCAGAGCCGAACCAGCGGGCACAATGAGACTGCCATCGTTATCCACAATTGTAAGCACGGCGGCGCCGGGCGAAACAATTGAGGACTGTCCCTGGGGGTTTGAGAGGCTGAGCAGGACCGTTTCGTTGCCTTCGATAATATTGTCATCAACGACCTGGATGGAGAAGGTCTTGACGGTTTCGCCATTCGTGAAGGCAAGCACGCCGCTGGCTGAAATATAATCCGGCTGGGAGGCCGTCGCGGTGCCATCGGCAGTGGAGTAGGAAACACTTACATTATTGGAGAGATAGCCGCTGCGCAGAACGGAGACGGTGGCATTAATTGCACCTTCGCCCACGAAGTAAGTCGGGCTGGAGAAGGCGAAGCCCGCGTCATCATCGACAATTTGAACCGTTGTGTTGGTGGCACCAACCAATTGGGCACCGCCGGTTGCGTTGGTCAACGAGATGGTAAAGAACTCATTCCCCTCAACAATAGTGTCCTGAAGGATGGGAATGACGATGTTCTTGGTGACTTCGCCATTGCTAAAGGTCAGGACGCCGCTGGAAGCGACATAATCCTGGCCGTGAGTCGCCGTGCCATCGGAAGTAAAGTAGACGACTGTGTTGGTGGCGTTATCCTGCGCGTTGGTCCGCAAGACTGTGACGATGAGGTTCGTATTGGCTTCGGTGACCTGATAAACAACGTTGGTGAAGGTGAAAGCCGCGTCATCATCAAGGATTGTGACGGTTGTGCTGGAGGTGATTAGTTGCGCGGCGTTGGACGGCGACACAGCAAAGAGAGAAACCGTAAAGGTTTCATTTCCTTCCACGATATTGTCCTGGAGGATGGGGATGTTGATGGTCTTGAGCGTTTCGCCGTTGGCGAAAGTGAGTGAACCGCTAACGCCGAGGTAATCCGAATTTGCGGACGCCGTCCCATTGGAAGAGGCGTATTGGACCGAAAAGCTGCCATTAGTGCCGTTGAGACGCTGGATGGAGAGAGTGACGCTGCCGGCGCCTTCGCTGACTGCGTAGGTTGTCGAAGAGAAGCCCAGGCCAACGTCGTTATCCAGAATGGTCAGCGAGGCATTCGTGGACAGGAGCGAAGTGCCGACGGATGGGTTGGAGAGCACGAGGCCGAGCGACTGCGGGCCCTGAACGATCGCATCGTCAATGACTCGAACCTGGAACGCTTGTGATGTTACGTTATCGGCAAACGTCAGCACGCCATTGGTAGGAGCGTAGCGCAACCCGGCAATGGCAGTTCCATTGGTAGTGGCAAATTGGACGGAAACCACGCCGCTGCTGCCGTTGGTACGGATGACAGTAATAGTGCCAAAGCCGTTGCCTTCACCCACAAAGTAGGAATTGGTGCTGAAGTCAAACTGCCCGGGGGCGTGGTCGATGTCGATTATGGTGAGGGTGGCTTGCGAGGGGTCCAATAAAATAGAGCCAACCTCGTTCGTCAACAGCATGCCCACTGTCTTGTTTCCATTCGGGGCCGCATCATACAGAACCGGCACACGGACGGTGTTGCTGGTTTGGCCAGGAACAAAAGTGACTGTGTTCGTCAGCGGGAGATAGTTAACTCCAGCAACCGCAGTTCCATTAGTGGTGGTGACAAAGTCGACAGAGGAAGAACCGCTCACGCTGCCGGTGCGAAGGATGGGAATCGTGGCTACGCCATCAAAGGCGTTTTCATTCCGAGAGTAAGTTGCAGCCGAGAAGCTAATGGCACTGTCATCATTGATAATTGTTAACGTGGCAGCGCTTTGACCGCCGAGGTCCGGACAGCCGCCGGGTAACGGATTGGACAAGGTAAGGTTCACGGTCCGATCAGAATTAACAAGGTGATCGTCCACAATCGTGAGCGGAACAATTTGGAAGACTTCACCCGGCGGAAAGACGACGTTGGTGATTACCGCGACGTAATTGTTCCCGGCAATTGCGGTGCCATCGGAAGTGGAGAAAGTGACGGAAACGTTGCCACTCGGACACCCAGATGTACCACCCCGACGGCGGATACCGATAACCACATTGGTCCCGTCTTCCTGCACCGAGTAAGTCGAGGAAGTGAACTCAAACAGCCCGGAGCCATTAATGGAGCGACCGTACAAACGAGCGAAGTGGTTGTAGGGCTGCTCGTCAAAATGAGTGAAGCCGCCACCGATCAGGATCTTCTGATCGGCCGGTTGGATAGCCAAAGCAGCAATGAAGCTATCAGCACCGAGTCCGAAATTGATCTGCGGATCGGCTGAGCCGTCCGTGTTCAAACGGGTGATGCTATGGCGGGTGATGCCGTTGGCAGTGGTAAACTGGCCGGCGAGGACGATGCGATTATCGCTTTGCAGGGCGATAGCGAATACAGCCTCATTCGCGCCAGCACCAGTGTTGAAGCCGGGATCGACACTGCCGGTGGCGGTAAGCCGGACGATTCGTCCGGCCGCAGAGCCATTGAAGTTCGTGAACAACCCCCCCGCTAAAATCCGCTCATCTGCCTGGAGCGCGAGCGCGCGGACAGAATCACTTGCGCCAGCGCCGGGATCGAAGGTGAGATCCAGAGAACCATTGGCATTCAGCCGGGCGATGCCAGGCCGGCTCACGCCATTGTAAGCAGTGAAACTGCCGGCGATAAGAAGCTGGCCGGCGCGGACGCTATTCGTGGGGTAAACGGCAATCGCGAAAACGGGGCCGTCGGCGCCCTGGCCAGGATCAAAACCGGCATCCACGCTGCCATCGGTATTTAAACGGGCGATGCGGGCGCGACCTGAGCCATTCACCGTCAGGAAGGCGCCACCGATGTAAAGTTTGCGGTCTCCGTTGGCGCCCATGAAAGTTTCAGCGAGCGCGAAAACAGTGTTATCGGCCCCGGAGCCAGGATTGAAGCTGGTGTCGATCGTCCCATCAGAATTAAGGCGCGCGTAATGGTTGCGGTTTACACCGTTGACGTTGGTGAAAGCGCCGCCAACGACCACTCGCGAATCAGTCTGGCTGATCAGTGCGCGAACTGAATTGTCGGCACCACTAACGCTCGCTGCAAACGCACGGTCGAGTGACCCGTCGCTATTGAGTCGGCCGATACGATTGCGAAATGCGTTGTTCAGGATGGTGAAATCACCACCAAGGACAATGCCGCCGTCCGGCTCCAGCGCGAGCGCAAAGATGTCGCCATTGGCGCTAAGGGACGGATCCAGACCAGTGTCGGGAGAGCCCGCCGGTTCATTTACTGCTTCGTCATCAACGATGTTGACGAGAGCGGAATCGGGCAGCCCATGAGCGGTGCCCGGTGCGAAGCCGGAAAGCTGGAGCGCGATGGCGCGAGGCCCGTCGACCGTGGGATTATCGACGAGCGCAACATTGAACGACTTGCTCAGCTCGTTCGGAGCAAAGACGAGCACGCCGTTGGTGGCCACGTAGTCCGAACCGGCATGAGCCGTGAAATCAACGGTGCTGAAGTTGAGAGTCGCCGACTGAGCGACCCCGCTGGCGCGCCTGATCGTCACGACAGCCGGGCCGCCGTTTTCGTTGACAGAATAGGTCGGAGCAGAAAAGGCAAGCGAACCGTAAGCGTCGTCATCCAGAATCGTAAGGACGGAGTTCAACGTGGTCGGGCCGGTCGGACCAAACAGAGCGTAGTTTGTGACGTTATTGATCGTGGGGGAACTGAGTTGCAGGTTAACGGTGCGATTGCCATCAACCAGCAGGTTATCCAGCAACGGGACCGTAAAGCTCTTGTTAGCGGTATCACCTGCATTCCAGGTCAGGACGTTGGTAACGCCACTGTAATCAGTGCCGGAAGAGGCGGTGCCATTAATGGTTTTATACCATACCTTCACCGTGCCCTGGCTGCCACCAGAGCGCTTTAAGGTAATTGTCGCGGCGCCCGCGTTTTCGTTGGTGGCATAAGTAGTGGAAACAAAGTTCAACCGGCCAGACGGAGAATCATTGTCGATAATCGTGAGCAGCGCATTTGTTCCGGCGGCGGTTGCTCCGCCAGTGGGGTTGAAGATCCGCAAGCCAATAACCTCGTCATCTTCGGCGATCGAATCATTGATGATAGGCACAGTGAAAGTAACCGATGTCTGCCCGTTACCGAAGGTCTTAGAGCCGCTGACAGTATTGTAGTCTGAGCCAGGCGTTGCATTCGGATAATTTGTGTCGTTGGCTACATACGTCCCGTAGGAGATCTGAACCGTGCCGAACGAGCCGTTGGTGCGAACCAACGTAATCGTAGCCGTCCCTGCAGCTTCGTTCACCGTAAAGTTGGAGGAGGCGAATGTAATGGTGCCGGGCTGGTGATCGTCGTCGATGATGGTGAAGGGAGATTTCGAATGACCCAAGGCCGCGCAGAGCGGGATGTTTTCGCCACCAAGATAGAAGATGTCGGCGCCGCTCGGATTGGCCAATTGGATGGTAGTGCCTCGATTGCCCTGGATGATGGAATCGTTAGGGAGGGTGATGCTTACCGTTGCGTTTGTATAACCGAACCAACTGTCCCCATAGATATCGATCGGGAGAGTGTTCGGGCCAAATAGACCATCGCTGACCATACGAGTCCATGCATTGCCGATGCTTGCGGGCAGAGGATTGCGCCATGAACTGAGGTACAATGGAGCCGAACTGAAGTACCCAAAATCCGGACCGGGCTGAATTAGACCCGGCAGCACCTGAAAGTTTGCGGCGGCAAAACCGAGCGTTCCGTTGGAGCGAGTCAATGCGACTGAGAGAAATCCCTGTGCTTCGCTTGCAGTATAATTGGTGGTATTGAATCCCACGTTTCCAGGACCAGAGGTTGAGCCGCCAAGCAGCCGCGCAATATTACTACGGTTACGAACGCCGTCGCGCGCCTTCAGCTCACTCCAAACGTTATTCGTGTACTCATAGAAGTCATTCGGGTCCATGCGGATGTTGATATCGGCCTGGCCGCCGCCCACCTGGCTGAATTGCCCTGCGATGAGCACTTTGCCGTCCGGTTGAACCGAGGAGGAAAACACTACGCCGGGCACGTCAATGTAACGAACTTTGTGCAGCCCGGCATATTGGTTATAGGCAGTATCGAGGAAGCCTGTATCGACCGTGCCATCAGAGAAGAGCCGGGTAAAACCGAGCCGGTGAGTGCCGTTGAAGGTGGTAAAGATACCGCCGACGTAAACCGTGCCATCCGCCTGCGGCGCGATACTGTAGACCGTGTCGTCTGCGCCCGTCCCAGGATCAAACGAAGCATCGAGAGACCCATCGGCATTGAGGCGAGCGAATCGAGAGTACGGCGCAAGGTTTGCTGTCGTGAACCCACCGCCGATCCAGATCTTGGAGTTAACGCCCAGGGCAATGGTAAACACAGTGCCATCCGTGCCCGTCCCCGGATCAAACGTTGTGTCCACGGTGCCGTCGGCGTTGAGCCTTGCAACGTGGTTACGGCTCAAACCACCCACAGTTGTGAAATCCCCACCAATCAGCACCTTGCCGTCGGTTTGAAGCACGGCACTCCAAATGGTGTCATTCGGGCCGTTTGTTCCTGGGTCGAAGGATTGATCGAGGGAACCGTCCGGGTTAAAACGAGCGATATGCAATCGCGAAAACCCATTGACCGATGTGAACTCGCCTGCGGCGATGATTTTGCCGTCGTTTTGCAGCAGCGTGGCCCAGATTGTCGCACCGGGTCCCGTACCGACGTTGAAGCTGGCGTCCAGCGAACCGTCGCTATTGACCCGAGCCAGTCGGGTACGCTGAATGCCGTTATAGGAAGTGAAGCTGCCCCCGATATATACCTGGCCCCCACTGGTAAGCGCCAGTGAAGTAATAGCATCGTTAGCACCATTGCCTGGATTGAACGTGGGATCCAGGCTGCCATCAAACCCGAGTCGCGCGATACAATTACGGGGGCTTAGATTGTAGGCGAAGAAACTCCCACCGATGATCGATTTTCCGTCGGGCTGGGTCACGAGGCTATAGACGACGCCGTCGGTCCCGGGATGAGCCATTTGGGGCGGTGAAGTAAGAACAGCGGGAGCCATGTTGGCGCCATAATCTGCATTAAAGAACTCATCGACGGAGCCAGCAGGGGCATCGCGATCGTCAAACAGGATCGTGTAACAGGTTTCGTTGACAGTGCCTTTGGCTTGCGCATTGCCATTCGAGTCCACCCAGTAAAGGAAAACGTGAAAATCCTCGTTGAACTCGACCATGTCGTCGTTGGTGATGGCTATCTTAATGTGCTTATCTCTAAAGTCATTAGCGCCGAAAGCAATACTGCCTTGATTCAGAGTGAAATCCGGCCCGCTGCCGCGTATGTAATCAGTGTTGGGCGGGCGAGGCGTCGCATAGTCCGAACCAGCTTGCAAAGGAAAGACGTTGTTGTCTTCTTCGTCCACGTCGAATTGGCCGAGAAAGTAATTGTTGATACGATATTGGAGAGTGAGGCCCTCGGTGTTGGTTCCGCCGCGGACGACCCAAATGCCGCCGTTCGTCCAGTAATCGCCCACGTCCTCGGGACTGCGGTAAGCAACGCGGGAAAAGTTAAACACGGAATTCGTCGGTCCCACAAATACTCCATTGGTATCGAGGTTTCGGCGGTATACCGGATCGATGTCCATGTCCAGAATTCGGACCAGCGCGGTGCCGAATACATTGTCCACCCGGGGCGGCGATAACTCATCAGACTCAAAGGGGTCGACTTCAGCATCCTCCAGGATCACGGCGAATTCCCGATTTGGCCAAGCATTAGTCCGGCTCGCGCCGATTGGGATCAGGATGCTCTTGCTCATTTCATAATCGTCAAACCCCAGCGTGCCGTAGACCTCTTGATAGTCCCCATTCGTTGTGGTAGCAGTCCGATCTTCAGTGTAATAATTCACGAGCATCCGCCCGGAAGAGCCGGCGACTCTGGTCACGGTGACGAGCACACCGGGCACTCCGTAGGTGTAGTAAGTTTGAAAGGTGCTCGCGTCCTCGCCTCCACGGCCTTCGAATTCGGCTGCCCTGTATAAGGGCAACAGCGTCGGCGGCGTCGTACCATCCATTGAGCCTTCGAGATCGAAATCCTCGCTGGCAAAGCGGAAGACCCCAGAAGAATGGTACGCCCAGTTGAGCATTGTAGAGCCGGTCGTAACATAGGCGGACGAAAAATTGCCCGCGAACTTGTAACTGAATTTGCTGTCGAGAGCGATGTAGTACGTGGTGCCTGCCTTCGCAGTGAATCGGAGCACGCTAGGCCCTGTATATAATTGCTGGTAAGTTTGCCGCTCGCGCCGGTTATAGGGCGAGAGGGACGCTTGCGTATCATCGTTCGCGGCGATCTGCCGCAAACTGGCGAGATTGGTCCCAGTATACACCGCCAGTACAGTGTCGAGCGGCAGCGTGTTGGTTGTAAACTTGATTTGGCCGTTCTGAAATGTTGCCGAAACCGCTTCACCGGTGCTCCCGATGGTGTCCATCGTGACTTCCCCGTCCTGCGGGGCGGTCCAGGTATACCAAAGTGAACTCTCAGCTACGTTGCCAGCGTGGTTCGGTTCGCCAAATTCCGATGTGGCCTCAGTGTTATCACCTATCACGGTCCCATATGGACCGGTGATCACTTCGGCGGCATCAAAATCATCATTGTCAGGCTGAGCCTGCGCGACAAGGGCAGTCCCGCCGAAAAGCGCGATGGTGGCGGACAGAAGGAGCCCGCGGCTCAAGGTACAAAAGGTCTTAGGCAATCTATGCATACACTTCAAAACGTTTAAAACGGACAGACCGACCAACAGAAACCAGACGGACACCCGTGGTAACGCGCTCAAGAGCAGCTCGTTTCCTACTGACTAAACTCTGACTAAAGCATCACGCCGCAGGCTTTATCCCTCACTGCTCCCCTGCCTGCGCATGCAGCCGCGCTGGTTAAGGCGCGGCCTGCAACAGCACCTGGCCACTCTGATTTGAGTTCAGGAAGTATCCGAATCCGATCTTCGAATCCTGGAACACGGCACCCTGGAACTGAATCAGTTTGCCGGAATCAGGATTCAAAATGTGGCCTTTGAGGAGCCCGGATGACGGAATGAGATTCAGTTGCAGCTTGCTGGCCGCGTCACTGAGCTTGTTGTTGTCACCGAGCGTTAGATTATTATCGGCGATGGAGACGCCATCACCGTTCAGGATGAGCTGGCATGCGCTGAGGTCGAGGACCTTGCCATGTCCCGAAGGCTTTTGATAGCGCTCACCCGTTGCCTGGACATCATTTGTGAACGCGCCCGATTTGAGCCAGATGACTTCGCCGCCGATACCACCGGCATTCGTGACCTGCAGCCACCCGATGAGCGAGCCGGCGCCTTTATAGAGTGAACTATAGAGCGGCCAAATACCTTGTTCCGAGAGACTGGTTTTTTGGGCAACTTTTGACCCGTCGGCCAGTGAGCCAGAGAATTTAATGCCGCCGCCGCTGTCGACCGTCACAGTGCCGAATCCATCGCCAGCCGGACCAAAACCATCCAGAGCCGGGATGCGTAGAGTGTAGGCACCGCTAAAGCTGCCAGCAGTATTACCTTTCTTGGTGAAAACCAGGCGTTCTGCCATGAGCTGTGCAGTCCATGAACCGTCAGTGATAGTTCCGGTGATTTCGGAACCGGTAGAATCCAACTGCAGGATCGCGGTAAGGGCTTTGAAACCGCCCCGGGCATACTTTACGGTAGCCTTGCCTTCGCTATTGAACTTGCCGCTCGCGGAATAGGTTTTTCCGTTCATCACAATTTTTGTGCTAAACGTCCCTGCCGGTGTCGTGCTCGCGGTGAAGTAGCCGGAGTTCGCTGTGGCTACTCCATTGCTTTGGTCGGAGAACAAACCAGAGAAGGTGCCTTTGACCAGGATCGTTGAGCCATTGTTTGTGCCAGACGGGCTCGGGAAGCCGAGCTTGCCGTGACCACCAACGTGGGAGGAGTCGCTACCCGAGCCGCCGCCACTGCCGCCGCCGTTGCCGGAGCTCACGACAATGGCCGGTATAGGAATAATAGCGGGCGGGAACGGGGCCGGTGTGAAGGTGTTCGCGGTCGGCGGGACCGGGCTGGAATCCAGGTAGTTCACAGTACCATCGTTATCGGAATCCAGGTTTTGGCTCTGAACCACCCCGAGGTTCAACCGGTTGGTGGTGCCGTCCGGGTAAACCATGTTAGTCGAAGAATAGGGCCCGCAGTTATAATCGCGGATCCAGCAGAAGGCCCCGTTGTTGGCACCGTTGAGCTTCTCGGAAATATTCGCCCCGTTCTGCACAA
>Ga0170475_111818402_pt1 | contig 19835 bp, 18 predicted proteins | sample Soicark_Litter_5_FD_111474 | JGI IMG/M metagenome (GOLD analysis project Ga0170475, IMG submission 111474) | Avena fatua rhizosphere microbial communities from Hopland, California, USA. Combined Assembly of 48 SPs
CGCCGACGTTCTGCTGGGCGATTCGATGGGCGAGATGTTCGCCTATTACGCGGCGTGCGACTGCGCCTTCATCGGCGGCAGCCTGCTGCCGCTGGGCGGCCAGAACCTGATCGAGGCTTGCGCGCTCGGCAAGCCGGTCCTGGTGGGGCCGCACACCTTCAACTTCGCGCTGGCGACCGAGGAAGCGGTGGCCGCCGGCGCCGCGTTGCGCGTGCCGGACGCGGACGAGCTGCTGCGCCAGGCTGCCGAGCTGCTCGGGAACCCAGCGCTGCGGACCGGCATGAGCGCGCAAGCGCTGGCATTTGCCGGACGCCACCGCGGAGCGACCCTGCGCACTGTTGAACTACTGCGACAATTTATCGGCTAGGTTTTGTTACCATTTGCTTTTGAGCTCGGTAGAACGAAGGGGATGCGCATGTCGTCTAATCACCCGGGACCGGCCAGCAGTGGCCGGCCCGCTGCGGTGCTGGCCCGGCAGCAGGCCGACGAGTCGCTGGAACTACCCGTCGTTGCGCTGACGCCGGATGTCCCTGCCGCGCTGCCCGCGGCGGTTTTTTCCTCGTGCGAGCTGCATTTTTTTGTGCGCTACACGTTTCGCGAATACGCCAGCTTCATGTGGCAGCATGGCGGTTTCCTGATTCGCAGGCGGCGCATTCGTTGGCCAGCCGCCCTTTACCTGCGCATCAAGAGCACTGCCGGCGCGGCGCTCAATTTCGCGCTGGCGGGGCGCGGGCGGCGCATCTATGAGTTCACGATCGACGCGCATGGCATCGTGCGCACCAGTGGCGGCGTGACGCTCATCGACTGGGCCGACGTGAATGCGGTGCGCACCTATTCGCGCGGCTTCATGATGGTGCTCGAGCGCGGAACCTTGCCGATCCCGTTCCGCTGCCTGTCGGACGTGCAGGTGGCTGCGATACGCAGTCTGGCGGCAGCAGCGCGCAGGGATAGGCCAAGGTAGGGAGCAACAGGCGGCATCCACGCCCTGGCTGTGACGCACTCGTGGCGGTGGGTCTGCCGAAACGTGGTTTTGGGAATTGCCGCGTGGTGGCGGCGTTCGCGCAAAAAAACTGCCTAGTGAGATACGGCGACCCAGCGGCAAACGGAAAAGAAGAATTCTACTCGTTGATCTGGGATAACACCTTCGGCAGCAAACTCGTCAATACTTTCAATGCGTATTGCAGGTACGCGTCAATTGCAGTAGGTGTGCCCCGGTCAGAGGTTGGCTCTCTGACCGGGGTTTTTTTGTTCACGATCTCGACAGCTGACGCGGCTGCAGGCGTGGCAGTCCGATCAATCGGCAAACAGCACCGGCATCTCGTGCGAACGCTTGCGCAACGCGAGGCGCGCGCCTTCGTAATCGGGATACACCGAACCGACCGCCGCCCAGAAGCGCGGGCTGTGGTTCATCTCGCGTAAATGCGCCAGTTCGTGCGCCACCACGTAGTCGATCAGCGGCAGCGGATAGTGGATCAGCCGCCAGTTCAGGCGGATGTTCCCGGCCACCGTGCACGAACCCCAGCGCGTGCCGGCCGACGACAGCGCCAACGTCTTGTAGGTTACGCCCAGCCGCGCGGCATAATCGTCCAGCCGCTCGGTAAATACGCGCCTGGCCTCGTCCTGGAACCACAGCCGCACACATTCCTTCAGCTGCCCTTCCTCCAGCTCCTGCGCCATGCTGGCCGACAGCTCGCGCGTCGCGGGGTCGAACGCGCAGCGGCGGCACGCCGCTTCGCGCAGGCGCAGCGTGATCTCTCCGCCCATGTAAGGCAGCCGCGCGCCGTCAACCCAGCGTAGCGGCGGGTTTTGCAGGCGCTGGGCGCGGCGTTCGCCGCGTTCGTACAGCTTGGTAAGAATCCAGCGCTGCTTGGCGCGGATCGCGCTGTCCACCTCGGCAAGGGTGAGGCGCTTGGGCGCGGTCACGCGCAGGCCGTCGTCGTTGATCATGAAGCCGATCGAGCGCCGCGAAGATCGGCGCAGTTCAAAGTCGACCGGCTGGGCGCCGAGCACGATGCGCCGCAACGGCGGATCTGCGGGGGAGCGTGGCGGGGAGGGAAGGGTGATGCGGGGCGGCGCCGGGGGCGCCTTGAACAGGGGCTGGGGAAGCGTGGCTGGATTTTCAGACGGCTTGAGCGCTGCGAAAAAATCTTGTGCAAACAGTTCCAGTTGGTGCCCGTCGATCTTTGATGAGGTCATGGTTTGCTGTGGCGCGGATTCTCTGATCTGGGCGCTGATATCGCTTAGCCACCGTTGTAAACGTGGGGCGAAATGACGCGCATTTCTGATTCTATCCAATTTTCCACCTCCTGCATCAAGCTGTCGGGAATGTGATTTTCTGACGATATCGGCTTGCCGATCGATACCGTCACCAGCCCTGGACGTTTGATGAACGAATTCTTGGGCCAGCATTCACCTGAATTATGCGCGATCGGCACGATCACGGCACGTGTTTCGACAGCCAGGCGCGCGCCGCCGCTCTTATATTTGCCCTTTTGCCCCACCGGGATGCGAGTCCCTTCGGGGAACATGATGATCCACTGACCGTCCTCCAGCCGCCGCTTGCCCTGCTTGACCACCTGCTCGAACGCGTTCCTGCCCTGCTTGCGGTCGATCGGGATCATGCGCAGCAGCGCCATGCCCCAGCCGAAGAAAGGGATATACAGGATCTCCTTCTTGAAGACGTAGACCAGTGGGCGCGTCATGTTCGGCAGCAGGAAGATGGTCTCCCATGCCGATTGGTGTTTCGACAGCAGGATCGCCGGGCCGTCCGGCAGGTTCTCGTAGCCCTTGAACTGGTAGCGGATGCCGCAGATGACACGGGCAGCCCAGATGATGAAGACGTTCCAGCGCGAGGTCACCCAGAAGCGCCTGGCATAGGGCAGCGGCGCGGCGAGGAGGCATACGCAGGCCCAGATCACGGTGGCAAGCGCCATCACGATCATAAACAGCAGGGAGCGCAGGAACAGGGTGAAGGTATGCACGAAGCCTCCCGGCAGACGTTTCTAGTTGGACGTGCCCGGGGGGTGGCCGGCGGTGTTGAGCAGGACGTTGACCACCGAGGCGAGGTCGGGGAATATCTGGGTGCCAGGGGGCAGGCCCCCGGTGTTGCGGGTCCGCTCGCCCTTGCCGGTCAGGACCAGGTAGGGCGCGCAGCCGCTGATGAAGCCGGCCTGCAGGTCGCGCAGCGAGTCGCCGACCGTCGGCACGCCGCGCAGGCTCACCTTGAAGCGCTTGCTGATCTCCTCGAACATGCCGGCCTTGGGTTTCCTGCAGTCGCAGTTGTCGCTGGCCGCATGCGGGCAGAAGAAGACCGCGTCGATGTCGGCGCCGACCAGCTGGGCGACGGAGTGCATCTTCTGGTGGATTGCGTTCAGGGTCGTCATGTCGAACAGTTCGCGCGCAATGCCCGACTGGTTCGACGCGACGATGACGCGGTAGCCAGCCTGGTTCAGGCGCGCGATCGCTTCGAGCGAACCGGGAATCGGAATCCATTCGGCTGGCGACTTGATGAATTCGGGCGAGTCGTGGTTGATGACGCCGTCCCGGTCGAGGATGATCAGCTTCATGCCGTTTCGCCCTTATGCCGCCAGTTTCGAGATATCGGCCACGCGGTTCATCATCCCGTGCAGGGAGGATAACAGCGCCAGGCGATTATTGCGCAGCGCCAGGTCGTCGGCCATCACCATCACATCGTTGAAGAAAGCGTCGACATCGTCGCGCAGCTGGGCCAGCGCCTTGAGCGTGCCGGTGAAGTCGCCGCCCTCGAAGGCCGCGTCGGCGTGCGGGCGCACGCGACCCATCGCCGCGTACAGCTTGCGCTCGGCCGCTTCCTGCAGCAGGGCTTCGGACACGTCGCCGATGGCCGCTTCGGTCTTCTTCAGGATGTTGGCGATGCGTTTGTTCGCGGCGGCCAGCGAGGCGCTTTCCGGCAGCGTGGCGAAGGCATGCACGGCTTCCAGGCGCGGCACGATGTCGTCGACGCGGTCCGGGTTCTGCGCCAGAACCGCTTCGACTTCATTGGGCGAGAAGCCGCGCTCGCGCAGCATGCCGCGCAGGCGGTCGAGCATGAAGGCGGATACTTCGGCGCGCGGGTCCTTGAAGCCGGCCTGGTATTCAAACACCGAAGCGGCGTCCGCCAGCAGGGCCGAGATCGCCAGAGGCAGGCGCTTTTCGACCAGCATGCGCATCACGCCCAGGGCGTGGCGGCGCAGCGCGAACGGGTCTTTCTCTCCGGTCGGCTGCAGGCCGATCGACCAGATGCCCACCAGGGTTTCGAGCTTGTCGGCCAGCGCCACGGCGGTGCCGGTGGCGGTCGAGGGCAGGGCGTCGCCGGCGAAGCGCGGCTGGTAATGCTCGCAGGCGGCCAGCGCCACTTCCTCGTGCTCGCCGTCGTGGCGCGCATAGTAGGCGCCCATGATGCCTTGCAGTTCGGGAAATTCGCCCACCATGTCGGTCAGCAGGTCGGCTTTGGCCAACTGCGCGCCGCGTTCGGCCAGCAGCACGTCGTAGCCGAGGCGGCGCGCGATCGCGCCGGCCAGGCGGGTGACGCGGCCGGCGCGCGCGGCCTGGGTGCCGAGCTTGTTGTGGTAGACCACGTTGTCGAGCAGCGGCAGGCGCGACTCCAGGGTTTTTTTCTTGTCCTGCTCGAAGAAGAATTTGGCGTCGGAGAGGCGCGGGCGCACCACGCGCTCGTTGCCGCCGATGATGTGGCGCGGATCGTCGGCCGCCAGGTTCGAGACGATCAGGAAGCGCGAACGCAGCTTGCCGGCGGCGTCGGTCAGCGCGAAGTACTTCTGGTTGGTCTGCATGGTCAGGATCAGGCATTCCTGCGGCACGGCCAGGAATTCCTCCTCGAAGCGGCATTCGTAGACGACCGGCCATTCGACCAGCGCGGCCACTTCGTCGAGCAGCGATTCGGGCATCACGACCTGGTCGGCGCCGGCCTTTTCCAGCAGCTGGGCGCGGATCGACTCCTTGCGCGCCTCGCTGCTGACAATGACGCGGCCTTGCGATTCCAGCGTATCGGCGTAGTCGTCGGCGTGCGCGATGGCGATCGGCTCGCCGTGCGACAGGAAGCGGTGGCCGAGCGTGTGGCGGCCGGCATCGAGGCCGAGCAGCGACAGCGGCAGCACCTGCCGGCCGTGCAGCGCAAGCAGCGTGTGCACCGGGCGCACGAACTGCACCGTCGACCCGTCCGGGCGCTGGTAGCTCATGACCTTCGGGATCGGCAGCCTGGCGACGGCATCGATGAGCGCCTCCTGCAGGCCGGCGGCGAGTGCGCTGCCGGCGGCCGTATAGGTGTGGAAGAAGCTCTCGGCCTTGCCGTCCTGGGCGCGTTCGAGGTCGGCCACGGCCAGGCCGGGAAAGCCCAGCGCGGCCAGTTTCTTGACCAGCGGCGCGCTCGGATTGCCGTCCTTGTCCAGCGCTACGCTCACGGGCAATACCTTTTCGCGGATGGTCTTGTCGGGCGAAGTGGCGCGCACCTTGGTGATAGAAACGGCCAGGCGGCGCGGGGTGGCGTAGGCCGTGGCGGCGCTGCCGGCTTCCAGGAAGCCGCGCGCCTTCAGGCCGTCGGCGATGCTTGATGCGAACGCGGCGCCTAGTTTGACGAGCGCCTTCGGCGGCAATTCTTCGGTCTGCAGTTCGACGAGTAATGTTTGATTCATGGTTCTGTTCTTGTCGGTTCCTGGGGCTTAAGCGGCGGTCTTGGCGCCCTCGGCGCAAGCGGCCGGCAGCATGGGGAAGCCCAGTCTTTCGCGCGCGTCGTAATAGGCCTGCGCCACCATGCGCGAAAGCGCGCGCACGCGCCCGATGTAGGCGGCGCGCTCGGTGACGGAAATGGCGCCGCGCGCATCGAGCATGTTGAAGCTGTGCGAGGCTTTCATGATCTGCTCGTAGGCCGGCAGCGTCAGCTCCAGTTCGATCAGGCGCTTGGCCTCGGACTCGTGGTTGGCGAACGCCTGGAACAGCAGTTCGGTGTTGGCGTGTTCGAAGTTGTAGGTCGACTGCTCGACTTCGTTCTGATGGAACACGTCGCCGTAGCGCAGCGTCTTCTTGACCCCGTTTTCTTCCCATTCGGTCCACAGCAGGTCGTAGACATTTTCCACACCCTGCAAGTACATTGCAAGGCGTTCGATGCCGTAGGTAATCTCGCCCAATACCGGTTTGCAGTCCAGACCGCCCACCTGCTGGAAGTAGGTGAACTGCGTCACTTCCATTCCATTCAGCCACACTTCCCAGCCCAGGCCCCAGGCGCCCAGTGTCGGGCTTTCCCAGTCGTCCTCGACGAAGCGCACGTCGTTCTTTTTCAGGTCCAGGCCCAGCGCTTCGAGCGAGCCCAGATACAGGTCGAGGATGTTTTCCGGCGCCGGTTTCAACACGACCTGGTACTGGTAGTAGTGCTGCAGGCGGTTCGGGTTGTCGCCGTAGCGGCCATCCTTGGGGCGGCGCGACGGTTGCACGTAGGCGGCGCGCCACGGCTCGGGGCCGATCGCGCGCAGGAAGGTCGCGGTGTGGAAGGTGCCGGCGCCGACTTCCATGTCGTACGGCTGGAGCAGGGCGCAACCTTGCTTGTCCCAATAGGACTGCAAGGTCAGGATAATTTGTTGGAATGTAAGCATCTTATTAAGCGATGCGCGCACGGGGTCGCGAACGATGGGTTTGCCAAATAACCAATTTTAGCGGGTTTTTTCCGCAGCCAGGGGTAGGATTTCGGGTAACTAGCCCAAATTAGCGCTTTTCTTGCGGTAAATACATCCAGTTAGCCAGGCAGCGGCCAGCGCGGCTGCGCCGAGCGCCAGAAACAGGGTATTGCCGAACCGGATATACGGCGTGATGCCGGCCGTTCCGCGCACGGTGGCAGCCAGCGTGCCTTCGGTATAAGCTGGCAAGAGCGCGGTGACATTGCCCCTGCCGTCAATGATCGCGGTGGCGCCGTTGTTGGTCGAACGCAGCATCGGGCGCCCCGTTTCGAGCGAGCGCATGCGCGAGATCTGCAGGTGTTGCGGGATCGCGACCGATTCCCCGTACCAGGCAAGGTTCGATACGTTCAGCAGCAGCGTGGCCGGATGCGGCGCGTTGCGCAGCTGGGCCGCGATTTCCTCGCCGAACGCGTCTTCGTAGCAGACGTTCGGCAGCACCAGCTGGTCCTTTACCGGGAACGGCGCCTGCAGCGCGCCGCCGCGCTTGAAGTCGCCGAGCGGGATATGCATCAGGTCGACGAACCAGCGAAAGCCGGCCGGGATGAATTCGCCGAACGGCACCAGGTGGTGTTTGTCGTAGCGGTAGAACTGGCCCCGCGGACCGATGCCGGCCACGCTGTTGGCGTAGTCGGTGGCGCCGTCGGTCAGTGGAATGCCGAACATCAGGTAACTGCCGGTGCGCGCCGAGAACGCCCGCAAGCCATCCAGGTAGTCCGGCGGCAGTTGGTGCGGGAACACGGGAATGGCCGTCTCCGGCGTGGCCACCAGGTCGGCCGGCGCGGCCGTGATCATGTCGCGATAGCGTTCGAGGATGGCGTTGAGGTACGCGCTGCTAAACTTTTCGTCCTGGCGGATATTCCCTTGCAGCAGGCGCACGGTAAGGGCCGTGCCGACCGGTTCGGTCCATGCGATCGTTTTCAAGCCGAGGCCGGCCGCCATCAGCGCGGCGAGCAGGCCGATGGCCGGCAGCCGCGAGTGCTGGGTCAGCATGGCGATGCAGCCGGCGCACAGCGCCGCCAGCACGCCCACGCCGTACACTCCGACGATGGGCGCGAAGCCGCCCAGTGGCGCCGCGGTGTGCGCATAGCCCGCGGCGGCCCACGGAAAGCCGGTGAATACCCAGCCGCGCATCCATTCCGACACGCCCCAGGCCACGGGCAGCACCAGCAGCAGGAAGCTGGCCAGCGGCAGCGACCAGCGGCGGCGCAGCCAGCTCGCAAGCCCGGCCGCGAACGCGCCGAACAGGCCCATGTACAGGCCCAGCAGCGCGATGGCGATCGCGGACAGGAAGGCCGGCAGGCCGCCGAATCGGTTCAGGGCGATGTACAGCCAGTGCATGGCGGCGACCGACCAGCCGAAGCCGAAGGCCCACCCGATCGGCACGGCGCGGCGCGCCGTGCCGGCCAGCCCGACCTGGTAGAACAGGTAGGCGAGCGACAGGAATTGCAGCGGCCACCAGCCGAACGGCTCGAACGAGAGCAAGCTTGTGGCGCCGGCCAAGGCCGCCAGCGCAAGGCCGCGTGCGGACGGCCGTGTGCCGCGGGCGGCGGCGCCGGGCGCGGTGGCGGGCGAACGACGAGGACGCGGCATCACTCGTCTTCGTCGTCGGCGAGCGGTCGTTTCTCTACCAGCAGTACGTGGATTTGGCGCGCATCGGCGCGCAGCACCTCGAAGCGCAGGTTGGCCAGCTCGAACACTTCGCCCTTGTGCGGCATGCGTCCCAGGTGGCTGGCGACCAGGCCGCCGATGGTGTCGACGTCGTCCTCGGGCAGGTTGACGCCGATCTCTTCGTTGAACTGGCCGATTTCGGTCAGCGCCTTGACGCGCCAACGCGGGCCGAGCTGGCCCTCTTTGATCGACAGAATGTTGTCTTCTTCCTCGTCGAAGTCGTATTCGTCCTCGATGTCGCCGACGATCTGTTCGAGCACGTCCTCGATGGTGATGAGGCCGGCAACGCCGCTGTATTCGTCGACCACGATCGCCATGTGGTTGTGGTTGGCGCGAAAATCGCGCAGCAGCACGTTCAGGCGCTTGGATTCGGGAATGAAGATGGCGGGGCGCAACATGTCGCGCACATCGAAGGATTCTTCAGCGTAATAGCGCAGCAGATCCTTGGCAAGCAGGATTCCGACCACCTTGTCGCGCTCGCCCTCGATGGCGGGAAAGCGCGAGTGCGCCGTTTCCAGCACGGTGGGCATCCATTCCTCGATTGGCTTGGTGATGTCGATCACATCCATTTGCGAGCGCGGCACCATGATGTCGCGCACGGACAGGTCGGAGACCTGGAACACCCCTTCGATCATCGACAGGGCATCGGCGTCGATCAGGTTGCGTTCGTGGGCGTCGTGCAGCACTTCGAGCAGCTCGGCGCGATTTTCGGGCTCGGGGGAGATAAGTGCGGTCAACCGTTCGAACAGCGACCGGTGGGCTTTGGCGTCCGTTCGGACGTCACTGGGATACTCGGGCATAATTGGCATGAAGCCGTTGTTGCGATAAGCATAGAATACACCAAAAGCGCGTATGCCTGATTTTCATGCAAGCATGCCGGGATTGGCGCGGCGCTGCCCTCAGCTCTTGCGGTCGGCGTACGGGTCCGGATATCCGAGCGCTTCCATGATGTCGCGTTCGAGCTGCTCCATTTCCTCGGCTTCCTCGTCGTGCTCGTGGTCAAACCCCTGCGCGTGCAGCACGCCATGCACGACCAGATGCGCCGCATGTTCTTCCACCGTCTTTTTTTGGTCGTCCGCCTCGCTCCGCAGCACGTCGGTGCATAGGATGATGTCAGCCTGGGCCGGTTCGTCATCAGCCAGTTCGGCGCCTTCGTTGTAGGCGAAGGTCAGCACGTTGGTGGCGTAGTCCTTGCCGCGGTAGTCGCGGTTGAGCGCGCGTCCTTCCTCGGCGTCGACAAAGCGGATGGTCAGCTCGGCCGGGCCGAGCAGCGCCGAGCGCACCCAGCGCTCGAGCATCTCGCCGGTGACGGCCGATTCGAGGCGCGGGTCCGGATACTGGACGGTCAGATCGAGCTCATATTTTTTTTCTTGCATGTTTTACGGGGACGGGTTTCGGGAGCGCGGCCAGTTCCTGGACCGGGTTCGACTTTTCGTAGGCATCGACGATGCGCGCCACGAGCGGGTGGCGCACCACGTCGGCGCTCGAGAATTGGGTGAAGGCGATGCCGCGCACGTCCTTCAGCACATGGATGGCATCGATCAGGCCGCTACGCAGGGTCTTGTGCAGGTCGACCTGGGTGACGTCGCCCGTGACCACTGCCTTGCTGCCGAAGCCGATCCGGGTCAGGAACATCTTCATTTGTTCAACCGTTGTGTTCTGTGCTTCGTCAAGGATCACGAATGCGTGGTTCAGCGTGCGTCCGCGCATGTAGGCCAGCGGCGCGATTTCGATCACCTGCTTTTCAAACAGTTTCTGGGTACGGTCGAAGCCGAGCAGGTCGTACAGAGCGTCGTACAGCGGACGCAGGTAAGGGTCAACTTTCTGCGTCAGATCGCCCGGCAGAAAGCCAAGCCGCTCGCCCGCCTCGACCGCCGGGCGCGTGAGCACGATGCGCTTGACGGCGTCGCGTTCGAGCGCATCGACCGCGCACGCTACGGCCAGGTAGGTCTTGCCGGTGCCGGCCGGACCGATGCCGAAGCTGATGTCGTGTTCGAGCACAGCGTGCAGGTACTGGATCTGGTGCGGGGTGCGTCCGCGCAGATCGCTGCGGCGCGTCTTGAGCATCGGACTGACGGCCTCGGGCGCGCCTTCTTCGGGATGGCTCCGGTCCGGCTCGGCCGCCGGTTGCGCTTCGAGGCGCGGCTTCAGGCCGGCGCGCTGTTCGACCAAGGCCAGTTGTACCTCCTCGATCGGCACGACCTTGTTGGCCGCTGCATAGAAGCGCTCGAGCAGCTCGACCGCGCGCTGCGCATTGGCGCCGCTGACGATGAATTTTTCGCCGCGGCGGAAGATGGTCACGTCGAGCGCGGCCGAGATCTGGCGCAAATTCTCGTCGAGCGGACCGCACAGGTGGGCGAGCCGGGTGTTGTCGAGCGGCTCGGGAACAAAGTACGAGGGCTGGGTGGGCGTTTGCGTTTTCAACTGGCTTTGGCAATGGAATCAAGGTTAGCGACGAGTTCACCGCGCAAGGTGTAGTCGAGACTTTCGACGATGCGCACGTCGACCAGCTGGCCGACCAGGGCAAGGCCGGCCTCGCCCGGGGCGAAGTTGACGACACGGTTGTTTTCGGTGCGGCCTTGCAACTGCTGCGGGCCTTTTTTCGACGGCCCCTCGACCAGGATGCGCTGCACGCTGCCGACCATCGCCGCGCTGAACCTGCACGTGTTGGCGTCAATTAATGCCTGCAGACGTTGCAGGCGCGCCAGCTTGACCTCGTGCGGGGTATCGTCTTCGAGGTTGGCGGCCGGGGTGCCGGGGCGCTTGCTGAAGATGAAGCTGAAGCTGTTGTCGAACCCGACGTCTTGCACCAGCTTCATCATCGCTTCAAAGTCGGCTTCGGTTTCGCCAGGGAAGCCGACGATGAAGTCGGACGAAATGGCGATGTTCGGGCGCACCGCGCGGATGCGCCGGATGATCGACTTGTATTCGAGCGCGGTATAGCCGCGCTTCATGGCGCCGAGCACCTTGTCGGAGCCGTGCTGCACCGGCAGGTACAGGTGGTTGACCAGTTGCGGGATGCGCGCGTAGGCGTCGATCAGGCGCTGGGTAAATTCCTTCGGGTGGCTGGTGACGAAGCGCAGGCGCTCGATGCCGGGGATGTCGGCCACATATTCGAGCAGCAGCGCAAAGTCGGCCACTTCGCCGCTTTCCATCGCGCCGCGGTAGGCGTTGACGTTTTGGCCAAGCAACATAATTTCCTTCACGCCCTGGGCGGCCAGGCCCGCCACTTCCGTCAGCACGTCCTCGAAGCGGCGCGAGACTTCCTCGCCACGGGTGTAAGGCACCACGCAGTAGCTGCAGTACTTGATGCAGCCTTCCATGATCGACACGTAGGCAATCGGGCCTTCGACCTTGGCCGGGGGCAAATGGTCGAATTTTTCGATCTCGGGGAAGCTGATGTCGACCTGGGCCGTGCCGCTGGCGCGCCGCGCGCGGATCATTTGCGGCAGGCGGTGCAGGGTCTGCGGGCCGAACACCATGTCGACGTAGGGCGCGCGCTTGACAATCGCCTCGCCTTCCTGCGAGGCGACGCAACCGCCGACACCGATCAGCAGGCCGGGCCGGTCGCGCTTGAGTTCGCGCAGGCGGCCGAGGTCGGAGAAGACTTTTTCTTGCGCCTTTTCGCGCACCGAGCAGGTATTGAGCAAGATGACGTCCGCGTCTTCCGGCTTGTCGGTCCGTATCAGGCCGTCGGAGGAGCCGAGTACGTCCGCCATCTTATCCGAGTCGTACTCGTTCATTTGGCAACCAAAGGTCTTGATGAATACTTTTTTCTGCATGAGTGCTGTAGTGAAAGGAAGGGGCTAACGCTTTGGCAAGATTGAAGGTCAGTTTACCGTAAATCGGCAAGGCGGGCCAAAACGGCGTGTTGGCCGCACTAGCTCGGGGCTATTTGGTCATCACGTAACCGATCAACATCGTTTGTTGTCATCAATCTATTTCCTGATGTAAATCAATATGTCAGGGCGGCGCTGGACACCAAACAGCGATCAACAAAACTCTTGCGTGCGCCGCAAATTATCTCCATATGTTGAAATGCCTGTGTGACAAGCTTTCCGCGCGATAGCTTGATTTCAAACAATGCATCACATGCTCAGGTCGGATGTACTGATAGCATATGAGTCTGATAATTTGCGTGAAAGGCAAGTGCGTTTGGGGGAGGCAGGAAGCGGCAGCGCATGCGATCCGGCGGCGTTTCTTAAGTGGATTATCAGATTTGTTCTGTTTAATCTCAGGAGAGCGTTTTCCGGGAACTTATGTTGACGAAAGATAGTCTTTAACAAAGTTCGTAACGGAACTATTTCAACCACACATACGAGGTACATCATGGCACATCATGCTTTGTCATCACAGGAAAGCTACAATCCGAACCACCTGCTCGATATCTTGCTCGGCAAGATGCAGTTAAAGAACGACGCGGCTCTCTCGCGCATGCTCGAAGTTGCACCGCCGGTTATCAGCAAGATCCGTCACCACCGGCTGCCGGTCGGCGCTTCGCTGCTGATCCGCATGCACGAGGTGACCGGCATGAGCATCCGCGACCTGCGTGATCTGATGGGCGACCGCCGCACCAAGTATCGCTTGTCCGATGCGCAAGGCCGCCCGAAGCCGGAAGAGAAGGCGGCCGCCGCAGCAGCAGCCGCCGCCCAGCAGCAGCAACAACAGAGCAACGAGGCTTCTTCTTCCTCGCCCTCGTCTTCCTCGTCCGGCAACTATGCGCACTAATGCCGTCGGCATGACAGCCACTGTCATGCCTTCGGCCACAGCGGCAGCGTCGCGGCCCTTGAGCAAGCCGCGGCGCTGCCTTCCAACGCGCATGCGCCGGGAGCGCTGCTACGCCATCAGGACCGTTTCCATTTCTTCAAACTGCAGTTCCGTTTCGCGGAACAGGTGCAGCCACGCTTCTTCGTTGAGCCCGAGTGCGTTCCAGGCGACCGACGACAGCCGCGGCACCAGCTCGTTCTCCTCGCGCGCCACGTCGAGCGCGTGAACGACCGCACTGGCAACGTGCACGATCGTTGCGAGAAAACCGGCGCCGGGGGTTTCCGGTTCGTGATGGTAGGCGATTGCCTGCCGCATCGTATCCGAGAAATTCCAGTGCACTGACAGCGCTACCCCGGCCGCCACATGGTCCACCCCCAGCACCGAGCGCTCCGCTTCCAGCAAGCCGCAGTCGTCGGCGGCGCGCAGCGCCAGCACCTGCCGGTAGCGTTCCGGATAGCGCACCACCAGCACCAGCCTGCCTATGTCGTGCAGCAAGCCGGCGGTGAACGCAAAGTCCTGGTTGAAGCGCATCCGGCGCGCCAGCACGCGCGCGCAGGCCGCGGTCGCAATCGAGTGGCGCCAGAAAGCCTTGTCGTCGAAGCCGGGACATTGGCCGGTCGGGAAGCAGCCAGTGATGGCCGCGGCGGTGATCAGGTTGCGCGTGGCCTGGAAGCCCAGGAAAGTAATCGCCTGCTGGATCGTGGTGACTTTTACCTGCAGCCCATGGGACGGGGAATTGGCCAGCCGCAGCGTCTTGGCCGTGAGCGCCTGATCGTACGACACTTTCTTGGCCAGCACCGAGATGTCGACGTCCTCCTGCTCGATGCTGTCGAGCAGTTCCATCACCACAGCCGGCAGCGACGGCAGGTCTTGCACCTCGTTCGCCAAGTCCTCCATACACAGTTCGCTCATGGCTTCACCTCGCGTCCGAGCCGGTAGTCCTCGACGTAGCGGCGCAGGAGTCCGCTTGCCCAATCCTCATTGTCGTCGCGTCGGTTCCTGCGGAATAGATGATCGAGCCGTGCCTGGATCTGCGCCGGATCGGCCGGCGGCTGCGGTTCGGCGCCGACCACCCTCAGCATGGTCACGCCGTGGCGCGCGAGCGATCTGATTGCTGTGTCGCTCAACACCGCGCCCTTGGCCAGCAATACCTGGCCATGGCGGTCAAGCAGCACGTCCGACAACACCATGCCCGGTTGCGCCTGCGCCAGCGCGATCAACTGGTAAGCTCCGCTCATTGTTTCCTCCTATTAACCATTGTTGATCTTACCATCGTGCTCGCAAGGTGTGCGCCGTCTCATGGCGCGGTGTTGCATTCTATCCAGCAGCCTAGCGCTTGAGCCGTGCCAAGCAGCCTGAGCTAAATTATTGTATTCTCGCCATGCCTTGCGGTTATCACTGCGCCGCAACACATCGCGACCGATCCGTCGCGCCTTTTTTTTTGTCCGATAAAAGGAAACATGTAATGAAACTGTATTTCAGCCCCGGAGCTTGCTCGCTGTCGCCGCACATCGTTCTGCTCGAAGCAGGTCTGCAATTTTCGACCGAACAAGTCGACATCGGCAAGAAGCTGACCGCCAGCGGCGCCGACTTCCGCAGCATCAACCCAAAAGGCTACGTGCCGGCGCTACAGCTGGCCGACGGCGCCGTGTTAACCGAAGGACCGGCGATCGTCCAATACCTGGCCGACCAAGCGCCTGCATCGCAGCTGGCGCCCGCTGCTGGCACGATCGAGCGTTACCAGCTGATGGGGTGGCTGAATTACATTTCTTCCGAGATGCACAAGACCTTCGGCACGTTATTTAATCGGAGCGCCAGCGATGAGATGCGAAACGCCGCACTCAGCGCGTTGGCGGTGCGCTTCGAATACCTGTCGGGCAAGCTCGAGGGCAAGGACTATCTGATGGGCGCTCAGTTCACGGTGGCCGACGCCTACCTGTTCACGGTCCTGAACTGGTCCAGCCTCGTCAAGGTCAGCCTGGCCGACTGGCCGGTGCTGCAATCTTACCTGTCGCGTGTGGCAGCGCGTCCAGCCGTGCAGCAGGCGCTGCGCGACGAAGGTTTGCTAGGTTGACGGTGCGGTGCGCCGCTTCCGCTCTCGTGGGAGTAGCATCGCGGCATGCATAGCAAACGCTACATTGCTCTTCTGCGCGGCGTGAATGTCGGCCGCGCCAAACGCATTGCCATGGCCGATCTGCGCAAGCTGGTCAATGACCTTGGCTATACCGATGTGCGCAGCGTGCTTAACAGCGGTAACCTCGTGTTCAGCGCGCCGCCGGTCGAGGCTGCCGAGGCCGCCCAAGCCATCGAGGAAGCGCTGGTCCTCAAGCTGGGGGTGGCAGCGCGCGTGCTCGTGCTGGCCAGCAACGAGCTGGCCAGCATCATCAATGAAAATCCCTTGTTGCCGGTTGCCATGGACCACGCACGGTTGCTGGCGTTTATCCTCGCCGACCCAGGCATGCGCGAGCGGATCGAACCCTTGTGCGCGCAAGAGTGGGGCGCGGAGGCGCTCGCGCTGGGCCAGCGTGTTGTCTATGCATGGTGTCCCGGCGGAATCCTCGACAGCGCCGTGGCTGCTACGCTCGGCAAGCAGTTGGGCGATGCGACGACATCGCGCAACTGGAACACGCTGGTAAAGTTGCATGCCCTGTGCTGCGAGAGTGCGCCGCCGCACTAACGGCGGGCAAGGCCGCTGGGCGTACGCATCGGCCGGGGCCGCGAACGGGATGGGATGGGCGCATCGCCGGCGCTCACCGGAAACAGCGTGCTCTACTTGAAGGTTTCGCTGCTGTCGCGGCCGGCGCGATAGCCGATCAGGACCAATCCCAGCAGCATCATCGCGAATACCTCGGGCTCGGGCAGCTCGGACATGTTGGCCGGAGGGGTGACGATTTCGGCGCGGCTCGTGACGGCCAAGTCGGCGACGCGTTGTTGTGGGTAGGCGGGATGGGTAGGCGGGCTGAACGCCTCGCTGTCGGAAACCAGATCGATGACAGCGGCCTGTGCCGCACCGCCTAAGCTTAGCGCAAGCGCTGTTGCGAGTGCGTATCTTTTCACGATTTTTCCCTTCCTTGCTGGTCTTGCCTGGAGCGAAGGCCGTCTCTGCAAATGGGTGACGTCGATACGACCACGACCGCTGAAATCCTGTGTTTAAGCATATCAAAAAGCGCGAGCTGATCGCGTCCAATTGAATGATTAAAAAGATGCAAGATCAAGGGTGGATGAATTCAGATGAAAGTGTGTTGTGAATAGTCAATGTCAAGAGGGTTTTGAGAAATTGATGTTTAAATAATGCAATATAATGATAGTGTTAGAAATAAATATATTCCATTCAATTGAATTGATTTAACTTGCTTTAATTATTTGTCATTTTGTTGATAATTTTAAACCATTCTTTTTATTGCGGATGTTGTGACTTAAAATTTTTTCGGAAAACGGTATACACCTGTCTTTTTTTTGCAGGTATAGTCTCCCATATCCTCATTGCCTTCGGGCATTCAAAAAATATCAAACGAACACGTTTGAACCCTGCGCGGCCTCCAAGAGCCGCCGCCCTCCGCGCCTTGGCCGCCGGAAGCCACCCTTGTTTTGTAACTTATAAAGAATTGACATGCCTAGCTTTGCTCGACTACAGATTGCCTTGAAGAACGTTTACGTGCGTACCATCGCCGCCGTCCTGCTTGGCATAGCCGTCGCCCTGGCCATTTACAAGGCCGATGTCCCGCAGGACCCGAGCCCGGTGGTCCACTCCCAGAACATCGCGGAAATCATAAAACTTGCGGCGCAGAAGGAACGTCTCGACTACTTGCTGCTTGCCAAGCCGTTGTCGGATTCGCCGCGCTACATCTACAAGTTTCGGAATGCCCCCGCACTGCACGTCGTGAAAGTGCCGAGCACCTCGCACCTGTCGCTCGAGCGCGAAGTGCTGCTGAAGAATGCGATCCCGTATTCGATCGCGACGGAAGATTTCCTTGCCTCGCACAAGGCGGTGCTCGATGAAGGCGAGAGCACCGCCTCGCGGGCGCTGTCGCTCCTGAAAGGCCACGCGTTCGGCATCGCCGCGATCGTGCTGATCCTCTATGTGCTCAAGTTCGGCATCCCCGGCACGGGCATGGGAGCCTCGGTCATCATGCCGGACAAGCTCAGGGGTAGCATGGATGACCTGATCGGCATGGAGGACATCAAGCAGGAAGTGCTGCACCTGGAAGCCATGATCCGTAATCGGGAGGAATACCAGTCGCACAACATCGACAAGCCGTTCAACGTGATGCTGACCGGTCCGGCCGGCACCGGCAAGACCAAGCTGGTCGGCTACCTGGCCAAGCGCCTGGATATGCCGCTGATCCAGGCATCCGGTTCGGCGCTCGAATCGGGCTACGTCGGTGGCGGTTCGAAGGCGCTCAACGCGCTGTTCCGCCAGGCTTGCGCGAAAGACAAGTGCATCATCTTCCTCGATGAAGCGCAGAGCCTGTTCATGCCGCGCGGCCGCAGCGAGAAAAAGTGGGAAGACGACACGGCCAACACGCTGCTCGGCCTGCTCGACGGTGTCAAGAGCGACAAGGGCCAGGGCGTGATCTGGATTGTCGCCTCGAACTTCGACGACGCCTCGACCGCAATGGACGAAGCGATGCTGCGCCGTTTCTCGGTGAAGATCAATTTTCGCCTGCCGAACAAGGCCGAGCGCCGCGAACTGCTGCGCAGCTTCCTCGCGCGCAAGAAGGACGGCTTGGTCGACTGGAACGACCTGGACCTGGACCAGGTGGCCGACATCACCGCCAACCTGAGTCCGGCGCTGCTGGAAACCGTGGTCGAGCGCGCCAGCATGATCTCGATCCAGGACAAGGCAACCATCAACACCGATCTGATGTTCCGCGCCTACGAGCGTGCGACGATCGGCCTGACCGACCGCGCCACCACCGCCGAGAAGCACAAGCAGCGCGAACGCGTGGCGCTGCACGAACTGGGCCACTTCTTCATGCAGATCGACCCCTACCTGCGCCAGGGAATGAGCCTGGCCGAGGTGAAGGAAAAGTCGCACCTGCTGAAGATCAGCACCGAAGCGGTGTCGAAGATCGGCGCCCTGGGCTACGTGCTGCAGTCGGGCGAGGACATGTCGCTGCGCACGCTGGAAGAACTCGAGCGCGACGTGATCGGCCTGTACGGCGGTGTGGCAGCCGAGGAATTGTTCTATGGAGCGCGCGGCATTTCGGTGGGCAGTCAGAACGACATCGAAAAGGCGACCAAGATGCTGAACCTGATGGTCAATCACCTGTCGATGTACTCGCGCGCGAAGATCGACTACAGCCAGCTGCAGCACGAGACGGGCGGCATGCACACGCTGCGCCAGGTGGAAGAAAAGTCGAATGAGCTCTACAGCTATACGTTGGGCGCGATCCGCGACTACAAGGCCGTCATCGAATCGCTCAAGGACGCCTTGCTGGAACAGTATGTGTTGTCGAAGGACGCCGTGTTCGCCCTGCTTGAAGAGCGCAGCGAGATGCTGACGGCGCACCTGGCCACGTCGCGCACGGCCAGCCTGAGGCTATGCACCGGGGAAGCCGCCGCGTAACAGCCGGGCCATGCACGCGCAGCTTTTTGCCCGACTCAACGGCGCCGGGGCCGGCAGCGGCTTGCGGCGCTCAGTGCGGTTGCCTTTCGCCGAGCGTCGCGAGCACGCCGCGCGTCATGCTGTTGGCCAGTTCCTGCTCGCCCAGGAAGACCTGGCCGCCGGTTTCTTCGCTCAGCAGCGCAGCTTCCTGTTCGTTGTGAGTGCGCACCAGGCAGCGGATGGACGGGTTGAGCGCGCGCGCCGTTTCGATCATCGTGCGCACTTGGAAGGTGTCGGGCGTGGCGATGACCAGCGCGGCGGCGCGCGCGATGTGGGCCTGGATCAGCACGGCGGCTTCGGCTGCGTTGCCGGCCACGGCCGGCAGGTCGCGCTTGCGCAGCTGGTCGACCAGTTCGCGGTTCTGCTCGGCCACGACGAAGTGCACGCGGTGCCTGGCCAGCTCGTCGGCGATGCGCCGGCCGACCCGGCCATACCCGACCAGCACCACCTGCCCGCTGAGCTTTTCGTGGGCGGTCGTCCTTGGCAGTTCGGCCAGCGGATCGGGCGAGCGTTCGAGCTGGCGCGCCAGGTCCGATTTTGAACGCAGCCAGCGCTGCAGCGGCCCGATGGCCGTAAACACCAGCGGATTGAGCGCGATCGAGATGATGGCGCCGGCCAGGATCAGGCTCTGGCCCTCGGCCGGCATCAGTTCGAGCGACATGCCGAGCGCGGCCAGGATGAATGAAAACTCGCCGATCTGGGCCAGGCTGGCCGACACCGTGAGCGCGGTATTGAGCGGGTAGCGAAACGCCACCACCAGCAGGAAGGCGGCCAGCGATTTGCCTAGCAGGACGATCGCGACCACGGCCAGCACCTTCATCGGACTATCGATCAGCACGGCCGGGTTGAACAGCATCCCGACCGAGACGAAGAACAGCACCGAGAATGCGTCGCGCAGCGGCAGCGATTCCTCGGCCGCCCGGTGGCTCAATTCGGATTCGCGCAGCACCATGCCGGCGAAGAATGCGCCCAGGGCGAACGAGACGCCGAACAGTTCCGACGAGGCGTAGGCGATGCCGACCGCCGCGGCGATCACCGCCAGCGTGAACAGTTCGCGCGACGCCGTGCGCGCCACGCGCCATAAAAACCAG
>Ga0170475_105541449_pt1 | contig 19797 bp, 13 predicted proteins | sample Soicark_Litter_5_FD_111474 | JGI IMG/M metagenome (GOLD analysis project Ga0170475, IMG submission 111474) | Avena fatua rhizosphere microbial communities from Hopland, California, USA. Combined Assembly of 48 SPs
CGCTGGATGGCGGGCGCAGTTGGACGCCAGCACATAAGGTTGCGCGATGTTGTCGCATGCCCTGATCATTGTCGCGAACGAACTTGAGAAGCACCTGACTGATACCTATGGAGCGGGAGCGGTAACACCGCAGGTTCGTCTTGGGAACATCGCGGAGGGTGTGGGGACCGGCGGTGCCAACGCCGGCGCCGTTCCGCGGGACGTGCTTGACTTCTCCATGGTGAACATCCGCGAGGACAAGACCCTCAAGAATCTGCCAAATTACATACGGAATGACTCGAGGGTCGTCTACCAAAACCCGCCCGTTTTTCTGAATTTTCACATCCTGCTCGTCGCCACGCACAGCAACTATGCAAACGCGCTCCTGATGCTGTCGCGCGCCATCAAATTCTTTCAGTTCAACAACGTATTTGACCAGAATTCGATCACTCCCACCTCCCTGACCAGCAATGCGCCAGCTAATTCACTGGACCAGCTGGAAACCTTCAAACTGATCTTCGATCTGTACTCGCCAACCATGGAGGAGGTGAACCACCTGTGGGGGACACTTGGCGGAAAGCAGTACCCGTTCGCACTGTACACCCTTCGGCTGGTTGAGATGCAGTTCAAAGCCGTGCAAAGCGAGGCCGGCCTCATCACCGAGGTGGTCAACAACTTCCAACAGAAGAGCGCGGCGGCAGGCTGACATGGCTGAACGCACCATCAGTTCGTACAAGCGCCTGTTCGAGGTCAGGCTGCTGCATCACTATTGGCTGGATGACGGCGCCACTGTGTTCGATGCCATCGCCGACCTGGCCAGGAAGCAGGCCCGGTTGCTCACTTACGACGTTCGGCCGATCCTCGGCGTCAGGCCTTCGCCGTCCACGCAGAACGCCCTGCGTGAGTTCGGCTGCGTATTCAAGCCCACGGGGCAGGGTTTTGTCGTGGCAATGCCCGACAGCGCGGTGATCCCGCCGAGCGCCGTCCTGACCTTCGTGGTTTCGATCGCCGACGGTCAGCTGTTCGACTACACGGCTCTGACCTTGCGGCCGCAAAGAATCTACGAGCTGACCGATCCTGCCGATACCAGCCCGGACAGAATCACCTATCGCTACAAGGAGAATGTTCCTGTCCTCTCCAACCTCACCGGGACGACGCGCGGCGCTGGAACAAGCGTATCGCTGTCTCTGTCGCGCGACATTCCGGGCCCTGACCCGACAGACCAGGTCGAAGCTCTTGTGGTCTCCAGCGGAAAGCTGCTGCAGCTCACCAGTGACAACCCGGGTGCCACGACGCAGCAGCTCGGCGCCTCGGCAGCAGATCTTCCGGCCTATGTAAGTCAGGCCGACACCCCGACGATCGTTCCGCCGGCCGGCATTGCCGGCGCTCCGGCCCGCGGCGTGGCCCTGTCCCCCGACATTCCTGACGACGTGTTTGCGTTGATCAGCCTGACCGCCGTGCGCGGCGACGATGACCGCTTCAGTTTCGTCGACGCCTCGGGTACGGCCAGGTCACCCCCGCCAGTCTATGAGGTTCGCTTCAAGAACCGTTCGACGATCTGGATCTACCGCAACAAGCGGACCGGCGTGACCATTTCGACCGAGGCGGATCCGCTGCCACTCACCCATTTCGGCAACGCCGGCTCCAAGCAGAAACCGTCCCGTGGCGTGATCAAGGCGGAACAGACTGGCGGGAAGATCGTGCGGCTCATTTCGGAGATTTACGTTTAGGACGTCCAACCTGAGGCAGGTGAGAGGGTATCCCAATGGCCGTTAGCTACAAGACACCTGGTGTATATGTTGAGGAAATCTCAAAGTTCCCGCCGTCGATAGCTCCGGTTGAGACAGCAATACCGGCGTTCATCGGCTACACCGAAAAAGCTGACGATATCAATCCGTCCGACCTTCACCTGAAGCCCAGGCGCATCAGCTCGATGGTCGAATACGAAACATATTTCGGTCAACCTCAGGCGGAGGAGAAAATCACCGTCGCTGCGATCGTCGTCACGACCGGCGGCGTACCCGCCCCCCAAAAGGCCGTGGCGAGCCTGCCAGAGGCCGACCGCTCGCTGCACATCATGTACTATGCACTGCAGATGTTTTTTGCCAATGGTGGGGGACCCTGCTACATCGTGTCCGTCGGCCTCTACAAAGCGCTTGGCACTGCGCTTGTTGAAGCAGAGCTGAGCGCTGGTCTCAACGTCCTGAAAAAGGAAGACGAGCCAACCCTGATCGTCTTTCCCGAGGCTCAACGCCTTTCAATCGCAGACTTCAAGACGCTGCACGACGCCGCCCTGGCACAATGCCCCGATCTGATGGACAGGTTCGTGATCATGGATGTCCACGGCGACGGTGAGTCCATGTCCAACCCCGCCGCCAATTTGTTGACCGCGATCGGCAATTTCCGGACAAACGGCATTGGCACTCAAAACCTGAAATACGGCGCGGCCTATGCGCCGAATATCGAAACGACTTTGGACTTCGCTTTTGATGAAACCAAGACAGCGGTGACCATCACCACCGATGGAACGGCGGCGGGCGCAGTAAACCTCGACACCCTGCAGACGTCAAACAACGCCGTCTATACCCTGGCGAAGGCTGCGATCGCGGACCTGCCGTGCAAGCTTCCGCCTTCCTCGGCCATGGCCGGCATCTATGCGGCGGTTGACAACAGTCGTGGCGTCTGGAAAGCGCCTGCGAACGTCAGCGCCAGCGCCGTCATAGAACCGACCATCCAGTTCACGAACGTCGAACAGGACCAGATGAACGTGGATACCACGGCCGGCAAGTCGGTCAATGCCATCCGTCCGTTCATCGGCCAGGGCACCCTGGTATGGGGCGCACGTACACTCGCGGGCAACGACAACGAGTGGCGTTACATCAACGTCCGGCGATTTTTCATCTTCGTCGAGGAGTCGGTGAAGAAGGCGACCATGCAGTTCGTCTTCGAGCCGAACGACGCCAACACCTGGGTCAAGGTGCAAGGCATGATCGAGAACTTCCTGACGACGCTCTGGCGGCAGGGCGCCCTGCAAGGCGTGAAGGCCGAGGACGCCTTCTACGTCGCGGTGGGCCTCGGGAAGACGATGACCGCGCTTGATATACTCGAAGGCCGGATGATCGTGGAAATCGGGATGGCAGCGGTGCGGCCGGCCGAATTCATCATCCTGCGCTTCTCACACAAGATGGCCGTATCCTGATCGGACGCCAGGAGGAAGAAAATGGCTCAGGAATATCCGCTTCCGCGATTCCATTTCCAGGTTGATTGGGGTGGCGCCAAATTCAGCTTCACCGAGATAACCGGTCTGGTCATCGAACGCGAGAAGATCGAGTACCGGCACAGCGACAGCAAGGATTTCCACAAGATCGCCATGCCGGGCTTGCCGAAAAACAACAACATCACCATGAAGCGCGGCAAGTTTGAAGGTGATTTCGACTTCAACGATTGGTTTGATGCCGTCACTAATGACCGGGTGAACGGCCGCCGGGACGTGGTCATCCGCCTCATGAACGAACAGCATAACCCCGTTGCGGCCTGGTCCGCGAGCCGATGCTTTGCGGTGAAGGTTACGGCTCCGGACCTGAAGTCCGATGCCAATGAGATCGCGGTGGAAAGTGTCGAAGTGGCGCATGAAGGGCTGAAGCTGATGAAAGTGTAGCAGTCATGGTCGGTTACTACCCGCCCTGGGGCTTCTACTACAAAGTGGAGTTCATACTCGGGCCGCCAGGGCCCCTGCCCGCCGACGAAGCGCGCTTTCAGACCGTATCCGGTCTGTCGGTGGAATACGACTACGAGAGCTTCAAGGAAGGTGGGGAGAACCGCTTCGAGCACAAGCTGCCGGTACGCACCCGATACGCCGACATGGTGCTGAAACGCGGGATGCTGACAGACTCGCGTGTCATCAGGTGGTTCCTGACCGCGTTCCGGGACCGGAGCTTCTCCCCGGCCGACATTAACGTGATCCTGATGAATGAAGCCGGCGATCCACTGCGTACCTGGAACGTCGCCCACGCGATCCCCAAGAAGTGGATGGTCAGCGACCTGAACGCCAACGAAAGCAGTGTCGTCATTGAAACCATGGAGCTGACCTACCGCTATTTCAGTATTTTATAGGCGATGCGACCGTCCGCCGCGGCGGATGGCCCATACCAGACAAGAAACGTCCGTTGCCGATGAGGGGCCATGCCGGTTGAGATCAGGGAGTTGCACATACGCGTGACCATCAACGCCGGAGAACCGCAACCAGCGCAGGCGGCACCGGGCGCTGCCACCAGGGCCGGCGAAAGCGGGGCGGACAAGGACATGATCGTCGCCGAGTGCGTGGAACAGGTTCTTCAGATCATGCAATCCAAGAAGGAACGCTGATGGCTCAGCCTGGCAAGCACGGAAAAATGCTGATCCTGGCCTTCTCGGATTCGAAGAAGGCCGAGAGCGGCGGCGTGGCCGAGGCGGACGAGTCGTTCGAGGCGCTGATCAACCCGGAAAGCTACACCCTCGCCTATAAGCTGAAATTCTCCAACTCCGGGCAGGGACACGGCACCAGCGGCAAGCAGCTCAAGTACGAATACACCGAGCCGGCCGAGATGACGTTCGAGTTCCTGTTCGACAATACCGGCATCATCGACGGCGAGCCACGGGAGTCGGTCGTCGATGACCTGCAGCGGTTCCGCCAGGTGCTGATCGACTACAAGGGCGATGCGCACGAGCCTCGGCACTTCAAGCTGGTCTGGGGCAAGAATTCGATCTTCAAGGGGCGCGTCACCCAGGTCGACATCACCCACAAGCTGTTCAACAGCAACGGAACAACCATCCGCGCGGTTGCCAAGGTCATCTTCAAGAGCAGCATAGAGGAGGAAAAACGTGCTGCCAAGGAGGACAAGGAGTCGCCTGACCTGACACAGGTCCGCATGGTGAAACGAGGCGATACGCTGCCGCAGCTTTGCTTCGAGATTTATGGAGACCCCCGGTACTACCTCCAGGTAGCGGCCAGCAACGAGCTGTCCAACTTCCGTAAGCTGACGCCGGGCGCGAACCTCCGGTTCCCGCCCATCGCCAAGACGGCGCCGGCGCAATGAGCGACGCCTCGACCATTCCAACGCCGGCTACGCCGGATGTCTGCACCATGGCGATCCTGGTCGATGGCCGGGAAATTCCCGGGAGCCTTCATCTGCTGTCGGTCACGGTCAACCGCGAACTGAACCGCATTCCGTCAGCGTCGATCCAGATTGACGACGGCGAGGCCGCCAAGGCAACGTTCCCAACCAGCAACTCCGACTATTTCCTGCCCGGCAAGGCTATCGAGATTCAGTTCGGCTACCGCTCGCAGAACCAGACCGTGTTCAAGGGTGTCATCGTCAAGCAGCACATCAAGATCCGCCGGGCCGGCAGCGTGCTGAACGTTGACTGTTTCGATAACGCAGTGAAAGCCATTGCTGCACGGAAGAGCCGCTATTTCATCGACAAGAAGGACAGCGACATCATTGAGGAGATACTGGATGCGCATGCGCTGCCCAAGGACGTCGAGGCAACGACGCCGGACCTGAAGGAAGTGGTCCAGTACGACTGCACCGACTGGGATTTCCTGCTCTGCCGCGCCGAGGCCAACGGCCAGGTCGTGATGGTGGGGGATGACAAGATCCGGGTCGCCAGGCCCGCGACCGCGGCCTCGCCCGCGTTGCAGATGGCCTACGGGTCCACGGTGCTGGAACTGGACTCGGAGATCGACGCCCGCTGGCAGAGCAAGGGGATCAAGGCCACAAGCTGGAACGCCGCCGACCAGGCGGTTCTTGACGCCGATGCCACCGAGCCTTCGACGCCCGCTGCCGGCAATGTAACCGCGGCTGACCTCGCCAAGGTACTGGGCGACGACGTCGACGAGATCGTGCACAGCGGTGCGATCGACCAGGCGCAACTGCAGACCTGGGCTGATGCGCGCCTGTTGCGCATGCGCCTTGCCCGTTTGCGCGGCCGGGCCCGGTGCCAGGGCTTCGCGGCCATCCTGCCCGACCAAGTCGTGCAGATATCCGGGATCGGCGACCGTTTCTCGGGCAAACTCTACGTGTCGGGTGTCCGCCACAGCGTTGCGGGCGGCAACTGGGAAACCGACGTCCAGTTCGGCCTCAGTCCGGAACTGTTCACCGAGACGTACAACCTCCGCCCGCTGCCGGCCGCTGGCCTGCTGCCGATTGTCGGTGGATTGCAGATGGGCGTGGTCACGGCGCTGGAGAATGATCCCGATGGTGAGGACCGCATCAAGTGCCGCCTGCCGCTGGTCAATCGTGACGAAGAGGGCGTCTGGGCCAGGCTGGCTACCCTCGACGCCGGCAAGGACCGCGGAACCTATTTCCGTCCCGAAATCGATGACGAGGTGGTTGTCGGATTCCTGAATGACGATCCCCGCCATCCGGTGATCCTGGGCATGTGCCATAGCAGCGCCAAGCCTGCGCCGGAGCCGGCCAAGGACGACAACAACCACAAGGGCTATGTCAGCCGCGAAAAGCTGAAGCTCGCCTTCGACGACGACAAGCGGATCATCGGCCTGGAAACTCCGGCCGGCAACAGAATCAGCTTGTCCGAAGATGCCAAGGGCATCGTGTTGCAGGACCAGAACGGCAACAAGATCACCCTGGACGACAGCGGCATCCGTATCGAGAGCGCCAAGGACCTGGTCCTCAAGGCCAGCAAGGATGTAAGGCTATCGGGCAACAACACGGAATTCAGCGCCCAGAGCTCCTTCAAGGCTTCGGGCACCAGCACGGCGGAGATGTCCGGAGCGCAGACCACGGTCAATGGAGACGCAATGACAGTAATCAAAGGCGGCATGGTGAAGATCAATTGATAATAGACTTGGCCTGATTGGGCATTTTGTACCAAATACGTCCAGCATTGGGGGGAAGCCGATGTCTTTTGCCGCGCGAGTGGCCGATATGATCGTCAGTTCGGCAACGATGGGCGCACCCACGCCGATACTTCCTTCCAGTGCCCCGACCGTGCTGATCGGCAACATGCCCGCAGCGCGCATGGCCGACACCTGCGGCGCTGACGCCATCGTCATGGGCTCAATGACTGTTCTTATCGGTGGGCTGCCGGCAGCGCGTGTCGGTGACCCGACCGCGGCTGGCGGCGCGGTGATGCCGCCGGGTGCGCCCACCGTGTTGATCGGGGGATGAGGCGATGAAGCGGGACTTCCTGGGCCGAGGCTGGTCGTTTCCGCCGGACTTCACCCGCGCGGGCGCCGGCGTGGCCATGCTGGAGGAAGAGGCCGACGTCGCTTCCAGCCTTGAGATCCTGCTCAGCACCGCGCCGGGCGAACGAATCCTGCAGCCGCGCTACGGTTGCAACCTGAGCGAACTCATATTCGAGACGCTCGATACCCGCATAAAGACGCTCATGGCTGACAAGGTGGAGTCGGCAATTCTCTACTACGAGCCTCGGATCAAGCTGGAAAGCGTCAACCTGGACGACAGTGCCGAACTGGAAGGCGTCGTGCTGATCGAGGTGGTCTACACGGTCAAGTCGACAAACTCACGCTTCAACTTCGTCTTTCCCTACTACATTAGCGAGGGAACCGACATCAACCTGACCACCACCGTCAACCTCCTGCCGGGGACCGAGTGAGGATGGCGGCCGATTGCTCGCAGAACATCGATCCTTTGAAACTTGTGCGGGAAGGCTCAAGCCAGGACGACCGGTTGGTCAGTGCCCTCGATCCAGCCCAGGTTGCGGTCGACGCGCGGCCCATCCGTTACGGCATCGTGTTTGCCCAGGCCTATGGCCGCCTCCTCAAATATTTCGACGCCAGCAACACCGCGGCGGGCGACTGGACCACACTGTTCGGCGCCGACGTGGCGGTGCCGCTGGCCGTCGCCGCGATCGAGGACGTGGCGGTCTACAAGTCGAACACCAGATCCTGGTTCGACTTCCTCAACGACCTGCAGAACCAGTCGAAGACGGACGAGCTGCGCGATCGGTTCGGCTATCTCTACGCCGGTATCGGCACGATGGCCCTGGGGCTAGACAGCCTGAAGGAGAGCTTGCCGCCCGACATCCCGCTCAAGGGCGTACTGCGCAACCTGATCAAGACGCAGCTTGCTCCGGCGCTGGGCCGCCTGATCGCCTATTACAAGGCAGGCAATGCGCTGGGCCTGATCAACGCCGTCGCGCCTGCATCGACTGTGCAGATCCTGGGCCAGTCGGCCGTCAAATTCGATGATGTAATGACGTCCGGCCTGTCCAGCGACTGGAGCGGCGGTACCGCCTGGACCGCCTATGTCGGCGGCATTGCGCAGGATGCCTCGGTCTATGGCCCGGCCGCATCGGTGTTCGTGCAGATCAATCACTGCTCGACGCACAATCTGTTCCGGTCCGTTTTCGACCAGTTCCTGAAGGTACTCGTGCGCATTGTCACTGAAGCCGACCGTGCGCTTGGCGATGTGCTTTCCGGCTGGCAGCGACACGAACCGCACTATGCGCTCTTCCTCGCGTTCCTGCAGTTGTTCGAATATGTGCGCGCGTCGACCAATACGCTCACCCGAAAACATCTGGATTTTTATTATCGGACCATCCTCAGGCTGAAGGAAAAGCCCGCCCAGCCGGGTCACGTGCACCTGCTGGCCGAGCTTGCCCGCCAGGCCGCCAGCCGCGACTTCACGCCTGGGGAGCTGTTCAAGGCCGGCAAGGACAGCCAGGGCAAGGCTGCGGTCTTCGCCAACCTCAAGGACGTCGTCGTCAACCGCGCCAAGGTCGCGGCGCAAAGCACCGTCTATCGCCACGGAGCCGAGCCGGTCACCTCGGGAGCCCGGGTTGACGGCCGCCTCTTTGCCGCGCCGGTGGCCAATTCCGACGATGGCCAGGGCGCGCCGCTGACCTCTGCCGACCAGTCCTGGCAGCCGTTCTTCAACAAGATCTATGTTGACGGACTGCTGTCGCAAATCCGCATGCCCCAAGCGGAAATCGGCTTCGCCCTGGCCTCGCATTACCTGCTGATGGCCGAGGACGCGCGCCACATCTCCCTGAAGTTAACGGTCAGCGGATACGCCGGCACGCCCGATGCCGATTTCAAGGACGACATCCGCTGCTTCCTGACGACGGAAAAGGGCTGGCTTGAGAAGCCGGCACTAAGGTTCGCTGCCACCGCGCCCGGCATCCTGGCCCTGGACATCGAGGTCTCCGGCGCCGACCCGCCGATCGTTCCCTATTCGGCCAGGCTGCACGGCTACACCTTTCAAACCGATTTGCCGATGCTTCTGGTCAGACTGAAGCAGGACGACGCCAGGCCGTATGCCTACACCAGGTTGCAGGACGTCGTGGTCAGCGGCGCCAATCTGCAGGTGAGCGTCGACAACCTCAGGTCGCTCGCCTTGTCCAATGATTTCGGCCCGCTCGACCCGTCAAAGCCGTTCCAGCCGTTTGGTCCCTCGCCGGTCAAGGGCAGCAGCCTCGTGATCGGCGCCAAGGAGATCTTCCAGAAGCACTTGCAGGCAGCCGGGGTCACCATCGACTGGCTGATCCCTCCGGCGGTCTATCCGTCCACCGACAGCCTGCCGAACATAACCATCGAATTCCTGAACGCCGGGCAATGGACGCCGACCAGTATTGCGTCGGTCTCGGTAGGCTCCTCCTCGTTCACTCTGGACCATGATCTGGACAAACCCGTGCTCGACCAGCCGGACTTCACCGAGAACGAGCCCTACAGCACCCAGTCGCGTCAAGGTTTCGTCCGGTTCAAGCTGTCCGGTGGATTTAGCCAGGAAAAATATCAGAAAGATCTCATCGACTATCTGAAGGACACGACCAAGACCAATCCCGGTGCCGTGCCGCCCGGGGGGCCGACTGCCGCGTCCCTCCGGATGAGCTACCAGGCTGCTTCGACCCTGGCCCTGAACTCTGCATCGGAAGACGCCTACCGGAATCGTCCCGGCCAGTTCTTCCACCTGGCGCCGTTCGGGACGGCTGAGCAACATCCTTATCTGGGCGGTAGCGGGACGGTTCACCTGCTGCCGCAATTCTCGTTCCGGCGCGATAACGTGACCCTGACGAGCGAGGCGGAGTTCTACGTCGGCGTCGCGGGTCTCCTGCCGCCCCAGAGCCTGTCGTTGCTTTTCCAGGTGGTCGACGGCACCGCCAATCCGCTGGCGGCCAAGCCGCAGCCGCATATCGACTGGAGCTATCTGCGCAACAACCAGTGGATCGAACTGGACAAGACCGCGGTGCAGGACGGCACGGACGAACTGCTCAACGCCGGCATCGTGGTCCTGGCCATCCCGCGCGACGCGACCAGCGACAGCACGCTCATGCCCACCGGCCTGCACTGGATCCGGGCGGCGGTCCACGAGAAGAGCGATGCGGTGTGCCGGCTGCAGCTTCTTGCCGCCCAGGCGATCGAGGCCGTGTTCGACGACCGCAACAACGCACCGGACTTCTCCGCCACACCCCTTCCGGCGGGAACCATAACCAGGCTCGACAAACCGGATGCGGCGGTGAAGGGCCTCACCCAGCCATTCCCCTCGTTCGGCGGACGCGGCGCAGAACAGCCGCAGGCCTTCTACACGCGCGTCAGCGAGCGCCTGCGGCACAAGGATCGCGCCATCGACCTGTGGGACTACGAGCACCTGATCCTGGAAGCCTTCCCGCAGATCTACAAAGCCAAGTGCCTGAACCACACCTTCTTCGAGCCCGATGACAGCGGCACCGGCATCTATCGCGAGCTTGCGCCCGGCCACGTCACGATTGTGACTATTCCGAACCTGCAGGCGCAGCAGCAGCGCAATCCGCTGAAGCCCTATACAAGCCTGGGCGTATTGCAGCAGATCGAGACCTTCCTGAACAAACGCTCGAGCTGCTTTGCGCGGTTGCACGTCAAGAATCCGCAGTTCGAGGAGGTGCGCGTCCGCTTCTCCCTGCGCCTTTATGACGGATACGACGAGAGCTACTACACCGTGCTCCTGCAGCAGGCGATCACGCGGTTCCTCTCGCCATGGGCCTTTGCCCAGGCCGGTGCTCCGTCGTTTGGCGGCAAGATCTACAAGGCTGTGCTGATCGACTTCGTCGAGGAACAGCCCTATGTCGACTATGTGACCGATTTCCAGCTGTTCCAGGACATCGGCGGCGTGAAGGGGACGGTCGACCTGGACGAGGTGATACCCTCCAGGGCCGTATCGATCCTTGTCTCGACACCGGCCAGCCGGCACGAAATCTCCATCATCAAGCCCGGGCAGGACCCTGAGCTTGCGGAAACCTGCGGGTGCGACGCATGAGCGCCGGTGGGATCATGCTGACACCGAATCCGCCCCTGGAGCCGGTTCAGGACTTCTATCGCCTGCGGCGGGAAGGCATCGGCTTCATCGCACAGGCGGGCAGCGAACGCTGGACGGACTACAACGTCCATGATCCCGGTGTCACCATCCTGGAGGCACTCTGCTACGCCATCACCGACATCGGCTACCGCCTCGACTGGCACATGGCGGACATCCTGTTGCCGCAGACCCCGTCGACTGATCCGCTGCAACCCTATCCCCACCAGGCGTTCTTTACCGCCCGCACCATCCTGACGGTGAACCCGACCACATCCGACGACTTCCGCCGCCTGCTGATCGACCTGCCTGGGGTGCGCGACGCCTGGCTGATCTGCAAGGCCTGCGCCTGCGAGGCCAGCTATTTCGCCTGGTGCGACAACGACCAACTGGTCCTGTCCTTCCGCCCGCCGCCCAACATCACGCCGGCGCCCAAGGAGGTGTGGGCCCTGGGCCTGTATGAGATCCTGCTGGAACTCGATGAGGACCCGGAACTCGGCGACCTGAACGGCCGGATGATCGCCTACAACACCGTTTTTCACGATGCCGATGGTGCCCATTCGATCATCATGGAGCTGCGCTTTCCGGACATTTCGCTCCTGGCGCGCGCGGACTGGCGGGTATTCCTGGATGAGGACGCCGTGTTTGCGGATGAAACCGCCTTCGACCTGAAGCTGACCCGCCTCGGTGCCACCAAGACCTTCGACATCTTCACCGGCCTGGCGACGGACGCGGAACGGAACACCTATATCCGCAACCAGTGGCGCAATCTCTTCTACCTGAGCTTCCAGATCACGATCCCGTCCCTGGGCAAGACGATCGTCATCGAAAACGCCGCCTTGCGCGTGTTCGGCGATACGGCGGCCCGGAATGCGGCCGAGGCGGCCACCTGGCAGGCATTGTTCCAGGACAAGGGCGCGGGCGGCTTCATTCAACGCTACCGTAAGAGAGCCAAGGCAGCGGCGAAGGCGGTGGCGGACGCCAAGGCAGCGCTGCAGGCGCACCGCAACCTCGACGAGGACTACTGCGTCGTTTCAGACGTCCAGATCGAGGACGTGGCTGTCTGCGCCGACGTGGAGGTCGCCCCGGACGCGGACATCGAGCGCGTGCAAGCCGAGATCTGGTTCGCGATCGAGCAGTATTTCAGCCCGCCCATCCGATTCCGCACCTTGCAGGAATTGCTGGATGCGGATGTGGCGACAGAGGACGTTTTCAACGGACCGGCGCTGGACAACGGCTTCATCGAGGCCGGCGACCTGGACGCTGCAAGCCTGAAGGCCGTGCTGCGCGGATCCGACATCATCAACCGTCTGATGCAGATCGACGGCGTGATCGCCGTCAACCAGCTCCGGCTCACCAAGTATGACTCCGAAGGCGCTCCTGTGAAAGGAGCAGCCGATCCGACCTGGACGAACGGCCAGCCGGTGTTCGATCCGAACAGGCTCAGCGCCGCTTGGCTGCTGTTCATTGCGAACCGGCATCAGCCGCGGCTTTACATCAACCAGTCGCGCTTCCTGTTCTACAAGAACGGACTGCCGTTCCAGCCCCGGATGGACGAGGCGATCGACACTCTGAACCAACTGCGCGGCGATGCCGAGCGCCCGAAGAACCCGAACGCCGACAACGACATCAGGATACCCAAGGGCGAGTTCAGGACGCCGGATGACTACTATCCGGTGCAGCACAGCCTGCCGCTTGCCTATGGCATCGGGCCGGCCGGCCTGCCATCCCAGGCTTCTGCCCTGCGCCGCGCCCAGGCGAAGGACCTCAAGGCCTATCTGATGGTGTATGAACAGATCCTCGGCAACGCGCTTGCGCAACTGGCGCATGTGGCCGACCTGTTCTCCCTCGATCCCGGCGTGACGCGCACCTGCTTCGTGAAGGCGTTCGACGAGACCATCATCAGCGGCTTCAACGACATCACGCAGTCGTCCATGAGCAGCGCGGCCGTCGAGGCCATGATCGAGACCGTCCCGCAGTTCCAGGAGCGGCGCAACCGGTTCCTCGACCACCTGCTGGCCCGGTTCGGCGAGCAGTTCCGCGAGTATGCCCTGCTCCTGACGAGCGCCAGTGGCACGGCGGTGGCCCAGCCCCGCCTGATCGAGGACAAGATCGCGTTCCTGAAGCAATGGCCTGCCATCAGCCACGACCGGTTCAAGGCGTTCAATTACGCCCGGGAGCCCGGTGCGCCGGATAATTATCCCGGGCTGAAGAAGCGCATCAGCCTCCTGCTGGGCTATCCCGACCTGAGCTTTGCCTGGACATTCGGAAGTCCCGGCGGTGGCAATTATCCGGTCAGCTTCAGCCTGGCCGACGGCAATGGCAAGCATTGGCTGGACGGGTCGCTGACGGTTGCCGCGGCCAGCGAGGCGGCCGCCAGGGAAGCCGCCTTCGAAGTGATCATCAGGCAGATGATCCTGGCCGGCGCCTATGACATCGCGGCGGCGGGTGCCCGGTTCAGCCTGCGGCTGCTCGACGCGGCCTCGGCTGAAATCGGCCGCCATCCCGGGCTGTTCGACACCCGGGACGACGCCCGGGCGGTGCGGGACGAACTGGTCGCCTGGAGCGCCAACGAGCGGCTGATCGTGGTCGAACACCTGCTGTTGCGCCCCAGGTTCATCGGCGACGCGCTTTATCCCGCCTGTTGCGACGGCGCCTGCAACACCTGTGGCGAGGAAGACCCCTATTCATTCCGGCTGACCTTCGTCATGCCGGGCTGGACAGTCCAATACACCGACAATCTGGACCTGCGCCGCTTCTCCGACCGCACGATCCGTCAGGAGACGCCTTCGCACCTCCTGGCCAAGATCTGCTGGGTCGGCAATGACGGCTTTGTCGAAAATCCTTGCGACACCGTCGTCAGCGAACTCGCCGACCTCCTGATCGCCGAAGGTCTCACAGCCAGCGGCACGCCGCCGGGCGACGACGACGCCTGCGCATGCGCCAACGCGATCTACCATGCGTTCAGCACGGTTTTCACCGCCTGGTATGACGACAAGAAGTTCGCATTCCTTAACGCAGGTGCGCTGCGGGCGCTGATCGGCGCGCAGTTCCAGACCGCGCCCAATCCTGCCGATATCGCCTGCACCACTGTGCTTGTCCCGGCGCTGCTGAAGAAGGTGCAGGACATGATGACAACCTATTTTGTCGATATCGCCCTGAACGGCTGGCAGTTCGAGCGCTTCGAATGGGCGTGGCGCAACTGGCTGGGCGCCAGTGCGAAAATCGACTGGACCGACGAACGCCTGCTCGAGCGGCTGGAGGCTATTCTCGCCGCCAATCTGCTCACCCCGTCCGTGCAGCCGTCCGCGCTGTGCCAGTGTGCACGGACGATCCTCACCGACTACGGCATGCAGTTCCACGCCTGGATGCAGTCAAACATTGCCGCAGGGGCCGCGTTCGATGCCCTCTCGCCGTTCGATCCACCCAGTGTCACCCTGTGTGCCGGGATGGACTTCAAGGCCGGCACGGCCGAAACAATCGCAACCCTGCTCGGCGATCGTTACGATGCCTACCGTGAGCCGTCCTATCGGCTGTGGGCGGTCGTGACCCTGCTCAATGGCCTGCGCAACACCTATCCGGGCGCCACTTTGCACGATTGCGATGAAGGCAGCGACCAGAATCCGGTCCGCCTCGACAACACCGCACTGGGCAATTACCCGCGCCGCACGACGCTCACCTGAACCAATGGATCACGAGCATCGCCATGGACCTCCCGCTTGATCACTTTCCGGTCTTCGTAGCGAATCAGGTTCTGACCAGCCAGCATCTGAACGATGCCTTCGATTATCTCGACCAGCAGACCCGGCAGACGCGATCGCTGCTGATCGGCATCGGCATCGTCTGCGGGCTGGAGATCAAGCTCGGCCCCCAACCTGCCATCCTGCTGTCCAGGGGCTGCGGCGTCACATCGGATGGATACCTGGTCGTGCAGCCCGACGATGTCACCCTGGTGTCCTATCGCAGCTATACCCTGCCGACGGATCTGGACTATCCGCCTTTCAAGGATCCGGTGGCCAAGACCCCCTATGCCATGTGGGAGATGTTCCCGGCTGGGGAGCCCAACACCACCGCGCTGGACAGTCCCGCCGATTTCCTCTCCGACAAGGCCGTGCTGCTGTTTCTGGAACTGAAGAAGCTGGGCCTGCGCAACTGCAGTCCGAACAACTGTGACGACAAGGGTTGGGAAGTAACGGCCACGCTGCGGCGCCTGCTGATCAGGAGTGCCGACCTGGACAAGATCATCGCCGCGGCCAACGCCCTGGGAACCAGCCTGACCTCCAGCGACATCGACACGGTCCTGTCAGCGCGGCTGAACCTGCCTGACCTGCGTCTGCGGCGCTTCGACGTGCCCAATTCGCACCCGGCGACGTCGAACGACGTCTACGCCGCATTCCTGCGCATCTTCCGCTCGGCCGGCCTGGCGCAGGCCCTGGGGGCCGCCCTTTCGGCGGCTTACGCCGCCTTCAGGCCGCTGCTCGTTTCGACCTGGCCGACGGATCCTTTCGTCAACTTCGGCACCACCTTCGGCTTCCTGGACAGCGCGCCGGCCAACACGAACCAGGTCCGGTTCCTGCAATACTACGTCGACCTGTTCGACGACCTGGTGCGCGCCTACGACGAATTCCGCTGGAAGGGCGCAGAACTGATCTGCGCCTGCTGTCCTCCGTCCGACATCTTTCCGCGCCATCTCATGCTGGGCCTCGTCCACCTCGAGACGGCCGGCCAGCCCGGCCGCTATCGCCAGGGCTGGCTGGCGTCGCCGGCGGTCGACGACTGCGCAAACGAGACCAGGGAAATCTCGCAACTTTTTGCCCGCCTGGTCGAGATGGTGGCGGCCTTCACCGATGCGCCGAGCCTGCCCAAGGCCAATCCCGATGCCAGGGTCGATACCCAGATCCGGGTGACACCGAGCACCCTTGGCGCCGGGCCGCTGGCGACCAAGGCCATCCCCTATTACTACGCCCAGACCGGCAAGCAGCCTCTGTACAAGCTCTGGAGCGTCGAGAAGACGCGCCGCAACCGTGCCAACCAGAACCTCGGCTACCGGTCTGACGAATACAGCCCCGCCCCGCCGGACTTCGTTACCAACCCGCTGCTCTACGACCTTGAGCCGTATGATTTCCTCCGTGTGGAGGGGCACCTGGGCAAGGACTACATCCGCGTGATGCGCACGCTGCTGTCGCTGAAGTCGCAGTACCGGTTGCCCATCGACATCATCGCGCTGCGCACGGGCACTTACGACGACAGCCAGCCCGTTGACCTGAGCCAGGAATCCGCTCGCTTCCAGGACCTTGAGGCCCTGTACGATGCCCTGCGCGAGGAGCTGCTTTCATCGCTGGCCGAAGGGATCCGGGAACTTTACGACACGCCGGTCGCCAATCTCGAGCTTGCGGGCGGCAAGCCGCAACTGCCGTTTCTGAAAACTTATGCCCCGAACTACGCCTACCCGGCCAACAGCCTCGGCGCCTGGTATGAGAAATACCTGAACCTGTTCCAGACCCGGCCCTATATCGACGTTGACCAGAACAAGATCGACGCCAATGCCGTGCTGATCGTGTACTGCACGCTGTTCAACGGCACGACGGACCTGCCGAACGAGAACTTCGCGCATGCCGTGTCGATCTACTATATCAGCAAGCTGTCGGAGATCCTGCCCCAGCAGCTGGATGCCCTGGCCTATGCCGACTTCGAGAACAAGTACCAGGACCTGATGGGCCTGGTCCACTTCTTCCGGTCGGACGCCATCAGCAGGATCTCGACGGACCTGAAGACCTATATTCCGCAGGAAGAGCTGATCGACCTGTTCGAGGAGATCCTGTTCGACTGCAAGCTGAGTGCCATCAAGGCCGTGCACGACGAGTACGTGCGGCGCATCGGCGACCTGAGGAAACGGCAGTTCCTGTCCACTTTTCTGGGAGCGCATCCAGGCGTTCAGCACAAGGCGGGCGTACCGCTGGGCGGAACGTTCATCGTCATCTACCACGACCAGCCGGCCGCCGACTTCGCGGCGTCCATGGCCGCCAACGCGGCCGTCCTTTCGGACGTCGTCCGGGCGGAGCGACCAGGATCCGCTGATACGGCCACCCGGACCAGGACTTTCCCGGCAATGGCCCCGGCCGCCGCCACGGTCGCAAATTCGGCTCTGCTCGATGCCATCGGCCGGATCGAAAGCAACATGAGCCTGACGGAGAACCCCGACATCGGCCTGATAATCGGCTCGCTGACAGGCAAGATCCCGATCTTTGGCGACGACCGGCCGCCAGGCCTGGACGATGCATCCGCAAAGATCATTTCCGCCGCCGTCAGCGAACTGCAGGACCGAACCGTCATCGCGGACTTCTTTCTGCCCTACCGGGTTTCGTGCGACTGCCCGGGCATCCAGTTTGTACTGCCGCAGGTTCCGCCGACATTCGCGGTCCAGGTTGGCTGTGCGAACTCTGACGGCGTCGCCGCTGTCAGCGTGGAAGCCAAGGGCGGTGTCGAGCCCTATGATGTTTCGGTTGACGGCGCTGCTTACCAGGCCCTCAAGAGCCCGATGCAGTTGAAGAGCGGCGTCCACAGCCTGAAGCTGCGTGATGCGGAGGGGATCGAGAGCGCCGCGAAGTCCGTCACGGTCGCGCCGCCGATCGTCATCGGCGAGCCGACCTATACCTGCCAGGAGGGCCAGTTCAGCGCCGCCTTTACGATCACCGGCGGCTCGCCCCCGTATACCGTTGACGGCAAGCCAATCCCCGCCGACACCTTCACCACCGCGCCAGCAGCAAGCGGCAGCAAGGTTTCAGTGCAGGTTGCCGACAGCAACGACTGCACCGCTTCGGCTAGCTTCACCCACACCTGCCCGCCGCCATGCACCCTGCCCTGCGACGGCATCGCCTTGCGGCGCAAATTCCGCTTCTGGATTCCAGATCCGGATCCCAACAACCCCTACAAGGCTGTCAGGCTTACCGTCCGGACATTCTCGGTCGAGGCCGCGCCGGGCAAGCCGGTCGATCTCGCAGCCAAGGTCGGTCCGATCCTGAAGGCCAGGCCCGCCGATTTGACGCCCGCCGCCTTCCCGGCGCTGGCCGCCTCGTGGGTGACCGAGATCAACAAAGTCATCGCCGCCGATCCCCAACTCAACGAGCCCGGCAAGGCGCAATGGCTGACACTGGGCTACGAGGCGCTGGCGCCTGGCCGGTTGGGCGTGCTGTGGATCGACCATTTTGAATGCCTGACATTCAACATCGAGATCACGGCAAACATCGTTTTGTTAGATCACTCCGAGTCGGCAACCGTCGCCTATGCGCCGAGCGGGACCACGATCCAGGCCGGCGATGCAAAGACAGGTGTGCCTGCCTCAGACGGGACCAGGACCGACAAGTGCAGCACGGAGCCGGTACCCAAGGACATCTGCCCCACAGCGCCGGACTTCACGCTCAAGATCAGCCCGGAGACCCAGACCGGGATGAACCCGACATTCCAGGTCGCCACGACGCCGGACACGCCCGAACTGACCTTCCTCTGGGAGGCGCAGAACGCCAATCCGGCGATGGGCAACGGCCCCAAGTTCATAACCAAATTCACGTCGCAAGGGCCGAAACTGGTGACGGTGACAGCCTTCACCAAAGCCGGTTGTACGGTGACGCAGTCGGTGCAAATCAATATCGTGGGCTAGAATGCGATGACGGGCGCCCAGCGTCACATGGTTCGGTGCAGCGTCCTGGAGGTTGAACTGGCCGGGACCGAACGGGACGGCATGGGGCTGCAACGGGTGCTTGCGGATCTGTGCCGCACGTGGCTGGCGACGGCGCTGGACAAGGCGTTCGACGGCGCAGTGCCCGAAAATGAACTGTGGTCCATCGACCGCCTGACCGTGGACCTGGGTTCCTTGTCCCTCGACCGGATCGAACACGAGTTCGCCGACGCCGTGACCCGCGCGGTTGCCCGTCAGATCAGAAACCGAACGGCAGGGCTCGGCGCGGCGCCATGGCGGACGGAACGGCATGCGACGGCGCATGATGCACCGCGAACCACAGGCGGTTCGCCGTATGTGACCGGGAAAGCAGCTCCGGATGATCCCTCCACGTCGATCCGGTGCCGCACGGATGCGGAAGCCGTGCATGAGACGTTCGTGCATTTCCTCGCGACCGGCACCCTGCCCTGGTGGTTCCGCCTGCCCGCGGGACAGACGCTGGAGGAAGCGATCGTGGCGTCCTGGCCTTCAGGGGTCCCGCCGGCGTCCTATGGCCGTGCCGTGATGGACCGGGCCGTTGCGCCCGTCCTGCGCACGCGGCTTGTCAGGCAATTTTCGGCGCGGTTCCTGGACGTGCTCCTGGAAAGCGTCTCGTCCGAAGGTGCGCGAGCCGTCCGCGCGATCCTGGCACGGCTGGAGCGGCAGGAACTTCCTTCGGAAATGTTCCGGCAGCTTTCCGAACAGATGTGGCTGGCCGCCTTCCGCGATGCGGGCGCGGGCGCAGGGACCGACAGCGCCATTGCCGACTGGCTCCGGCAAGAGGCTTCCGGAACCGACAGGAAACCGGCGACG
>Ga0170475_105984776_pt1 | contig 19791 bp, 14 predicted proteins | sample Soicark_Litter_5_FD_111474 | JGI IMG/M metagenome (GOLD analysis project Ga0170475, IMG submission 111474) | Avena fatua rhizosphere microbial communities from Hopland, California, USA. Combined Assembly of 48 SPs
CGCTGTTCCCGCGCACCATGCTCGACATAGTGGAGGAACGGCTGCTCGCCGCGGGCAGCCACGTCCGGGTTGGTGGCGAGGTAAAACCCCGGGTCGAAGAGCGGATGCGGGCTGAGCCCCTGCGCGGCCCCATGCAGCAAGTAGTGCACGAGCGGGGACATGCCCGATGCGCGGGCCTGCGGGATTTGTGCGAAATAGCGGTCAGCGTCGAACAGCGGAGTGGGGCTGCCCCCCTCGCCCCCAAGGCTCAGGTAATGCACCAGCGGGTTCACGCCGGCAGCGCGGGCCTCGGGGCACCGGTCGAGGTAAAACGCCGGGTCGAACAGCGGGTGTGGGCTGCGGCCCTCCCCAGCGCCGTAAAGGACGTAGTGCGCAAGCGGATTGCCGCCGGCGCGCGAAAGGTCGGGATCGCCGCTTACATAATGCGAGCTACGGAACAAAGGGTGCGGATTGCGACCCTCACGAAACCCGTGCTCGAGGTAGTGCGCAACCGGGTCCTCCCCTCGCGCGGCCACGTCAGGGTAAGTCGAGAGGTACCACTGCGGGTCGATCAGGGCAGCGACTTCGCAAACCACAGGACCACGCCCTATCAGCTCAGCGACGTGTTCAGAGAGGCGCTTGGCTGCGGTATTCTTGCGTCGCCATCCGCCCTCGATGTAGGCGTTCAACTGAGCGGCTGAATAGCGCATTTTAGAGTGGCCTGCGCGGCGAAGTCGGTAGCGCAGCTCTTCGGCGATCGATTTCCGGAACACGACGATGGCTTCTGTCCTGGGGGGACGGATAGGTCAGGCGACGCCCGCCTAGACCGCGTTTTCCGCCAAGCGATCTCGCCGATTTGGAACTTGGCATGGCCGGTGTCAACCCGGGACAATCTCGCTGGCGGAGCAGCCTTGCGCTTGCCCCAGGGTTCTCCGAAGCGCGTCCATTCTCTCCTGTCGTACGTTCCACTCTGTCCGCGTCTGCGCGGAAATGCCTCGGACGCGGCTGGCTTCATTTTCGGTCGGCGGTTCTCCGCAAGCTGATCCAGGAAATAACCTGGTTCTCGGCAGGCTGACGTATGCCGGGCATCTGGACTCCTTCGCCGCCCCGCGCACACCCGCCCTAGAGGATTGGCTCGACACAGGCACGCCTGACAAGCTGCCGAACGCTGGGCGCTTTTCGATGGGCGGCAGGTTTGCACACGCGTGCCCAGAGGAGATGGCCTAGACGCAGGCTGGAACGCGGGCTATGGCGAACTTGGCAAACAATCCGACCTCACCGCTTCGGGTGTGGCCCGCAGGTCTTTGTTTGCGTTCGACCGCCCGGTTTACCGGAATTTCAGGGGCGACGACAGGGGCATGGGGCCGCTCGGAAGGATTACGATGTTCAGGCAGCTGCCACTGCCCTCTGCGCGTTCAGCGCTGATGTGGATGCTTAGCCTCGCGGCCGCTTTGGGAATACTGAAGGTCGCCGTCCTCTCCGTGGACGCCGTCCCGCGCATTTTCATGGGAGACTCAGGATCGTACCTCGCAACCGCGGCCGCCCGCTACATCCCGCCGGATAGGTCTTTCGTTTATGGCTGGCTCATCCGCTTCTTCGGCACGAGCCAAGGTAAGCTCCAGGGACTGATAATCGCCCAGGTCGCCGCCTCCGCTGCGGCGGCATGGCTGCTCGGGTATGGTTTAAGGACGAGGTTTCGGGCCGGGTCGTCTGTCGCGTTTGCGGCGGCCCTGGTTGCCGCCGTGGAACCCCTCCAGCTCGCGTACGAGCGGTTCGTCATGACTGAAGCATTCGCAGGTTTTTCGCTCGCCGTGATCACGACGCTTGGGCTCAAGTACCTCCAAAGCCCGCGGCCTGCCCTTCTCGTTGCTGCCGCCGTCGGCGGCACGGCGCTGCTCAGCCTTCGCCTCAATATGGTCTGGGTGACCTGGGCGGTAGCAGCCGTCCTTCCTCCCCTGGCATATTACCGGCTTCGATCCTGCGGCCGCTCTGGACGAGAGGGTATGACAGCCTCCGCACGCGGCCTCCTCCTGCACTCTCTGATCGCACTCACTGCAACAGCATGCGCGCACGCAACCTACGCCTTCGCCTTCGGACGGCTGACCCAGAGTGCTCCCGGTTACCAGAACGGTACCGGTCTTTTTGCCCTTGCGATCGTGGCTCCGCTCCTCGAGGCCAGGCACTTCCCCGACCCAGCCCTCGCGGCCGAAGTCCTGCCGCAAGTGAAGCCGCCTCTGCGCGATCCGACGGCCCGTGAGGCGCAACGTTGGTCCCCGGAGGGACTCGTCGGAGTTCTTGTGAGCGCACGCGGCGACCAGGGCGCAAACGCCGCCGCAAAGCAGATTTTCATGCGAGTCGTGACAGATCGTCCCTGGGACGCCTTCCGATTGGGGGCCCAAACCCTGGGGCGGTATTTCCAAGTCGAGGAAGTGCGCCGCGGCGTTGCCTACGACCTGGGGCCGAACTCTCTCCCTCCCGGCATTGAAGGGCTCGGCTCGTACGGTCTCGGGCTCGGAGCTGAAACCGTTGGTCCGAGCCCGACGCGCACGTGGCAGGTATCTGCGCTGTGGTGGTACATCGCCCTCCCGCTATGCCCGTTGTGGGCCACGCTTGGCTTTGCGTTCGCCCGGGAGCAGAGGCCCGCTTTCGCCTTCCTGGCGTTGCTCTCGCTGACGATTGTCCTCACGGGACCGTTTCTGTCGACACAGGCCGTGATACGCTACCTGCACCCGCTCGCCTGGCTCACAATCCTCGTCGTCGGCGCCCTCGCGGCAGCTCTCGTAGGTACTCGTTCGGTGAAGCAGGGGGCTTGCGCCGTCGAGCCACTGTCCACGGGCATCGAAGCCGATTTTTCCGCTCACCCGACCATGCGCCCTTTGTAAAGCCGTCGACGGCCGCCGGCGCGATCTCGCTCGCGCGAAACAGAAGAGGTCAAAATGGCGGCGCGAGTACTCGTGGCGTGGAGCCCAAGATCCTGTGCCGTCGGGCTCTTGAGGGCCGCTTCGACGATTTGTCAACGGGACGTGCGGCCACGGACGGTGTGGATTAGTTGGACCCTTACCGCGGCTAGTTGCGTGCTCCTCGCGGGAACAGCGGTCGAGCATCTGATTGACTGGGAGGGCCACCGGGCCGTTGCTCGGGTTCTTCGGGTCCTTTCCGAGAGCGTCGGCCTTGGCCTCCTCGCGGGCGGGATTGGGCAGACTCTTCGACTGCTCCTGGAAATCAACAGCAAGGTCGGCGGGATCTCCGCGCCTCGGCACTTTGACCCGCACAACACAGAGAAATGGGAGGAGGAGCGACTCCGAGGCGATGCTTTTTTTGCCCGGCACGGATTCGCGTGGGAGGGCAAGTCTCCTTTGGACCGCGCGAATCACGCGATCACTGATCTTGCCACGCGCGATCCGCCTTTCACGCTGAACCAGCACGCCCCCGATGCCTCCATCATTATCCCGGCCTGGGGACAGCTGCACTTTGTGCTCGGCTGTCTCGATTCGCTGTCCCAGCACCAGAGCCGGTATAGCGCCGAGATTATCGTCGCAGACGACAACTCTCCGAGGGAATGGGGCATGGCGCGACTGTCGTCGATCCCGTGGATTAAGTACATTTGCGGCCGCGAGAACACTGGTTTTGTCGGCAACTGCAACCATGCCGCCAATATCGCGCGGGGCCGCCTCCTCATCCTTCTCAATAGCGACACGCGCGTGGTCCCCGGCTGGCTTGACGAGCTTGTCAGCTCCTTCGGGCTGTTCCCGAAAGCTGGTCTCGTCGGTTCGGTCCTGCTTAATGCGGACGGCACCTTGCAAGAGTCGGGCGGCATCTTCTGGAAGGACGGCACTGCTTGGAACTATGGCCGCGGAGGCGACCCGAAGGACCCGCGCTATGCGTTCGCGCGGCAGGTGGACTACTGCTCGGGAGCCTCGATCGCGGTGCCGGCGATGATCTGGCGCGAGATGGGCGGCTTCGACCCAGCCTTCTCACCCGCTTACTGCGAAGACGCCGACCTCGCCTTCCGGCTGCGCGACCGCGGCTACGAGACCTGGGTTCAACCACTGTCCCAGGTCCTTCACTACGAAGGCAAGACGCATGGTCGGGACGTGACGCAAGGCGGCAAGGCGTATCAGGTCAGGAACATGCGGCGACTTGCCGAACGCTGGCGCGCCGTCCTGGACTACCACCGACCGAACGGAGAGAATCCGGATCGGGAGGCGAACCGCGCTCGGGGTCTCCGCATTCTGATCATTGACGCCTCAACCCCAACGCCCGATCAGGACTCAGGCTCCCTCATTACCGTGGAAATGATGCGTGCTCTTCAGGAACTCGGGGCCCAGATCGTCTTCGTACCTCAAGATAATTACCTGCACGCCGGGCAATACACGAGCGATCTCCAGCGCGTCGGCGTTCACTGCATGTACGGCCCGTATGTCACACGCTTTGAGGATGTCCTAGGCCGCTGCCCCGATTTTGACGTCGCCATCGTGTACCGCGTGGGCGTGCTGACGAAAGTTTACGATGAGATCCGCAGCCATGTTCCTCAAGCGCGGATCGTTTTCCACAACGTGGATCTGCACTACCTTCGCGAGCTGCGCGAGGCAGAGCTGCGCTCCGATCCATCGCTGCGGATCAGGGCAGCCCAGACCCAGACCGAAGAGCTCCGCATGATCGCGAGCGTCGACTGCACGATCGTGCATAGCCAAGTCGAGAAGCACATCGTCGGCGAGCAGCTGACGGTCGACAACGTCATCGTGTTTCCCTATATCGCCGAGGTTCAAGGCACGGACATTCCGTTCGAGGAGCGCCGCGATATCCTATTCCTGGGCGGGTTTGCGCATCCGCCTAACGAAGACGGCATAACGTTTTTCGTTCGTGAGATCTGGCCGGAGATGCTGCCACGCCTGCCAGCGGACGCGCGTCTTCTGATTGTCGGAGCGAAGCCAACCCCGGCGGTGCAAGCCCTTGCCAATGATCGCATCGTGGTCACGGGACACGTGCCGGATCTGCGTCTTTATTTCGACCGCTCGCGGGTCTTTGTCGCGCCGTTGCGCTACGGGGCCGGCATCAAAGGAAAGGTAGTTCAATCCCTCGCTTATGGCGTTCCAACAGTGCTGACTGACATCGCCGCCGAAGGCATGGGCGTTGTTCACGGCAAGCAGGCTCTGATAGCTACTGAACCCGAGGAGTTCGCTCGGGCTGCCGTGACGCTCTTTTACGATTCAACTCTGTGGAACGCGATCCAATCTGCAGGGTACAGCTTTGTGACAGAAACTTACTCGTGGCAAAGGTGCCTGGAAATCTGCAAGGAGATTTTTGACGTCGCTGATCAGACATGGCTGCGGCGAAGAGCCAACATCCTGGCTCATCTCGCGCGAGGAGCAGCCTTCCCGCCGTGAGCCGAAAGTGCCAGCGGCGTTCCGGCGAGGTGTGCTTCCGCAAAACGGAACCAAGCTTTCGGGTCTTAGCATAAGAGGATAGGTCCGTGTTCACGAAAGTTCTCGTCAAAGCCCTACTAGCTGCAGGGCTGCTTCTCGCGCTCGCGGGTGCCTACGAGGCGTACGTAGCTGCGCAGGGTGGTGCACCCCGCGAGCTGTATCGGCCGCTATCTGTAATTGCGCTTGCGTTGGTGTTGGCCGGCGTCGCACAGGGCCTGCGCTTGCTCATCGTCATAAATCAAAAGGTGTGAGTGGCCACCCCGGCTGCGAGTCCGAGGGCCGTCGGTGGTCACCGCGAGGCGGATCGAAGATTAACTCACGGGACAAGGTGCAAATGGCCATCAAGGAACGGTACTATGAGGTCGCGACGCCGGGCAGCTTGAGCCGCGCGACGAGCTCTTGAACGAGACGTTGTTCTTCGGCCTCGACCACGCTCGCAAGGCCATCGCGAGCTGGGTTGCCGACTACAACGAGCGCCGGCCTCACTCGGCTCTGTGCTACCAAACCCCTGCGGCCTATGCCGCCACACTCGCCGCAACGGGCGACCGGCGGAGCAACCCCGACCAGCTCCGCCGTTCGCCCGTTGCTTCGTCGGCGCCACTGCGCCAATCTCAGCCCGAGACTCTGGCCTGCGCTGGATGAAAGAAGGGGGTCAGGTCAAGAGCTTCGATTTCGCGACCGCGAATGCCGTGCTGGAGCACGTAGGTGGCCGTGAAAATCACCGCTGGTTCGTCCCCCGAGATGGCGCAAGTGGCGCGACGCTCTTTTATCACCTCCCCCACCGGTTTTTCCCAGTCGAGCATCACACCGCTATTCCTTTTGCGCACTGGACGGACGCGACGTCCCGAGTGGCCTGTGCGCTCATGGGCACAAAGAAGTGGGAAAGAATTCAGGTTGATGTCGGCTTTACGCCTCGCGGCCGTCGTCCCGAAAGGAATGTCTCGCAAGATCGGCTACACCGGCCTACGCCTTGGACCTTTCAGCTCCAACCTTTTTCTGATCCTCAAAGGGGAGGCGAATGCTCAATAGCCCCTTCCACCAACCTCGGGAGCATGCAGCGAGTAGGGCTTCCGGCCACGCTGGCGCTGGCGCTGATCTTGACCGCCGAGCCCGCGAGAGCGGCAGCGCGAGCACGTCTGCGAGTTCCGGTCGGCCGACGATCTTGCGGCTGATGTCGCGGATGACGCGCCCGAGCATCGTCCGGATGCTGCGCAGAGCTCGAGTGGCCGGCTTGAACTGCTTGGTTGGGCAGCGCTGGTGTCTGATCAGCGCGATTCGCAGACCCGCACGTACGATTGGCGCAGGGTTACGCCCCTCGCTTGGGCCAGGGCACCACGCGTTCGCGTGCGCGATGCATCAGCTTGGCGTCCCTGGGAAAGGCGATCGCCTTCTCCTGCACGGTCGTGTCGATGTTTCACCTGCCGGAAGTCCGCGGGCTTGGCGGCTCCCATGCGAGTCACGACGGCGAGGGCAGCCCGAACGTTGGATCTTGGGGCGACGATCGACACCAACCACTCGTCCGTCGACGTTGCCTCCAGTTGACAGAGTCGCTAGAGAGCCGCCCTTCGGGCGATGCGTTTCAGCAACGCTTACGTTTGCACCGTCAGCGGGGATGGGTGATGGCGATTAGGCCCCACAGCTTTCCGATTTGGCGCGCGGGCACTCGCGCAAACCTCCGGGTACAGCGATGAAGGCTGTAATCTTGGCCGGGGGGCTCGGCACACGGATATCAGAAGAGACGAGCCTACGGCCGAAGCCTATGGTGGAGATTGGCGGTCGCCCGATCCTTTGGCACATCATGAAAATCTATAGCCACTTCGGGGTACATGAATTCGTTATATGCCTTGGTTACAAAGGGTACATGATTAAAGAGTTCTTCGCCAACTACTTCCTGCATATGTCCGACGTAACTATCCACCTTGCTGAGGATCGGATGGAGGTGCACCGGCGGACGGCTGAGCCTTGGAGTGTTACGCTGGTGGATACGGGAGAGAGTACACAGACCGGTGGACGCCTGAAGCGTGTGCTGCCTCACGTCGAAGACCAAGATGTTTTCGCGCTTACTTACGGCGACGGCGTTGCCAACATTGATCTTGCCGCGCAACTCGAGTTTCATCGCGGTCACGGTTGCACGGCAACGGTGACCGCAGTCCGTCCGGCCAAGCGGTTTGGCGCGATCTCACTCGATCAGAACAACGTTCTTTCCTTTCGTGAAAAGCCGGAGGATGAGGGCAGCTGGGTAAATGGCGGTTTTTTCCTCCTATCGCCCTCCGTCGGTAGTTTAATTCAGGGCGACGCGACCGTGTGGGAACGCGAGCCGATGGAAGCCCTAGCTAGCCGAAACGAAATGCGAGCCTTTCTGCACCGCGGGTTCTGGCATCCGATGGACACGCTTCGCGATCGGCAGTTCCTCGAGGAGGAGTGGGCGAGCGGCCGAGCGAAGTGGAGGACATGGTGATCGATCCACAATTTTGGGTGGGCCGCCGCGTCTTCATGACCGGGCACACGGGGTTCAAGGGAGCATGGGCATCGCTGCTCCTAAGCTCACTGCGAGCCAATGTTTACGGGCTCGCGCTCGCACCTGGAGACGATCGCAGCCTCTTCGCGACAGCGCGAGTTGAAGAGGATGTGGATCATCGAATCGGTGATGTCCGCGAGCTAACGACGGTCGTTGACGCGATGACACAGGCCCGGCCCGACATCGTCATCCACATGGCTGCCCAGTCTCTAGTGCGCCTTTCGTATGCTGAGCCGCTGGCGACCTACGCGGTTAACGTCATGGGGACGGTCAACCTACTGGAGGCAGTCCGGCGGGTGCCGAGTGTGAAGGCAGTTGTCGTGGTGACCAGCGATAAGTGCTACGATAACGTCGGCTGGGTCTGGGGGTACCGCGAGACGGACGACCTCGGCGGGCACGACCCCTATAGCAACAGCAAGGCGTGCGCCGAGCTCGTGACCGACGCGTACCGACGCAGCTTCTTCTATGGGGCGGACGCGCCCCGCATCGCTTCTGCGCGGGCGGGCAACGTTATCGGCGGGGGCGATTGGGCGCGGGATCGCCTCGTGCCTGACGCCATGCGCGCCTTCCTGGCTGGAGAGGACCTTCGCATCCGCAACCCCGGTTCTGTTCGACCTTGGCAGCACGTACTTGATCCCGTGGTGGCGTACCTTGTGCTTGCAGAGCGCCTAGTCCAAGGGCCCTCAGGATTGTCCGACGCGTGGAATTTCGGGCCGTCGGGCCCCAGCGAAGTGCCGGTCGAGCGGGTCGTCGATCGCCTCGTGCGACTTTGGGGCGGCTCGGCACGTTGGCAGCACGACGGTGGCGATCACCCGCACGAAGCCGACTACCTGAAGCTTGACTGCTCCAAGGCGGTTTCACGGTTGAACTGGCGGCCAATCCTGGACCTCGAACGCACCCTCGAGTTGACGGTCGAGTGGTATCGGGCTTTCGGCAGCGGCGCCGACATTCGTCCAGTTACGTTGTCGCAGATCGCGGAAGTGCTCAATGCCATTGGCATTTCGGTTCCGGCCAAGCGGGATCAAGGCTGGGCAGGAACACACGGTTGCGATCGGGCGCGCGTTATTGGCCCTGCGACCGGGTAGTCACGCCGCTACTGCCCGGGCGGGCGAACACTCAAGGCCGATAACGCCCACTTGCCGACCGGGCGGTTTGATGGTGAGCCTTTAGGACCGAGCTGTCGAGGAGGACCTGCGCTGGTCGGCCGCCGGGACGTGCAAGCGAGTGGAATGCCCTTCAGAACGCGGTCATGGACCCCCGGGGAAGCGGTTGTACTGCGTCTGCGGAGCTAGGCCAATGGTGCATCGGCCCACCGCCTGCCCGACTTGCAGCACGTGGACAATCCCACTGAGCGGTCAACGACGGGGTCCCTCTTTAAGGGTCGGAGCCTGAGCAGGGCCCCCCGGCTGCAGGGGCCAACGGTGGCAAAGCGCAATCTGCTTACGTGGTCGTCCGTGAAGAACTCCCAAGTCACTGACGCGCTGTAAGTTTTTAGTTGCGTGAAATCATCGTGTTTGCTGGGTTTGCGGCCGTTGTGGACGGGTTTTCTTGCAAATTGATCCGGCGTCCGGGAGGTGATTCCGTTGCTGCGTTGAGGGCAGCGAGATCGCCCTGATCGCAGCTACTTCACGGACGACGACTACGTGACCCCTTGGGGACCGCCCATTTGTGGCGTAGACCTCGGGTCACACAAATGCCGGGATGCCCACGTCTCAAGCGGTCCTGCTCGAGCGGGCATGCTGGGCCCGTGCGTTGAGAGGGGTAACGCATTGTCGCGCGTCAACGTTACGCTGGCTGGTCGAACCGCTGATGATCTGCACGATGAGATCATGGGCCTCGTTGAGGAGTACTGCAATCTTATGCACCGTCGGAAGCCCTTCCTTCCGGGGCATTCGACCATACCCGTCGCCGGCCGCGTGTTCGATTCGACCGACGTCAAGTCGCTCGTTGATTCCGCTCTTGAGTTCTGGCTCACCGCCGGGCGCTTCAATGAGCAGTTTCAGTCGGAGCTCGCGAAGAGGATCGGTGCCCGTTACGCGCTTACCATGAACTCGGGGTCCTCGGCCAACCTGGTCGCCTTCTCCGCTCTAACCTCGCCGCTGTTGCGAGACCGCAAGGTGGAGCCCGGGTCGGAGGTCGTCACGGCGGCGGCCGGTTTTCCGACCACCGTCAACCCGGCGATGATGTGGGGCATGACGCCAGTCTTCGTCGACATCGACCTTCCTACGTACAATATACTCCCCCATCTCGTCGAGGAAGCGATAACGCCGAAGACGAAGGCCATCATGGTCGCGCATACGCTGGGGAACCCGTTCGATGCCGCGAGGCTCGCTGAGATCGCCAACCGCCATAATCTCTGGCTTATCGAGGATTGCTGCGATGCACTCGGCGCGACGCTCCACGGGCGGCACGTCGGCACGTTCGGCGAGATCGGAACCCTTAGCTTCTACCCTGCTCACCACATAACGATGGGCGAAGGTGGGGCCGTATTCACAGGCAACTCAACCCTCCGACGCGCGATGGAGACTTTCCGTGACTGGGGTCGCGACTGCTACTGCGATCCGGGCAAGGACAATACCTGCAAGCGCCGCTTCGGCTGGCAGCTGGGCGATCTTCCGTTCGGATACGACCACAAGTACGTCTATAGCCATATGGGCTACAACCTCAAAATAACCGATATGCAGGCCGCTGTCGGCGTTGCTCAGCTCGACCATCTCGACGATTTCGTCGCTGCGCGTCGCCGCAACTTTGCGTCGCTGAAGGATGGCTTGCTCGCGCTTGAAGAGTTTTTCGTGCTGCCGGAACCGACGCCAGGCAGCCAGCCGTCGTGGTTTGGGTTCCTCCTCACGGTGCGCGACAACGCACCGTTCAGCCGGGACGCTATCGTTCGCCATCTCAATGACAAGAAGATAGGCACCCGCCTTCTCTTCGGGGGCAACCTTGTCCGGCAGCCATACATGCAAGGCCGCAACTACCGCGTCCATGGCTCACTCGCAAACAGCGACCGGGTGATGAAGAACGCCTTCTGGATCGGAGTTTATCCGGGCCTGGGTCCGGATGAGATCGGTTACGTCGTCGAGACGATTCACGCTTTCTGTCGCGCGCGCGTCGCAGCCTGATACGGAGAGGGGCTATGACCGGGGCGGAATACATCGCGGAGTTTCTCGCGCGCGTCGGAAGCGACCGGGTGTTTCTTTTGATAGGCGGTGCCTGTGCCTTCCTGGTGGACGCGGTTGCCCGCAACCCGAGGCTTTCGTACACCTGTTTCCAGCACGAACAATCGGCTGCAATGGCCGCTGACGCGCTCTGGCGGACTAGCCGTAAGGTGGGCGTCTCGATGGCGACCTCGGGGCCGGGCGCCACCAACCTCATCACCGGAATCGCTTGCTCGTACTTTGACTCGATCCCGTCTTTCCACGTCACGGGCCAGGTTAACCAGCGCGAGAGCAGCGCGTATTGCGGCCTATCTATTCGGCAGTCAGGCTTTCAGGAGACCAAGATTGTCGAGATGGTCAGGCCGATCACAAAATACGCAGTCATGGTGAGGAGCGGTGAGGAGCTGCGCCAGGAACTGGCGAAGGCTTTTGGGATCGCGACGAGCGGGCGAATGGGCCCCGTGCTCGTTGATGTCCCCATGGACGTCCAGCAGATCGAGATCGAGGGCGATCTGCTGCTACCGGAAGCAGCTCAGGTCGTGGGCCAAGGCATCGACGAGGCGGTCGCCGCACTTCGGGCGACGCTGGCGCAGGCGGAGCGGCCAGTCGTCCTCTGGGGCGCCGGCGTGGGGCTCGCCGGCGTCGAGCGCCAGGTGAGCGAATGGCTGCGGGCGGCGGGGCTGCCGTTTGTGTCGAGCTGGGCGGGCCTGACCTATTTCGACCACGGCCACCCCGGCTTCCTCGGTCAGATCGGCGTCTACGGCAATCGCGGGGCTAATTTCGTCCTGCAGAACGCCGACGTCGTGATCGTTCTCGGAAGCCGGCTCGACAATCGGCAACGCTCCGGCAACGCTCGAAACTTCGCGGCCGGGGCTACCGTTCATGTGATCGACGTAGATGACCAGGAGCTCAGGAAGTACCAGAATGACGGCTATCGCACGACGCACCTCGACTTTCGCCGGCTCCCGAAGGTGCTGCGTAAACTCGGACTGCCGGTCAAAAACGACGATTGGTTCGATTACGTTGCCGAAATGAAGGCCCGCTATTACGGCAAGGAGACGAGCACCTCGGCGCTCCGCCTCAACACGCTCTCACCCTACGACGTGATCCGCACGCTCAACCAACTTGTCGACCACGATGCCATCGTTGTGGGGGACACCGGCGCGGCGATCTGCTGGCTGCACCAGGCGTTTGAGGTGAAGAACCACACGTTGTTTACGGCGGGCGGGAATTCACCTATGGGATATGCCCTCCCGGCCGCAATCGGAGCCAAGCTCGAGGCGCCCCAGCGCCAGGTGATCTCGTACAACGGCGACGGCGGATTCCAGCTCAACATTCAGGAGCTGCAGACGGTCAAGCATCACGCGGTCGAGGTCGTCATCGTAGTCATGAACAACTCGAGCTACGGAATCATCAAGCAATTCCAGGACAGCTATCTTGGCAGCCGCTACGATGCATCGCGGGACGGCTACAGCACGCCTGATTTCGGCCGGATTGCGGAAGCCTACGGGCTGCGCTACGCGCGCGTCGAGCGCATCGATCAGATCACGCGGGAGCTCTTTCGCGGCGGCGCTATCGTGATCGAGGTGGTCCTTAGCGAGCACACGTTAATCGAGCCAAAGCTCGAGATGGGGCGCCCTATCAACGATCAGTTCCCCTACCTCCCCGCGGCCGAATACGCGGTCGGCAACCGCTATGTCGAGTACGTCCGGCCTGCCGCGGGTCACCACCTCGCGTCGTGATTGCGCTTCTCGGCGCGACAGGCTACATTGGCCGCAGCCTCGCGCGCCGGCTCGCGGTCCGGAACGAGCCCCTTGCCTTGTTCTCACGGGATCCCTCGAGACTCGCCAACGAGCCATGGCCACGAAACGTGATTGTGCGTGCGATCAGCGAGTTTGATGCGTCCGCCTTTCAGTTGGTAGTCAATGCGATTGGGGCTGGCGACCCGGCCCGGGTCGCTGCGATGGGGGCGGAGATCCTCGCCGTCACGCAAGAGTGGGACCGGCGCGCCGTGACGGGGCTGCGACCCGACGGCCGCTACGTTTTCCTGTCGAGCGGCGCCGTCCACGACGCCTTCAGCGCGCCCGTCCACGAATCCTCTGAGCCGTGCCTGCCGGACAATCGGCTCGGCTCGATGGCGCCCTACACCGTCGCCAAGCTCAAGGCGGAGGCGCGCCACCGGCACGCGCCGGAGCGTGCCATCCTCGATTTGCGCGTCTTCGGCTATGCGGACGCCGCGATTTCGCTTTCTGGCCGATTCTTCCTGGCCGAGCTCGCCCGCAGCGTCGCGGAAGGCACGCCATTCGTGACCTCCCCCCGCGACATGACCCGCGATTATGCCGGAGTTGAGGAGCTTGATGCAGCAATTCGACGCTGGCTTGAGGCCGGCGCACCGAACGCCGCCGTCGACCTGTACTCCAAGGAACCGGTCGGCAAGCTGGACCTCCTCAGTAGGGTGGAAGGCCGCTACGACATCGAGATCGGGATGCAGCAGCAGGTCTCGACCAGCCCGACCGGGGCGAAGCCCGTCTATGTCTCCCGCCACCGAGCCGCGGCCGTTTTTGGCTACGAGCCCGCGCGGCCCTCCCTCGAGATCGTCCTCGACATGCTGGACCAGGTGCGGGCTAGCCGCCCGCGGCGTGGGAGCGCTGCTTGATGGGCGCTGCACCGCGACGGCTGTCTCGGCACGAAAGCGTTTCTATACGCCCGGGCGAAGCCCCCCGGAGTGGCCTAGCATGCCGCCGATGTTTCGCGCGCGACAGCGCTCTTGGCCTTAGCTTCGTCAAACGTGGCAAGGCTCGCCGATGGCCTCGGTCGATCAGGGACCGCCGCGAGACGCGCTTGCACTGGACCCGGGTCTCGGGAGGGCAGCTGCGCGCCCGCTCGTGAAGGATTTCACGGTGGAGGTTCGCCTTGGCCTCCATGTGGGGCGGGACAAATTCCACGCGCCGATCCTGTCGAACCACTGCTGCGTCTTCCAGGGCTTTGTCGGTTCACCAGCCTCCGGGCGCCTGCAACCATTACGTCGCAGCCGTCGGAGACGGGCGCGCTGGCGAAACAGCCAACCGTTCGGGGTCCCCTTGGACCGTGAGGGACCGCGCTTTTTTTGACAACTTTCTGAGACTTAGTCTGGAGGTGGGCAACGATTTCCCTCGGTGCTGTTGCACGAGAGACATGGCGGCGCAAGCCTCGGCTTGATACTTAGCGGGATCGGGGAGCAGGTAAGTGGGTCAGGGCGAGCATCCGTGCGGGGCGGCGTCAGCTGGGGATCGACAGTTCACCGGAACTCCGCCGGCCACTGGCGTCCCCGCGGCGACGGGCGAGCCAGCCGCGCTCGGCCACGCACCCGGGCCCCCTTCTAGCCGCGCGGCTGCCGTGACGCCCGGCTCACCGCTCGCGCTTCGCTATATTCCGGCTCTCGATGGATTGCGCGGCTACATGACCTTGGCTGTGATGGCTGCGCATACCCGCATCGACATTCTAAGCGGCGCCTCCGTTTACATGGACGTCTTTTTCGCAATGAGCGGCTTTTTCATCACCTCGATTTTGATGGGTGATTACCTCAAACACGGACGAATCAACTATCTGAAGTTTTATTACAGAAGGGCCGCGCGGCTCTACCCGGCCCTTATCGCGATGCTGATCTGCTTCGTGCCAGCGGCGTACCTCCTGCTACCAGATTTTTCGTCCCGAGTGGTCGAGGCTGTCGTCGGCGCAACTTACACGACGAACTACTATCGAATCCTGTACGGGAACGTAGGAGCGACCGCGCATCTTTGGTCGCTTGCGATCGAGGAGCAGTACTATCTGCTGTGGCCCGTGACCTTTGCGGCTCTCCTAAGGTGGGGCGGGATCTCCTGGAAAACGGTTTGCGCGATCTTGGGCATAGTCGGAGCCATTGCTGCGACGCGTATCCTGCTCACCTACAACGGTGTTGGCCCGGGCCATCTCTACACGGCCTTCCACACCCGTGCCGACTCCCTCCTGATCGGTTGCGCCCTCGCCGTCGCTTTGAAGCTGGTGTCTCTTAACGAGTTCCCTCGGCTTTCCGCCGCTCTTGCGTTTAGTGTGTTGCCGCTTTTCGCCCTCTCGCTCGTCGCCCTGTTCTCCATGGGGCATATGACCAGCAGCTACTTCTATTTCGGCTCGCTACTTGCCGCGATTGGAGGCGCTTGCATGGTCGCGGCCACCGTTCAGTCCCGGCGAACCATTCTGCATCCGTTCCTGGAGAACCCACTGCTGGTGCTGTGCGGTCGCATGTCATATGGGCTCTACGTCTGGCATTGGCCCATCTTCGCCATTGTGCTTCACGGCGAGCTTCTTTTTGTGCGCTACGAATGGCCGATTCCCTATGCTCTGAAGGCCGTTATCTCCTGGGTTCTGGCCGTTAGCTTTGCCTCGATCTCCTACATCTTTCTGGAACGGCGTGTTATGCGGGAGCGCGAAGCCGCGGCCGCGGTGCCTCAACAGCCGTCACAGGGGCGCCCTGCGACGATGGCGCTCGCCACGACATGATCGTTCGCTTTCCTTTTTTGGCAGGAGTGGGGCTGCAGAGCCTTCAAAGGCCATTCGAGGCCGCTCTCGGCGCGGCCCGTGTTGAGGGCATTCGGCAATCCCCGTGTCCTACGGAGAAGAGCGCAGATTCTGCCTGTTGACAGATCTCAGGTTCGACTGCACCTCCGCCGGTTGGTCATGCCGCTCGGCTTCATCACCGAAGTTGATGCGCTCGCGCTCGAACACGACCGGTTTTTCGCGGACCTGGCCGTAGATCGCGAGAACATACTCTCCGACCAGCCCGACAAAGAAGAGCTGGACGCCCCCGAAGAAGAAGAGCGCTACTATGAGGGTCATGATACCTGGGTCAGCAACTCTACCGTGCAGAGCCAGCCCGATTACGAAATTGAAAACGGCATAAGCGATGCTCAGGAAGGAGATGACAAATCCCGCGGCAAGGCCGAGTCGAACGGGCGCCGTGGTAAACGAGGTAAACCCGTTAATGCCCTGATCGATGAGGGCGGCGGCCCGGTTTTTCGAGATCCCCTTCTTACGGGCGCGCCAAGTGTAGGGGACTCCGACCGTTCGTCCGCCGCATTCGAATGTCATCATCCGCATGAATGGATAGACGTCTCGCACTTGGCGCATGGCGTTGACGACGCGGCGGTCGACGAGTTGGAAGTCGCCGACACCCGGCGGGACGTTGATTTCGGAGAAGTGGGTCAAGAGCTGATAATAGGCCTGGCGCAAGAAACGCATGATCCAATTTTCCTCGCGCGTGGCTCGGACCCCGTAGACGATCTCGTAGCCCTGCTCCCAGAGCTTCACGAACTCCGGGATCAACTCCGGCGGGTCCTGTAGGTCGGCGGGCAGGAACAGCAGCACCGCGTCGCCGGAGGTTGCCATCACGCCGTTGAACGTGTTGCGGAGGGGCCCAAAATTGCGCGCGTTGACGATCACCTTGACACAGGCATCGGACGCGGCGAGGTCCCGCAGGATCGCCAGCGTGGCATCGGTCGACGCATTGTCGCAGAACACGTGCTCGCGTGCGTAGCTCGGCAGCTCCTGCTCGAAGACCGTCCGCACCGCCTCGTATGCATCCCGGACGCTCTGCTCCTCATTGTAGCAGGGCGTCACGATCGAGATCGTATTCATGAGCTCTTTCCCGAGAATGTTACCTGCCGCCACCGTTGTCACCCAAAGCGTGAAGTCAAGGACGGCAGGGGGCGAGTAGCGAGGACGAAGGGAGACAGCGTCCTCAGGTCGCAGCTGGCGAAGCTAGGGACTGGGATGCCTGCCACTGAGCGCACTCGCTCGACGCCCACACTCGGCAATTGCGCCGCGCCGAGCGGAGTCCTGCAGCGACCGTTCGGTTCCGGTATGGGCGCATCGGCGAGGACCGCCGGTAATTGCGGCTCTGTCGCATAGTCGAGGCGCGGTTCTGTCGCTGGTCAGGCGTCAAGGGAGTAGTTTGGTTCCCTAAAATGCCGGACGGCGTCGCTCAAAATGCATCAAACGGCCATCGGGTCCGTTACCGGTGAGCTCATAGCGTGCTGTAAGAGTTTCGAGATGCTCTGCGATCCACGGCACGAAAACCGAAGAGCCCGGGCTCACTAATCTAGAGCCGATAAAAAGGTGTTCCGGCCCACGATTCACGAGATAGCTGATAGCTGAATCGGCGTCTCTCTTTCGGATGGTTTCCGTCAGGCCGGTACCAGGAAGGGCGGAACGTTGACCGATGCCCGCAATGAGCGCCGCCTGGTGATCCGCCAGGATTGCAAGTGTTTCTTCTCGCTTAACAGAATTCCTCACGAAGTCGACATCTACATCGATAGCCGACGGCTGGTGCAGACAAATATCGACCCACCGCTCGGCAGACAACTTCGCGAGCCCGTCAAAACGCGCGTAAATCAATGTCGCAGCTGTTACGAGCCCGAGCGCGGGAACCAGACGCATGGGTGAGTGTCGGACATCATTCGTTGATGTCCCGCAATATGAGATTTGCCAATCGACTAGAAAGAAGGCCAGGACGATAAAGGGCCAGCTGACCACAAGAAAAACGAGCGGGTGCGATCGTCCGGTGAAGTAGCTAAAAACTCCAATGCTCAAGACGGCGAGATAAGCGGCGCGTTCAAGGCGCGGGTCTCCAGGTCCTCGGCCGAAGCGGAGGCCAGCCAGGATCATGGGGCCGAGGGGCAAGCATGCTGCCACGAGCCACATGTCCGGCAACGACGGCATTGGAAGCATGTAGAAACCAATACGATAGAAGAGCTCCGGAAACAGCACGTAGCCTGAGAGGTCGAGCCATGCGCCCGCTTTCAATGACAGAGAAATCCAAAAAGCGCAGGCAAAAACGATAAAGCCTGCAAAGTAAATTAGCACGTATAAGAAATTGCTGGCGATCTTACCAAATATGTAGGATGTCGACGTGCCGCCAGAGAACAGCAGGAATGCGATAAGCGCGGCAAAAACGACAATGCCGCTGTCAAGGTTCCAGCATACTGCGGCGGCGCTGAAAAGGCCAACGGCAAATGCGCTTGCTCCACTGCGGCGTGTGGGCCAAGATTGCACAATGGCAAGGCTTAGCGCCGGAAACAGGATGCGTAGAGGCCAATACTGAAGATAAACATCCTGCACGTTCGGGGGGCTATTCCAGAGTACTTGATTAGTGATGATCACCAACCATAGTCCACAGGCAGCAAAGACAAGTGCATCTTTGATGAGGGAATGGGCGAATCGAATGATCGCAACCGCAGCAATCGCTTGAAGAAGCGCGAAAAGCGTAAGAACGCTTGTTACTGAAAGGCCGGTCACGCGCAGCGGAAAAGCGAGAAACTCGCCGTAGCAGCCATATTGCGGGAGGACATCGTGCAGACAGGTCGCACCTAAGTAGATCTGGGCGATTGAGTAAAGAACCGCATCTAAATGGACTGCACTTTCCTCCTCAGCATAAGTCGAGGTTCCAAAGATCCGCCACGATCCGATGACCAGCATTGCCGCTCCGTACAGGAGCAGCTTTATGACACGGTTGAAACGTATTGCTGTTGCCGGGTTCTGATTTGTGCTGGCCCAATAGGCAGCCGCAAGACACAGCAGAATCGTGAACCATGCAGGCGCCGCGGCAGGGCCGGAGAAAAGTTGCGGCCGGAACTCGTCGTGAGGAATTCCACAGGCCACGGCCACAACGACCAGAAGCAACGGTATCGCGTCTGCCTCCTGCTCGAAGGACCCCGAATACCTACGGCGCAACGCGATAAACACAGCTATGATCGGCGGAGCCGCTGCAGCGAGTGCGAAGTAGATGTAACGCTTCTCGGGCTGAGGCAGCAGGTTGGTAATATATTGCTCGACCACAATTTGACGGGCTATGTCGTGGGGGACGGCAGAGCCACGCGGCGCGAGCAGCCAAACGAGGTGCGCAACGCCGGCCAGCACCACGACTGTGCACAGGAACACTAACACCGCGTCCGACGGAATCCAGCGGACGGGGAGAAAGCGCAGCAACAGCAGCAACGGTCTTTTCACGCCGATTCCCGTCATCACCACCGGTGGGGAAGGAAAATGGATAGGATGAAGTGCAGACAGTGGTCAATAAAACTGTCTGCAACCGCGTCTGCAACACCCAACCGTCAACCTCGGGAACGCCGTGAACAACACGGGTGAGGCGGCAGGGACACGTTGATCTCGATCCCGCGAACAACACCGGTGAGGCGGCGGGCGATACGTTCATCTCGATCGAAGGGATCCAGGGCAGCAGCTTCAACGACACCCCGATGGGTGATGCCATCGAAGGCATTCAGGCAGCATCTTCAACGACGGTCTGCCCCGCGAAAGCTTCAGCGGACCCGATGCCGGACCGGTGCCGAACGCGGCGACTTCGGGAGGAACGCGAACGAAGCTCCTTGAGCCGTCGCGGTAGCTCACGACAAAAAGGACGTGTCGGTCCGGCCTACGTGGCGCGGCCTTCGCTCCTTCCGGCGCTTGAACAGCCGCTCACGGCGCGCCTCCAACGGCAGCCCCCGGATGTCTTCACCATCAAGCATCAGCAGATGACGAAACGGGACGAGCTGGTCTGGAGACCGTTATGTGCCGGTGCTCCCCCCGCGGCGGGGCAATTGCTGCCATCGGGAGTCACCGTCTGGCAAAAATCTTGAAAAGGTGGAAGCCTCCGGCCAAACTAATCCGATCTGACGACACACAGCGGCGAAGACCATCAACG
>Ga0170475_111139268_pt1 | contig 19735 bp, 16 predicted proteins | sample Soicark_Litter_5_FD_111474 | JGI IMG/M metagenome (GOLD analysis project Ga0170475, IMG submission 111474) | Avena fatua rhizosphere microbial communities from Hopland, California, USA. Combined Assembly of 48 SPs
CGCTCGCCGTGTTACACATCGCGGCCTTTTGGATTGGCTATTTCCTTTAGCTTTAGCGATCTCCGGTTTGGTCTCCCGAGTGCAAATCACGGGTACTCGAAATGGTCGACCCGGAAGTGGAACAGATACGGAGCCCACGACTGCAAGGCCGGTATTACAACTACTTCCGTCTGACCCATTCGCGCGAGGAGTTCGTTCTGTCATTCGGTCAACTGCTGCCTGGCGAGTCCGAGCCTCATATCGACGTGCGTCTGGTGACCGCCGCTACGTGGGCGCAGGTCTTGCACCAGCTCCTGGGCGAAGCGTTGACGCATTACCGTCAGGCATACGGCGCCATCGCCTCTCCGGAGGATGGCGATGGTCAATAGAGAGACCCTCTTCGCTGCGTTGGCCCGCCTGGACCGGCTCCTCGAGGACGCCGTGAAAGCGGCCGAAAAGGCCTACGGCACGACAACCTCGAGCGATCCCTACCGCGGCCTCTACATACCGTCGGAGGACGTTCCCCGCCTGCTGGCCCGCGAACCCGGTGCGCCGCTGCTTACCGGAACCGGCAATACGGACCCCGTGCCCGTCTTCCCGCCGCTCGATAGACTCGCCCAGCTCTACGGACTCGAGGCGCTCGATCGCGACGCCATAATCATCGCCCTGGCGCCCGAGATCGACCTGCGCTATGAGCGCCTCTATGCGTACCTGCAGGACGACGTGACGCGCCGAAGGCCAACCGTAGATCTCGTGCTCAACCTCTTATGCGGAAGCCGGGAGGACAAACTGACGGGCCGATCGCGATTTTCTTCCGAGAGCCCCCTGCTGGCGAACCAGCTTATTCACCTCTCCGCCGATCCCGCAGTCGCGAATCCCGCGCTGCTCGGACATTCGATCAAGCTCGACGAAGGAGTCATTCACTATCTGCTGGGCCACACCGGTCTCGATAACCGCCTGAGGGCGTCGTCGCGGCTGATCGAAACCTCGCCCGACGAAAAGCTGCCCGACGAGGAAGGACTGTGGCGGCTGGAGACCCTGGCGCGCTCCGCCCGCGGCGACAAGACACCTTTGTGCCTCTACTTTCAAGGGCCGCGCTCATCTCTCAAAACGAGGACCGCCAAGGCGATCGCCGCTCGTCTCGGCGCGCCTCTGATCGAGACGCAGGCAACCGCGCTCGACGCCGAGCAGCACGGCGCGCTCCTGCTGCGCGAGGCCGCCGTTCGAGAGGCCGTCCTGTACATCGAGGGCGCCGACGTGGCGATCGAGAATCCTTCATCGCCTCTGAGATCCCTATGGAATCGCCTGCGCACATTCCGTGGGATCGCGATCCTGGCCGGCCAGAAGCCGTGGCTGTCTCCTCCGATCCCCGTCGTTATGTTTGCCTTCTCGCAGCTACGAGCGGCCGACCGGCGCCGCATGTGGGAGGCGCAATTTGCCGGCAAGCCGCAGCAGCCGAAGCCCGAGACTCTCGACCGCCTTGCCGCCACCTACCGCCTGAGCGAAGACGACATCGGGCAGGTCGTTGCGCGGGCGGAGCGCGACGCGCAGGTCCGCGGCGCCGACCTGGACAGCACTCTCTTCACGCTCGCGCGCAGCCAGGGCGCGCGCGACCTCAGCCCGATGGCGCAGCGCATGCCGCCGCTGTATACCTGGAAAGACCTGATTCTGCCGCCGGCAACCGTGCAGATGCTGCATGAGATCGCGGACCAGGCGCGCTACCGGGCGGTGGTCCTCGACGAGTGGGGCTTCGACCGCAAGTTGTCGCTCGGCAAGGGACTGACGGCGCTCTTCTCCGGACCTCCCGGCGTCGGCAAGACCATGGCTGTCGAGGTGATCGGCGCCGATCTCGACCTGGACATCTATCGCATCGATCTGTCGCAGGTGGTGAGCAAATATATCGGGGAAACAGAGAAGAACCTGGCGCGCGTCTTCAACGAGGCCGCCGAGGGCAATTCGATCCTCTTCTTCGACGAATGCGATGCGCTCTTCGGAAAGCGCACGGAGGTCCACAGCGCGCACGACAAGTACGCGAATACGGAAGTTTCCTACCTGCTCCAGCGAATCGAGGAGTACGAGGGCCTGTGCATCCTGGCCACGAACTTCCAACAGAACCTCGACCCCGCGTTCCTGCGCCGCATCCGGTTCATCGTCAGTATCGACTTCCCTTCGCAGGATAGCCGGAAGCAGATCTGGGACAAGGTATGGCCCGAGGACACCACCGTGGCGTCCGACATCGACTCCCAATTCCTGGCGCAGCAGTTCAAGCTTGCGGGTGCCGGGATTCGGAATGCCGCTCTGTCGGCCGCGTTTCTGGCCGCAGCCGAAGGCTCGAAGGAAGTCCGCATGAAAGATGTCATGCGCGCGGTCCGGCGGGAGGTCGAAAAGTCCGGACGCACCGTCAACCGCGCTGAGATGGGCCGGTTTGCCGAGGAGGTGGGCGTTTGATTCGCGACCTCACCGAGACGCTCGAGGCATTTCTGAACCAGCCCGGATTGCCGACGGAGCTGAGCAACGCGCAGATCTCGTTCGACAGGCCGTCCGACCCGTTCAATCCCGGTCAGCCGACGATCAATCTCTTCCTGTTCGATATTCAGGAGAACGTCGAGTTGCGCAGCAACGAGCCGGTCGTCCGGCGGTCGGGGAACGTAGCCTTCATTCAGCGGCCCCCGGCCAGGATCACCTGCACGTACCTGTTGACCGCCTGGCCGGTAACGGGGCCGGACGTCGCGAAGCAGGAACACCGGATGTTGAGCCAGGTGCTGCAGCTGTTCATGTCCACGCCCACGATTCCGCCGGTGTTTCTCGTCGGGAGCCTGGTCGGCCAGGAGCCGCCGCTCCCAGTGGTGATCGCGCACGACGCGACACGCAACGCGGCGGAGTTCTGGGCCGCGATCGGCAACCGGCTGAGACCCTCGCTCCTCGTTTCCGTGACGATCTCACTCACCACCGGCGCGGAAGAGGATTTCCCGGCCGTGATCACCCACCACATCGACCTGAACTCGGAATCGTTCAACAGAATCGGAGGCACTGTGCGCGACGGAGTCAACGCGCCCGTCGCCTCGGCCGATGTGCGGCTGCTCGAATTGCCGCGCAGCACCGTCACCAACCAGCGCGGCGAGTTCATGATTCCCGTGATTCCCGCCGGCAGCTTCACTTTACGGGTCACCAAAGGCCCGTTGACAACGAACAAAACCATTACCGTGCCGGCGCCGCTCGGCAGCAACTACGATGTGCAACTTACATAAGCGAGAAAGGAGCGAGGGATGCCTGTTTATTTAGCACCGGGCGTTTACGTGGAGGAGGTTCCGCCCCTGGCGAGGCCGATTGCAGGCGTAGGCACGAGCACCGCCGCGTTCATCGGCGTCATGGACGGCATCCTGGCGGCCAATTTCGACAAGCCGCAGTTCATCACGAGCTTCAGCGACTTTGAGGCGAAACTCGGACCCAGTCCGGCGCCGCCGGCGACGGATCCGCCAGATAAGGTGCAGGCGGCAATCAAGAAGCACCTTTACAAAGTGGCCAACCGCATGCTGTCGCTGGCCGTGTTCGGCTTCTTCAACAACGGGGGCACGGCTTGCTACCTAGTCCCGGTCACGGCGGCGAAGTTTGCGGACCTCTCGGACCCGCTCAAAGCGCTGGAGCCGATCGATGAAGTCGCAATCGTCGCCGCGCCGGGCGCCACTGACAACACGCGCAAGAACCAGCTGCTGCAGCACTCCGCGACGCTAGAGGATCGCGCGGCCGTGCTCGACGGTGTTCAGAATCCGGCCGACTTCACAGTCTCGTCCATCAATGGCGTCGACATCACCACGTCCGTTAAAGAGAACACCTACGGCGCGCTCTACTTTCCGTGGCTGAAAGTGCGCAATCCCCTCTTCAAAGCCGGCTCCGCGGACCTCGACGAAAAGGACGAGATCGTCATTCAGCCGCCCAGCGGTCACGTCGCCGGAGTCTGGGCCCGCACCGATGCGACCCGCGGCGTGCACAAGGCCCCTGCCAACGAGTCGATCTTCGGCGTGGTGGAGGTCGACAAACGGCTCACCAAGGCGCAGCAGGGAAACTTGAATCCAAAGGGCATTAACGTGATCCGCCCGTTCGGCGGCTCGACTCTGATATTCGGCGCCCGCACGCTCGGCGGCGATCTGAACGGCGAGTTTCGATACATCAGCACGCGCCGCTTCATGAACTTCCTCAAGGAATCGATCGACGAGGGCACGCAGTTCGTCGTCTTCGAGCCCAACACGCCGGCGCTGTGGCAGCGCGTCATCCTCAGCGCCAGCGGCTTCCTTTTTAACCAGTGGCGCGACGGCGCGCTGTTCGGCGAAACGCCGAAGCAGGCGTTCTTTGTGAAGTGCGACGCGGACACGAACCCGCCGAGCGTGCGCGATGCGGGGCAACTGATCACCGAAATCGGCGTCGCCATCGTGAAGCCGGCCGAGTTCGTGATCTTCAGAATTCAACAGACTTCCGGGGCGTAGCCGCCGCGGACGACAGGAGCTGACATATGGCAGGGAGAGTAGATCCGTACAAGAATTTTCGATTCCTGGTTGAAGTCCAGGGACTCCAGGTGGGCGGATTCAGTGAATGCACTGGGTTCGGTTCGGCCATCGAAGTGGTGGAGTATCGCGAAGGCGGCGATCCGTCGTCGGTCAGAAAGCTGCCGGCCAAGATCACGTACTCGGACATCACGCTGAAATGGGGGCTCACCGATTCGCGTGTGCTCTATGACTGGCACCTCGAGGCCATCAACGGCAACGTCGATCGGAGGGATGGCTCGATCATTCTGAAGGACGACGCCGGTCAGGACAAGATCCGGTGGAACTTCTTCGGCGCATGGATGAGCAAATACGATGCCGTCGATCTGAACGCAAAGGGCAACGATGTCGCGATCGAGACGGCCACGATCACGGTCGAGCGGTTTTTGCGGGTGACCTAGGCCATGTTTCAAACCGAATACGAGTTCACACTTCCGCTCGGGTATGTGGACGGAGAAGGGAACCTTCACCGGGACGGGGTAATGCGCCTGGCAACCGCGGCCGACGAGATCCTGCCGCTCAAGGATCCACGCGTGCAGAGCAACGACGCCTACCTGACCGTGATTCTGCTTTCGCGCGTGATTTCACGGCTGGGTTCGGTCTCCCAAGTGAATCCGAAAGTGATCGAGAACATCTATGCGGCCGACCTCGCATACCTGCAGGAGTTCTACAACCGCATTAACCGCAACGGCAAGCCGGTGCTGGAAACGGCTTGCCCGAAGTGCGCGCACGAATTCGCCGTGGAGCTGAACGGTGTGGGGGGATCCTAGGCTACCCCTTGCCCGCGCTCTACAAGGAGGTGGCCTTCATCGCGTATCACTTTCATTGGGCGCCGGAGACAGTGCTCGACCTCGAGCACGGGGAGCGCCGCAAGTGGGTTGAAGAGATTTCCGCAATCAACGAAAGGATGAACGGGGAGTGATCGGACGGGTGAAGCATTGGCGGAGTTGGGCCGCGCGATTGATCGGGCGGCACGCGCGGACGTTCGAGCGCCGCGGTCTCTCCATGATGCTCCTCCGCCGCAGTGCTCCGGTTATCCTCACGCATGTGACCCTGCGCCGCTGCGGCTCGGTCGTCCTCTCTCCGCGAATCTCGGCCGCGCTGTCCCTCGACCTGCCCTCCGTCCGGGTGGCCGAGCCGCGGGACGTCGAGCGCACCGTGGTCGTACAGAGGGTCCCGGGTCGATTGATACACCCGCCCGCCGCGTCGACGCCGGTGGCAGCGGCGGAAGCGGCGCGGCAAGTGGCCCTCTCGACGCGCTACTTCGTCAGCAGAACCGCCGTGGACGAGACGTCGATTCGCTTGCTCCGCCGGTCGCGCATCGACGAGGCGCTCGAGACGCGAACCTTCACGCGCCGCAGCACGTCGGAGGTGGCGCTGGAGCATGCAACCCTCCTGAAGCGGCGGCTCCAAAGAGAGGAGACGACGCTGACCCTTGCGGCGCGCGAGGTCCGGCAGAACGTCGTGAAGAATACTCCACCTGCGAAAAGGGGTGAGCAGTCCGCAACCCCAGCGCCGGCGGAGCGGCTCAAAAACTGGCCCGCGGCGCCGCAACAGCCTCCTATGCCCACTCTCGATTCCATTACCGACCATGTGATCCGGCAGTTCGACAGGAAGCTGACCGCGCATCGCGAACGGATGGGGAGGGTATAGGCGATGGTCGAAAAGCTCCTCATCACGATCGAGCGCACCAATGAAGTTATCCCGGCGATGTTCAACCCGGAAGAATATACGCTGGCGAAAGACAACAACTTCGCGGCGCAGACGATCCCCGGGCTGAGCGGGCCGATTCTGCAATACGTGAACGGCAATCAACGCTCGCTCGAGATGGAGCTGTTCTTCGACACCACGGCCAAGCGCAGCGACGTTCGCGAGTTCACCAACCGGATCACAAACCTGCTGAAGATCGACCCCGAGCTTCATGCGCCGCCCGTGCTGCTGGTAACCTGGGCGACGCTCTCCCTCCGCTGCGTCCTGGCGCGAGTAAGCCAGAAGTTCGTTCAGTTTCTCGAAGACGGCCGTCCCGTGCGCGCGCGCCTCACCGTCACCTTCAACGAGTACCTGGACCCGAAGCGCGAAGCGAGCGAAATCAACCGGCAGACGGCCGATTTCACGAAAGTCTACGTCACGGGGATGGATGAGACGCTCGAGGGTATCGCCGCCCGCTATTACCAGAACCCCTACGCATGGCGCGCGATCGCCCTGGCCAATCATATCGACGATCCGCTCGAAATCGAGTCCGGCATCGAGTTGCAGATCCCGTCGTTGCCGTTCCGCGACCCCGAAACCGGAGAGGTGACGGCGTGATGGCGTCCCCTGCCCAATACGCGCCCGAATTCGACATCTTCATCGATGGCGAGCGGATCCCGGCGGCATTGCGCGGCTGCATCGTCAGCGTCAGCCACACGGACGGCATGGAAGGCGCCGACCGGGTCGAGATTACCGTCGCGAATATTTCGTTGCAGTGGCTCGAGCACCCGCTGCTCGCCGTGGACAATAGCTTCCGCCTTTCGATCGGCTACGCTCCCGGTCCGCTCGAGCAGGTGTTCGTCGGCACGATCACTGGCGTGGAGGCGTCGTTCCCCTCCTCCGGAATCCCGACGATGCGGGTCACGGCCCAGGACCACATGCAGCGGATGCAGCAGGGCACGAAGGACCGCGCGTTTCGTATCGCCATTCCGAAGATCGGCAACTTCCCGCTGCCCGACGCCGTGGTGGCCATGCTCGTATCCGGCCTCGACGGCCTGATTCCCGACATGGATCCGGTCGGCGGCGCCATCTCCACCCTCACCACTCTGGCGACGTTCCTCGCGTTCCCGCAATTCGCGCAGCTCGCCGTGCGGAAGCAGGTCGGCCAGAGCGACTTCGATTTCCTGGCCGAGATCGCGAAGGACAACGGCTGGTCGATGTTCATCGATCACTCGATCGAGCCGCGCGGCTCGGTGCTCAAGTTTCAGTTCTTGATTCAAGACTATAGCCCGGACCTTACGCTGCGGTGGGGATCTTCTCTCATCGACTTTACGCCGCGCATCACCACGGTCGGCGACATAGCGGGCGTTTCCGTGCGCGTGTGGGTGGACAGCATCAAGACGGAATTCGTCATCAACGTCTCCTGGGATTACGACCGGGCCGCGTTGAACGTCACCGTCTACCCCAGCCTCGTCGGCGATTTGAGCCAGGTCATCGGCGAGGAAGAAGCGAAGAAGAACGTCACGGTGGCGGCGACCGGCTATGCGACGGCTCCGCGCTCCATACTTTCGGAGTTGTTGCCCCGGCTGAACAACCGGTTGACGGGCTCCGGCAACTGTGTGGGCGACACGCGCCTCAAGGCCAGCAAGGTGATCGAGCTCAAGGGTCTCGGCTCTCAATTCAGCGGCCTGTACCGCCTGACTACCGTGACTCATACGCTCGATTCGGGCGGCTTCCGAACGGCCTTCCAGGCGCGAAAAGAAGTGTGGTTCGGTTCCGTCCCGCTGCCTTCGAGCCCCGTGCCGGTGAGGCTGCAAGGGCAGTTCTCGATCTAGGAGGAGCAAGCGATGGATACGGCATTGATGGAAAAAATCGACCGCACGGGCGTTGGGCAACAGTTTCCGGGCTTCGCCATCGCGCCTGGAACTGTTACGGACGCCGACGACGGCTCGCGCGAGGGCCGGGTCAAGGTCAAGATCGCCAATTACGACCTCGAACCGTGGGCTCGAATCGCCGCTGTCGGCGGCGGGAAATTTCGCGGCTTTTGCTGGACACCCCAGCAAGGCGATGAGGTGCTCGTCGCGTTCTCCCAGAACGACGTCTCCGTTGCCTATGTAATCGGCGGTCTGTGGAGCACGGTGGACCGGCCCCCGCTTCTGCTGCCGACCGATTTCCGCGCCAAACGTGTGATCAAGACGGGGATCGCCGGAGCGCCCGGGCATGAGGTCGAGTTCGACGACGTGCTGCAATCGATCAAAATCACCAGCAGCACCAAGCAGACGATCAGCATCGACCCGTTGGAAATCAAAATCGCCGGGACGGGCGGCGCAGTATCGATCTCGGTGAACACGTCTACCCAGACCATCTCCATTCAGGCGCCGGTCAAGCTGGAGATGAAGGCGGCTCAGATCTCCCTGGAAGCCACGACGATCGACATCAAGGGGGGAACCGTCAACGTGCAGTCCGCGGGCCCCTGCGCCGTGCAGGGCGTCCCCATCAAGTTGAACTAGGAGCGATACTCATGCCGCCAGCAGCCAGAGTTGGAGATCCGACGGGACACCCCGGCATCGTGACCGGTCCGGGTGTGCCGACCGTCCTGATCGGAGGCATGCCCGCCGCCGTCATGGGCGATATGCATGCCTGCTCCATGCCGCCGTTAGCCGGTCCGCACCCGCCGACGCCCATTGCGAAGGGCAGCACGACCGTCTTGATCGGCGGCAGACCGGCCGCGCGCGTGGGGGACCTCTCCGGTTGTGGGGCGCCGATCGTGATGGGCATGCTGCTGGTGGAGATCGGAGGCTGAGCGGTGGTCGCGAATGCCAAACGGGCGTTTCAGGGCCGCGGCTGGCTCTTCCCGATTCGGACATCGGGCGCGCAGGTCGCGACAAACGCGTTCGAAGAGCAGATCGCGCAGTCCGTCCGCCTGATCATGGGGACCAACCCCGGCGAGCGGCGCATGCGTCCCGATTTCGGAGCGGGGCTGAACGCGTTTGTCTTCGAGCCCGTCAGTGCGGCCACGCTCGAACGCATGCGCCGACGTGTCCAGGACTCTCTGATCGACTGGGAGCCGCGCATCGATGTGGAGAACGTAACGGCCGTCATCGCGGGAGAAGGCAGGGTGGATATCGAGGTGACCTACCGCGTTCGCGCCACCAACTCGCGCCGGAACCTTGTCTACCCGTTCTATCTGGAGGAGGGCGCCGCGGAATGAAGGCGGTGATTGGTCCGTCGATTGACGCCCGCAATGCCGACGAGCTCCTCGTGGACCTGCTGACCCGCGCCCTCGGCTACGTCCCGGAATGGGAGCCGGCGGAGGGGACCGCGGGTTATGGTCTGGCGGCAATTGCGGCGCGTCAGGTAAAGACGGTTCTCGATCGCGTAAACCAGGCGCCCGAAAAGCAGGAGCTCGCGTTCCTCGACCTCCTCGGCCTGAGTGCGATTCCGGCGCAAGGGGCGCGCGCCCCGGTCACGTTCAAGCTTCAGGACAAGGCCCTCGGCGGCTCCGCGCCCGCGGAGACCCGCATCTCCGCTCCTCCCCCGGCGGGGAGCAATCAGCCCGTCATGTTCGAGACCGAGCGCTCCACGGGCATCCGCGGGGGCAAGCTCGCGCAGGTGGTCACCCTATGGCCCGGCCGCGACGAATACATCGACCACTCCGCTGCGTATCAGGCCGGTGAGCCCATCCTCGCCTTTTCCCGGTCTCTGCTGGGGCCTGTGCCGCATCACCTCTATCTCAGCCATCCGGTTCTCCTGGCCCTCAACGGTCCGGTCGAGCTCGGCGTTGAGATCGAGCTGGTGCAGCCTTCGCCCAGCGCCCTCGATTTGATCTGGGAATACTGGGATGGCAAGGTGTGGCGCGGCTTTCTGTCCACGCTCCAGGAGTGTCAGGCGCGCCTCGTCGGTCCGCTCGATGGCACCAAAGGCCTCACCAGCAGCGGCACGGTGACGCTGAAGGCGGATTGCGCCGAAGCCAAGAACACGGTCATCGACGGCCGCAGCGGCTACTGGATCCGCGCGCGCCTCGATGAGCCGCTACCCACCAACCCCGACCGCCAGCTCGCTTTCGTCGAGCGCGTGCGCATATCGAGCTCGGTGAATCGCGCCCTGCGCGGTCGCATCGATCGCATCGACCCGCGCTTCCAGCGCAGCAACTTCCTGCTGTTCCCATTTATCAGTACGCCCATTCCGCAGGGAAGTGCGACCTTCTATGTGTCCGGGCATGTGCTGGGCAGCGGACGCGAGCCGGTCAAGGGCGCGACCGTGTTTCTTCAGGCGGGCGCGACGGTCGTACATTCTGTTGAAACTCTCGAAACCGGAGCGTATTCCATGCCCCCGGTCAACGTGTCGCCCGACGACAAACTCGCGCTGCGCGTCACCGTGGGAGGGATCGAATACGCGAGTTCGGTGGAAATCGAACCTCCGGACCAGAACGTCGGCCGGCCGGTCTACGACATCACGCTCGCTACCGACGGCCTGCTACCGGACCTCGCCTTCGCGGACGGGACGAAGCTCGACTTGTCCAAGCCCTTCTATCCGATGGGTCAACAGCCGCAGCCCGGCTCCACGTTCTATCTCAGCAGCGAGGAAATCCTCTCCAAACCGGGCGCCAAGGTGCGCATGTTCGTGGCGCGAACCCGTTCGCCGCAGGACGAGGCGAATATCGGCGACACCGGCCAGCCGGTCGGAAGTGCGCTCTCTCATCAGGTGCTCTGGGAATACTGGAACAGCCGCGCATGGGCGCCGCTTGCCGTGGAGTCGAACAGCGACGGATCGCTGCTCGACCTCGACACGACCGAGATCCTCGACTTCACGGTGCCGCTCGATATCGTCCCGGTGAAGGTCAACGATGTGGAGGCTCGGTGGATTCGGGCGCGTCTTCAGAGCGGATCGTACGGACTCCGGCGCGAGGTCTCCTTCGACACGGGCAAGACTCCGGGCACTACCTTCGTCTACGTTCTGGCGAGACCGCCCGTCCTCTCCGACCTGCGCCTCGGGTACACGTGGCAGTTCGGGCCCTTCCACCCGGAAACGGTCCTCACTTACAACGACTTTGCTTACGAGGACCGCACGTATGAGTCGATCTGGCCGGGCACGGCGTTCTATCCGTTTCAGCCTGTCGGCGATGTGACGCCCGCGTTGTACCTTGGCTTCGATCAGCCGCCGCCCTTCGACTCCCTCGGCATCTACTTCGATGTCGTCGAGCGCCCGTCCGAAGTCACCGGCCCCGCTCTCGCCTGGCAATATTGGAACGGCGTCGAATGGCGGGACGTTTCGGTCGAGGATGAGACCGGCAACCTCCGTCGCGCTGGCATGGTCTCCATGCTGGCCGAACCCGATGACGCCGCCCTGGCGCGTTTCGGCACGAAGCTCAACTGGTTCCGCGCCCGGCTCAAAGAAGACGGACCTCCCGGGGAGCCGGTGATGGCCGGCATCTTCCCGAATAGCGTCTGGGCTACCCAGCGTGAGAGCTACCGCGACGTGGTTGCGGGCAAGAGCGACGGGACCCCGGGGCAGGTCATGCGGATCGCCCAGACACCCGTGCTGCCCGGAGAGCGCATCGAAGTGCAGGAGCTCAGCGGCGCCCGCGCCGGCGTCGAGTGGCGAATCCTCGCGCTCGAGCTCTTCGGAGGCGACGCGGCCAAGCTGCGCGATCTCGAGGCGGCCGCAGCCCGCCAGCGGCCGGGGACCGACGTCGTCATGAAGCCCCTTCGGCTGGTCCGCGACCGTCGTGAACGCGTTGTCCAGGCTTGGGTGGAGTGGGAGCATCGGCCGTTCCTCAACCTCTCGCAGCCGCACGACCGTCACTACGCGCTCGACGCGGCCAGCGGCCTTCTCCAGTTTGGCGACGGAATCAACGGCAAGATTCCGCCGCTCGACGCCACCGTGACGGTCAAGGAGATGCACTCGGGCGGCGGCGTGAAGGGCAACGTCGCGGCGAATACGATCAAGCAGCTTCTCGGCGCAATCCCCGGCGTTGACTCCGTGACGAACCCTCGCGAGGCGGAGGGCGGCGCAAACTCCGAGCCGATGCGCGCCATCGTCGACCGCGGTCCGCGCACCGTCCGGCACCGCGGCCGCGCGATCTCGGCGTCGGATTACGAGACGATGGCCCGCGAGGCTTCACCGGCCGTCGCCGTCGCCCGCGCCTTACCCAGCCGCAACCCGGCGGGCGCGCGGTTGCCCGGTTGGGTCACCCTCATGATCATTCCGCATGGAGACGAAGCCCGTCCATATCCTTCCTTCGGCCTGAGGGAGGACGTCCAGCGCTACATCGAGGAGCACGCCTCCGCCGACCTCGCCGCCGCTCATCGTGTCGCGGTCATCGGCCCGCAATACTTCGCCCTCGACCTCGCCGTGACGGTCTCTCCCGTCAAGGCGTCCGAAGCCGGAGATGTCGAAAAGCGCGCGCTCCAGGCATTGCAGGCCTTCTTACATCCGCTGTACGGCGGACCCGGCGGCAATGGCTGGGCCCTGGGTCGCGATGTGTTCCTCTCCGACGTGGTGGCCGTGCTCGAGCGCGTCGACGGTCTCGACTTCGTCAAGGAGATCACGTTATTCAAGGACGGCGTGCCGCAGGGCGAGCGTGTGAGCGTGCCGGAAGAGTTCGTGGTTGTGGGCGGCGCTCTCCAGATCTCGCTCGTCGGAGGGGAGTCATAGTATGCCGATCCCCCTGCCGAATCTCGACGACCGCCGCTGGACGGATCTGGTCGAAGAAGGCCGCGCCCTGATTCCGGTCTACGCGCCGGAGTGGACGGATCACAACCCGAGCGATCCCGGGATCACCCTGCTGGAACTCTTCGCTTTCCTGACGGAGACGCTGCTCTACCGCGCCAACCGGATTTCGGACCGCCAGCGCAGGCGCATGCTGGCGCTCGCCGGAGTCCGTCCGCGCGGCCCTTCGCCCTCACGCGTGCTATTGAATTTCGACGCCGGAACGGTCGAAGTCCGGGAGGCCCCCGCCGGGACGGTCTGCTCGGGCGCCGACGCATCCGGTGAGCGCGTGATGTTCCGGACCGTAGGGCCTGTGACCGTGGTTCCCGCCGGCGTAATCTCCGCCGACGAGGCCGCGGACGCCTTGACGATTACATTTTCCGAGCCAATCGTCGCCGGGACGCGGCTGAGTTTGGGGTTCATCGTTCGCGAAGACGGCGCGAGCTTTGCCGAGCGCTATCGGATCCTCGCGGATGGCGCCCCGCTGACACACCACAGCGTGCAGCTGCGCTGGGAATGCCTCGCGGGCTCATGGCAGACCATCGACCAGGTCGAAGATGGCACACGGGCGCTCACGCTCGATGGAGTGGTGGCCCTGACACTTCCCGCAGAGGCTACCGCCGTTCGAGCGATCGTAGCCGCGGGCGAGTACGACCGAGCGCGAGAGATCTTCTCGGTGTTTATCAACGCCTCTGAGGCCGAGCAGGCCGTGTACTCGGCGGATCAGCCGGTCGCCGTCGCCACCGGAGACGGAAGCCCGTTCCAGAAAATTGCACTACCCGCGCCGCTGATCGAAGAGAGCGTCGTGATCGAGACGGACGACGGCGTATGGGAACGCCGCGACGATCTGGTCGCCTCCCTCCCGTCTTCCCGCCACTACCTCGTCGATCCCATGCGTGGCGAGGTCAGCTTCGGCGACGGCAATCAAGGTCAGGCGCCCGCTGAAGGCGTCGAGATTCGCGGCCGGTATCTGCGAACGCGAGCCGCCGCGGGAGCGGTCGCCGCCCTGGCCGTCGACACCATCGAAGACGCTGCGCTGACGGGTATCGAGGTCGGCAATCCCGAAGGCTCCGAAGGCGGCGCGGATAGCGAAACGCTCGAAGAAGCGATCGGCCGCGTACGATTGCTACGCGAGGCGTCGCTGCGCGCGGTAACGCTCGCCGATATCGAGTCCATCGTGCTGGAGACCCCGGGTGCGGAAATTGCGCGAGCCTCCGCGCGCGCCAACATGTTCCCGGGACTCGCGTGCGTGAATGCGCTCGGCGTCATCACGGTCCTTCTCGTGCCGGATTCGGCGGCGCCGCGACCCCTTCCGAGCGCCGGTCTGCTTGCCTACGTGGCTCGCCGCCTCGAGCGCCGCCGCATCATCGGGACGCGCATCGTGGTGACCGGCCCGGAATACGTGGAGGTCGCGGTTTATGCGACCGTACAAACGCTCCCGCGCGCCAGCCGCGATCTTGTGCGGAAACGCGTTCTCGAAACGCTGAAGCGCTTCTTCGACCCCCTGACGTGGCCCTTCGGACGCGATGTGTATCGCTCGGAGGTATTGCAAGCCCTCGACGGCGTCGAGGGTGTCGACTACGTGGAGAAGCTCGAGCTCGCCGCAAATCGCTGCCCGCCGGGCTGCGGCAACATCTGCACTCCCGGCACGGCGCTGGTGGCGGAAGGCTCGCACCAGATCGAGGTGACGGCATGATCACGCTCGAACGGCTGCGCTATTGGCAAGGGCAGCTTTTGAAATCGCGCGATTTCCGCGATCAGCTTCGCTATCAGGCCCACCTCCGCGCCCGGCACAACGCCGCGCTCCACCAGGCCTTCGGGATCGTCTCGGGCCTCGAAATCAAAGACGGTAGAGTCACCTGCGGGTTCGGCTACGACTGCCTGGGACGGGAACTGATCCTGCCGAACGACACTCCGCTTCCGCCGCGCACGGCCGCAGGCGCCCAGTTGCTGGTTGTCCTGCCCGTGACCCCCGGCGCCGCGTCGACGCTGGCGTGGATAGATGAGCTCGCCTGGAGCGGAAAGCGCGGCCTGCCTTTGGCGCGAGTTGCCGGCTCCGCGGAGGCGTTCGATAACGCCTATGGGCGTGCCCCGTACGTCCGTGCGCTATCCCGCCCGCGCCTGGCGAGCGGCGAGACCGTTCGCGGAAACACGCCGTGGGAGCTCTGGAACGAAGGCGCGATCCCTGTCGGTGTTCAGACCCATGTCGATACGAGCGCCGCCGGCTTCACCCAGAAGCCGCGGTATTTCGCTTCATTGAAGGCCCGGCAGTGGAGCCTCAATTCGAGGCAAGGCAAGGAGGCGGCGGAGTTCGCGCCCGCATACTTCGCAAACGTGACCGACGCGACCAACGACGGCTTCACTTTCCGTCTGCTGTTGCAGGATGTGGCTCTCCGCAGGTACGAATCCAAAAGCGTCGTTGCCCGCATCACCAGTCTCGATCGAGGCGCCGGCGAGATGGTGGCGCAGGTCGCGCCCGGGAGCCTCATCCTCAAGGGCAACGCCGTAGTGCAGGTCCGGCCTCGCACCGAAACCGCAGCCATGGTCAAGGACGCCGACGCGGCTACGCTGACCCTCACGACCACGCTCGATCTCGCGACGGACGACCGCGTGGTTCTCGGTAATCTGCCGCGGACCGCGATCGTGGAGCAGGTCACCGAGGAGTCCGAGACCTTTGTCTTGCTGTCGAACATGACTGGTGTGGTCGCCGGCACGATCCTGGCGCACTTCGACGCGGACGCCTCGAAGGGGCGCGCCTCGAGGGTTGCGCGGATCAAGAACAGCAAGTTGCTGCTGCGGGACGACTGGCCCGGCCTGGCGCCCACCGAGACCGTCAACATTTTCCAGCGCAAGGACGCCGAGAAGCTGACCGACGCCGAGACCGCAGGCGACAACACGGTAATCACGGTCCCCTCCGATTCGGCGCTGAAGAGCGGCGACTTCATCGTGCACCTTACCGGAAAGGCGCCCGGTCCGCCCGCGAAAGTGATGGGAGTCGTAACCACTGCGACGGCTATCAAACTGACGTTGCAGCCGCCTATTGCCGAGCTCAAAGCGGGCTCCAGCGTGGTTCCCTCGAGGGTGCAAGTAACCGTCAGCACCGTCGACACGCCCGCCGGCTCGCTCGAGATTCTTCTCACGGAGGATTCGCCCTTCGTCGAAGGCGACTATCTGAAACCCGCCGGCGGTTCAAGCGCGGCCGCCGTCGTCGACTTTTCGGACGGCGCGGTGGTGCGGCTGCGTGTTCCCAAAGGTTGGGCGGCGGAAGGGGACACGCTCGTGGCGGGCAACCTTGCCGGAGCCCTGATCGTCGAGAACGTCAGGACGGATCCCGCCGGCGGCGCCGTTGTGCAGGTCGCTCGGCCGGGCGCGGTGCGCAGCGGCTATGCGGTGGCCCGGCTCGACAATGACACAACGCTCTCGACGCACGCCACCGTCACGAAGCTGCCGGGCTCGGAGTTCCGGATCGACCCGCCGATCGCCGGCCTCGGTCGTCTCCAGACTCTCGTCGTCATTCAGTTCCCGGCAGTCGTCCGCGTGGCCGCCATTCTCTCGGCCAGCCGCATTCAAATCGACCCCGCGGACGCCGTCGCGCCGGGGGACTGGCTTGCGCCGCTCGGCGCCGCCGCGGCGTTTCCGCTCGTGCAGGCTGTCACCGTCGAGCCGGACGGCTCCGTGACCTTTTCGCGGGCCATCGACGTTCCGGTCGATTCGCTCCTGGGGCAGGCGCACTTCCGCGATTCCGTGGTGCTGAAGAACGTGGATGCCGGCAAAAAACAGGTCGAGACGCGCGAGGTCCTCGAGGTCACTCGCGACTGGGACTTCATCGGGCGCTGGGCTTACTACGAGGACAATTCTTCCGCCGCCGTCGTCGCCAACGTCGCCGGGAACCGGCTCACGCTCAAACCCGTCGACGCAAACACGATTCCCGGCGAAGGCTTGATCAAGAGCGGACCGTTCGACGCCGGCTTGCTCGCCTATGCGTCCGTAACTCCGCAACAGAAGGGGTTGGTGCTGAAGGATACGCCCGGACTGCGCCTCGGCGACGCGGTCACGTTGAGCGGCCCGAACTCCATCGGCGCAACCATCACGGTTCCGATGACCGTAGCGGCTGCCGACCAGACGCGCCTCGACCTCGCCCCGACCCTGGGCATCGCTTACTCGCTCCGGCCGGAGCGGTCGATGCTGGTAAGCAAGTACAACGACAACTTCCCGACTTCATTCGCCGTCTTCGCGCAAAGGCAGGGGCTGTACGTGGCCTGGCTCGGGTGTCAGGACGAGTCGCGGACATATCCCAAATGCAGCGACGGCCCGACGGAGGATCCATGTCCCTAATCAGCACCGGGCGCTCGCTCGAGCGCATGCAGTTCTTCAACGGCCAGCGGCTGTTTGCCGACGATCTCACCGCGCTCGAGACCTTTCAGCGCGAGATGCGCTGGCTGCACAACCAGAGCCTGCATCAGCCCGGAGTCGGCTTTGGCTTCGCCACAGCCGGGGCGAAGGGGGACCGGGAGGTGTCGATCCAGCCCGGCTACGCGCTCGACGACCTCGGGCGCGAGATCGTGCTGACCGAGACTCGTGTAGAGCCGGTGCCGCCCGTCGCGGACGACGGGTTCGGCCGCTCCGTCTTTTTCGATCTGACGGTCTCCTATCCCGCGGAGGCCGACCTGCCCATCTCGGAGACTCGCGAAGGCGTCTGCGGAGGCGTCGGAGCCGTGCGGCTGCTGGAGCGGCCGGTGTTCTGCTGGGCGCGCCTCGGCCCGCCGCCGGACCGTCTTCCGCTCGAACCGCTCGGCTCGACCGGCTTGCGCGACGCCATTCAATCCGGCCGCCGCATCCGGCTGGGGCGCGCCGAGGTGCTGAACTGCAAGCTCGAGCAGCCGCTTTCCATCGCCCAACGCCGCAACGCGAAGCCCGCCGTGCAGCCCTATGTCGCGGGCGGAACGTCCGAAGCGGCCGGTTGGAAAGTCGACGGTCCCACTGCGACGTCGAACTTCGGCTATCTGCTGACGAAGATCGTCAGCACGGCGGACGCCCGCTTCCGTACCACGCCGCGCTACATGGCGCATACCAGCGGCAGCCGGCGGTTCACCTTCACGATTGCGGGCTCGCTGGTCACTCGCATGCTCGACGGCTTCGTCGTCATCGACGAAAGCCAATCCAACGAGACACAGGTCGCCGTGCAGGTGTTGATCCCCGGCTTCATGCTGAACCTGACCCCGCCCGCGAACTTCGAAGACATGCTGAAGGACGCCTTGGAGCAGAAGAACGCGTGGCGCGTCGAGTGGCTCGGGGTGGAGGGCTGATGCGCCAGAGCTCGCGAAACTTCCGCTACCGCAACCGCGCCGGCGCCTGGCTCGACTTCAAGCTCGAAGGCCTGGCCCTCGCCGCCGACGGCGCGTTCGAGCTGGTGAGCGTCCCGCGCGCGGATCCGGCTGTCCGCATCGACGCAGCCCCGGCGCCGGGAGCGATCGCCGTTTCGAGCTCGGGCGAGGTGTTCTTCACTCAGGCCGGAGTCATCGCCAAACGGACCTGCACCGGCGAGGTCGAAGAAACCGGCATCGAGGCGCCGCGTGTCATGGCAGTGTCGGCGCGACGGGGCGCGCTTCTCGCGCTGTATGCGGATCGTCTGGTCTTGTTCGATCTGCCCGGAGTCCGCGAAGCGGAGACGTGGTACGGCTTCGACGACGCCCAGGGCCTCGCGCTCGATTCGTCCGGCCGTGTCTACATCGCCGATTTGAACGGCGTTCGGCGATATTCCTTCGCCGGTCAGCCCGACGCCTCATTCCTGATCGACTCCATTGCGCCCCTGGCGGTCGCGGTCGGCCGCGAGCGCCTCTTTGCGCTCGAAGGAGGCGCGGTGCACGTCTTCGATTTGGACGGAAATCTCCTGTCGGACAGAAATCTCGAAACGACCGTCTCCGCGCTCGCGGCGGATGCCGCGTCGGTGTACGTCGGGTCGACCGAGTCGATCGCGGTGCTGCAATTAGGCTCGGGCGACACGCTGAGTCCGGGCGGCCAGGCGGCGGGCTACAGCGGTCCTGTCGCGGCGCTGGCGGTCGCGGGCAAGACGTTGTGGGTGCACCCGGGCACGGGAACGCCGATCGCGATCAACCTGCGCGGCGGTTATGGCAGCGCGGGGCGGATGTACAGCGCCGCGCTCGGCGCGGGCGGCAGGACCGTTCGATGGGATCGCGTGCGGGCCTGGGTTGATGGCGCCGAACCGCTGGATATCCAGTTCTTCGTGCACACGTCCGACGACAAGGCCGACGATCCCGTCTTCCCGGACGAGTGGAATGAAATTCCCTACGGCGTGACGGACTTCTACGTAGGCAAGACCGCCCGCTACATTCGCGTAGGAGCGATTCTCGGGGGCGACGGTCTGACGACGCTGCGGCTGCGTCAGATCCGCACGGATTTCGACCAGGAGACGTACTCGGAGCTCCTCCCGGAAGTCTACCGGCTGTCCGATTCCGACGACAAATTCCTCGAGAGATTCCTGGGCGCCTTTCGCAGCCTCTTCGACGACGCGGGCGACCGGATTGACGGGCTCACCGGCATGCTCGACGCGCAGGCCATCGGGGAAGAGAACCTGTCGTGGCTGGCGGGCTTCCTCGGGCTGGAGCTGGACGACAGTCTGACGACGAGCGCCCGGCGCGCGGCGATCCAGGGCGCCTTCGAGCTCTACGCCGAGCGCGGCACGGCGGCCGGTCTTCGGAAAACGATCCTCGCGGAAACCGGTGTCCACGCGGTGGTCGAGGAGCCCTTCGCGCGCGCGTCGTGGTGGCAGCTGCCCGCGCGCTCGCCCGACTGCACGA
>Ga0170475_101500142_pt1 | contig 19677 bp, 17 predicted proteins | sample Soicark_Litter_5_FD_111474 | JGI IMG/M metagenome (GOLD analysis project Ga0170475, IMG submission 111474) | Avena fatua rhizosphere microbial communities from Hopland, California, USA. Combined Assembly of 48 SPs
CAGACCGACCACCGGAGGAAGCTCGGAGTCGATCTGCTGGTATGCCTCGGTCACCGACGACTCCGAGGCGATGTCGGTCGGCACCGAGAGCAAGCTGTCGTGGCCCGCCTCGCGCAGCTCTTTCTCCACCCCGGCCAGGCCCTCGGCGTTGATGTCGACCAGCGCGACGTGCCAGCCGTTCTCGGCCAGCATCCGGGCGGTGACTCGGCCGATTCCCGCTGGACCGCCGGCTCCCGTAACGATCGCGGTGCGCGGATCAGGCAGCCGGGCGGGCATGGTGGATGTCTCGGCGGCTGGGGCGGATGTCATGTGTGCTCCTTTTCGCGGTCTGGGGTTAATCGATCAAGGTCGCAAGGATGTCCCGGATGTAAGCGCAGTTCTTGCCGATCACGGTGATCGCGTCACTGCCGTAGTGCTCGCATAGGAAGGCACCACTGAAGCCAAGATCGAGAGCCTGCTTGATCGCGGCTCGGTAGTTGATCAAGCCGAAGTCCATCGGCACCGGGAAGGTCATCACCTGACCGGTCGACAGGTCTTCGTCACGAAGGTAGTTCTTGACGTGCCAGTAGTTGGCGTACGGCAACACCTTGTCGAGCATGTCCTGTACCGGCTCGATCGGGCGGTGCAGTCGAATGAAGTTGCCGATGTCAGGGTTGAGGCCACAGGCGTCGTGGTCAACTTCCTTGAGGAATTGCACCGCGTCGTCGCACGTTCCGACGTAGGTGTCCTCATACATCTCGAGGGTGATCTGCTGGCCGTTGCTGGCGGCGTGCTCGGCCAGCTCGCGAATCAAAGACGCGGCGTGGGTCCGCACCTCTGGCGACTCATCGTCATGCCAGCCCTCGGCCAGCCAGAACCACAAGGCTTTTTCCTGTGCTGGAGTGAACGCTTGAAAGAACCCGAAACTGACCAACGGCACGCCAAGCTCCGCCGCCTTGTCGAGCAGTTGGTGACTGTAGGCGAGATACTCCTCGCCATGCTCGGGATCCATCACGCTGCGCCGAGAGGTCGAGATGGCGGGAACAGTCAGGCCGACATCGCTTAGCACGCCCTTGAACTCATCGAGCCGCTCCGGACTGAGATCGCCGACCCGGACCCAGGTATCGGTTGGGTCGACCTCGGTAAAGCCGATCCGCCGCACTAGGCGCAGGTGCTTGGCCCACTCCTCGGGGTCAGCATCATGGATGGGCCCGCCGCGCGAGTCTGTGCTACCAAAGGGCAGCATGGCTGCTGCGATCGGCCATTCTTCGGCAGTGTATGGAGCATTCATCATTCGCTTCCTCCCATCGGGGCGGGTCCCAGCTCCTTCAGCAGTTGACCCAGCCGGGCATAGGCGATGTTGCGGTAGGCGACCAGAGGTGCCTGATCTCCGGCGGGTGTGACAAAGCCGCCGCCCTGCTTGACGCCGTATCGGCCGCTCTCGACCAGCTCGCTGAGCAGGGCGGGCACGGCCAGGCGGTCGCCGTAGTGCGCTTGGAGAGTTCGGAAGCCGTCTCTATAAACGTCGAGACCAGCCATGTCAGCGATCGCGAAGGGACCGAAGAACGGCAGCCGATAGCCGAAAGTTGTCCGCACGATGATGTCCACGTCTTCTGGGGTCGCCACGCCCTCCTCGACGAGATTGACGGCTTCTCGGAGCAGCACGTACTGAAGGCGGTTGAGCACGAAGCCGGCCTTGTCGTTGACCCGAGCCGTTAGCTTGCCGGTTTGAGGCACCAGTTCTTCGACCGCCTTGACGACCGCCTCGTCGGTGCCCGCATGGGCAATCAGTTCCACCCCGGGAATGAACGGCGCCGGATTGGAGAAGTGCACGCCGAGGAACCGTTCGGGGTGTTCAAGGCCGATAGCAAGATCACCAATTGGCAGCGTCGAGGTGTTGCTGCCGATCACCGCGTCGGGGCGGGCCACCGCCTCGATACTCTGCAGCACTGGCTTTTTGATCTCAGGCCGTTCGAGTACCGCCTCCTCAATCATGTCCGCCTCGGCGACGGCCTCGGCAACGCTATCGGCGGCTCGGAGATTCTTCCGCACCAGCTCTGCCGATCCCGCCTCGAAGAGGCCGCGACTCTCGAAGTCCTCAGCCTCCTTGCGGAGTCGGTCAAGATGACGTGCGGTGAGGGACGGATCGGCGTCTACGATCACCACGTCCAAACCGGCCATCGCGAACACCTGGGCGATTCCCCCGCCCATGTATCCGGCTCCGACCACCGCAATGTGTTCCATCATGGGATCAATCCATGTCGCATGATCAGCCACACCTTCGAGTTGACGGTTCCGTTTCACCATCGAGCCCCGCTCGGCGCCCCGAGTGCATGAACTCGACGAGCCGGCACCGGCGTCCTTAGGCTGCCGTCACAACACTTCCCCCGGTCCAGCCGCCGGTGTCTTCCCAATTAACCGATGTCTTCCTAATTAAGCCGTCACTACCCCAACCAGCCGAGCTGAATCAGTTCAATTGACGCTAAATCTGATCCGGAGGTTTTACATCGCCTAGCGCGGGATAACGTCGAATCATTGAAGGAGTCCCTGTGACCAGTACCGATCCAGCTGCGCCTGCTCCCGCCTTTTCCGGTGCGATTGGCCTTGATCAGCTGCTCGCTGGTCAGCCGCCGGAGTTGGATGTCGGCACCAACCTTGATCAAATCAAAACGGGTCGGCGGGGGGTATTTCTTGACGACGACCCCACCGGTACGCAGACCATCACCGACTTGCCGGTCTTGACCAGCTGGTCCGTCGCTGACCTGCGGTGGGCACTGCAGCAGCCGACAACGGGCTTCTTCATCTTGACCAACACTCGCAGCCTGTCCGAATCCGACATGGCAAAACTCAACCGAGAAGTGGTCGATGCGCTGCACCAGGCAGCCGATGCGGAGCAGGTGTCGTACGTGCTCGTCAGCCGCAGTGATTCGACGCTGCGCGGTTACTTCCCACTCGAGACCGACGTGCTCGCGGAGGAGCTGGCCGCACGGGGCACCAACGTCGACGGAGTCCTCGTGTGTCCCGCTTACATCGAGCCAGGCCGGCTAACGCTCGACTCGGTGCACTGGGCGCGTACGAACGAGGGCATGATCCCGGTATCGCATAGCGAGTTCGCCAAGGATGCCAGCTTTGGCTACCGGAATTCAGACTTGCGCGATTGGATCGAGGAGAAGTCCGGCGGACGGATTCCGCGGGACAAGGTTGCCCGGATCACTCTTCACGACATCCGGATCGGTGGTCCGGATCGCGTCCTGGAAATCCTCTCGGGACTGCGGGACCGGCAACCCGTCGTAGTCGATACGGCCGCCGACGCAGACCAGCGGGTGGTCGTGCTGGCCCTGCTGCGCGCCGAGGAGGCCGGCAAGAACTTCATCTATCGCGTTGGACCGTCGTTCGTACGTGCTCGTACCGGGCAGCACGCCACACCCCCAGTCGACGCCAAGCGCTTGACAGAGATCTTCAGCTCCAAACCGTCCAATTCCGGCGACACTCGCCCAGCCACGAAGCGCGGCCTGATCACGGTTGGCTCGCACGTCGCGCTCACCACTCGCCAGCTGGATCGGCTTCGCAGCACAGGCAGGATCATCGAACTGGAGCTGGACGTCCCAACCCTGCTCGACGACGCCTCCCGTGACCAACACGTCGACAAGATCGCGGGACAAGCCGCCAGACTGCTGCGCGACAACGAAGCAGACAGCGACATCGTGATCCGGACCAGCAGATCCCTGGTGAGAGGCGGCGATGCCGTGAGCAGCTTGGTGATCGCTCGCACGGTAAGCGCGGCGCTGGTCGGCACGGTGCGCGAGATCGTCAGCCAAATCAGGCCCGCATTTGTCGTGGCGAAGGGCGGCATCACGTCATCCGACACCGCCACCGAAGGCCTGGGGATTCGGCGAGCCTGGTGCCGGGGCACCATGCTGCCAGGCATCATCTCGCTTTGGGAGCCCGTCACCGGGCTCGCAAAGGGCATCCCGTACATCGTCTTCGCCGGAAATGTGGGCGATGACGACGCGCTCGCGGCCGCGGTCGACACGCTGCGCAGTGTCTGAACGCGTCCCTTACGGAAGAAAGAGAGCCGCCGCCCGTGCCTGACAACACAACCAAGATCGCCGTCATCGGCTTGGGCGCTATGGGCCTGCCCATGGCAACGCACTTGGCGACCACCTTCTCGGTTACCGGGTTTGACCCGTACCAGCCGCGCCGCGAGCTTGCCGCAGAACATGGCATCGCCGCCGAGGCCACTCCGGGAGCCGCCAGCAAGAGCGCCGACATTGCCCTGCTGGCCGTTCGTGATCATGGTCAGGCCGAGTCCGCACTGTTCGATGAGGATGGAGTGCTCGGCTCACTCAGGCGCGGCTCGCCGGTGATCTTGACCAGTACGGTGGGCCCGGAGGCTGCCCGCGCGTTGGCCGAGAAGCTTGACGATGCCGGTTATCCGCTCGTTGACGCACCGATCAGCGGCGGTCCGGTACGGGCCGGAAACGGCGATCTGCTCATCGTGGTTGGGGCTACGGAGGAGGCCCTGGCATCGGCCCGACCAGTGCTCGACCACCTCGCCTCCACTCTCACGATCGTCGGTGCTCGTCCCGGAGACGGCCAGGCCTTGAAGACCATCAATCAGCTTCTCGCCGGCGTCCACATCGCCGCCGCCGCCGAAGCCATCGCCCTTGCCCGGGGACTCGATCTGGATCCGAACGTGGTGATCAACGCTCTGTCCAAGGGCGCGGCTGGCTCCTTCATGTTCGCTGACCGGGGGCCTCGCATGCTGCAGGCGTACACGGGCGGCGCCGAAGTGAAGTCCCGGGTCGACATCTTCGTCAAGGACATGGGAATTGTGACCGGCGTCGGCCGTACTACTCACGTCCCGCTGCCACTGGCCGCTGCTGCCGAGCAGCTTTATCTCATCGCCGAGGCTGCAGGACTTGGTGCACAAGATGACTCGAGTGTGGTCACAATCCTCTCGCCGCCCTCCGGTGACGGCGCGCTCTCATGAGGTGGACCACGAAGGGCAGTTCTAGGGCTTGCTAAGGCCGTCGTTGATCGATATCTCATCCCTGCAGGGTGATGCCGGGATCGGTCGGTTCGGATAAAGCTGAGGCGTGAGCCAACCAGCCAAAGAGCTGCCAGATCAGAGCACTGCCCCACCGGCAGCTGGTGAGCAGCCCGAGCGGGCGGGCTTGGTGCTGATCTCACTGATTGCAGTTGCCGCAGTCGCCAACCTCAACCTCTCCGTCGCCAACGTTGCACTTCCCTCCATCGGGAAAGCCTTCGACTCCTCACAGACAACGTTGGATCTGGTGGCCGTCGGCTTCTCGCTCGGCTTGGCCGCCTCCGTCCTCTATCTGGGCGCGCTTGGAGACCGCTATGGGCGGAAGCTGATGTTGGTCTTCGGCATGGCGCTTTCCCTTCCGGCCTGCCTGCTTGCCGCCTACGCGCCTTCCGACGGCGTGTTGTTCGCCGCCCGAGTGTTAGGGGATTGTCCGCTGGCATGGCATACCCGACGACGCTTGCCCTGATCACGGCCCTGTGGTCTGGGCCAGGACGTACGAAAGCCATTGCGCTCTGGTCTGCCATCGGTGGCGGAATCGCCGCACTCGGACCTCTCGTCGCTGGGGCACTGCTGGAGGTCTTCTGGTGGGGCTCGGTCTTCTTGATCACACTTCCGCTAGCCGTCGTTGCCCTGTTGCTCGCTGTCATCTTTGTGCCGAGCCACGTGAATGAAACCACCGATCCGGTGGACAACCTCGGCGGTGTGCTGTCGATCGTTCTGGTGGGAACCCTCATCTTGGCGATCAACTTCGCGCCGGTGCCGAACAAGGGAACCCTGGCGCTGGGATTGGCCGCGATTGCCATCGCGACAACACTGGCGTTCGTCATCCGGCAGCGCCGCGCACGCAATCCGCTATATGACCTACGCGTCGCAGCGCGCCGCATCTTCTGGGTCGCAGCCTGCGCCGGCATCATCGTCTTCGGCTCGTTGATGGGCTCGGCATTCGTGAGTCAGCAATACCTGCAGAACGTAAATGGCTATACGACGCTGGAAGCCGGAGCAGCGTTCCTGCCCGCTGTCATCCTTATGATCTTGGTCGCGCCCCGCTCGGCCAAGCTGGTCGAGACTCGAGGTGCCAGGTTTACGCTGCTGACTGGCTATGTGTTCTTGCTCTTGGCCTTTGTATGGATGCTCCTGCTCTGGGAAGACGGCAGCCGCTATTGGCAGATTGGACTCGCGTACGCCTTCATCGGTGTTGGCGTGGGCTTTGCCGGTACGCCGGCGTCCCACTCGCTTACCAGCTCTGTACCTGTGCAGCGCGCCGGGATGGCATCGGGAACCGCCGACTTGCAGCGCGACCTCGGCGGCGCGATCATGCAGTCGATCTTCGGTGCGCTGCTTACCGCGGGGTATGTCTCGGCAGCGTCAGCAAAGATTGCGGCGTCGCCGAACGCCGCCCAGATCAATGACAGCGTCCAGTCTCAGCTCACCAAGTCATACGCGAGCGCGGCAGCTATCGCTGAGCGGTACCCGCAGTACGCGCAGCCGATTATCGACGGCGCGAAGTCATCATTCCTGTCCGGTGCTGACTGGGCGTACACCGCTGGCATCATCGCGATCCTCCTTGGCGCAGTGATCGTGTTCTTCCTGTTCCCCAAGAGAGATCAGGAACTGCGGCTGCTCGCCGCATATTACGCTGAGGACACCAAACGCCGGAGTGTCACACCGGAGGAGATCAAACCGGCAGCACAGGCTGAAGACTAGAAACCATGCGCAGCGCTATGCCGAAGGGTCGTTCCCTTCCTCGGTTCTGGAGTCTGTCGGCAGCGGTTGCTGTTCCCGTCCGTGCTTGACCGCGTCGACGAAAATCCTGGCACCGAGTCCGACGATCAAGATGCCGAGCAGCATTTGGCCGGTGACGAGGATACGAGCTCCCTGGGTGGTGGCAGTGATGTCTCCGAAACCGACTGTTGCAAACACTGTGACCGTGAAGTACAACGCGTCGGTCCGGGTGAGCGGCTCGCTGAAGTTGGCGGCTGAAATCCTGCCCATGACGAAATAGCTTGCGGCGAACTGCAGCAGAAATAGTGGAGCACTCGTCGCAAGTGCCCCCACCGCTCTGAGCACCGGGTATTCAGCCTTGATGATCGCGTGGATCTGAAAGGCTATGAGGGCAACAAGCCCGAGTAGTCCGATCAACAGTGTTATGACGCCGAAGGCTGCCGAGTAGCGCTCCAGCGGGAGCAGATAGTAGATCGTAACGAGCGCGACCGTGGATAAGGATGCCCGCAACGCTGTGGCGAGGACCCTACGAGCGCGAAGCCGGGACTCCCGGGAAGCGTGAGGGCGCGTGCTCTCACGATCACTCACGGGGTAAGGCTAGCGACGAATGGTCACTAGGGTGCCCCCTACTGTTGGACTTTGTGGGCTTCACGCAAGCGGAATTGCAGTCCTTTCGAAACGCATCGGTTCCCGATCTAGTCGGTCCGGAGCTGAAGTTGCTTTTCGTCGGCATCAATCCCGGCCTATGGACAGCGGCGACGCAGACACATTTCGCCCACCCGGGCAATCGCTTCTATCCCGCGTTGCGCCTGGCGGGCATCATCGATCGTGATTTTGATCGAGGCAGACCGATGACGGAGCAGGACCGCGCGTACTTCGTCGAGCGTGGCATCGGCATCACAAACCTGGTCAATCGGGCTACTGCCCGGGCCGGTGAGCTCGCGCCGGATGAGCTACGTGCCGGGCGTAACCGGCTCGAGAAGTTTCTCGCCCTGCATCATCCGCTGGTCGTTGCCGTGGCGGGCGTCACGGCCTACCGCCTGGCCTTCGCCAACCCCAAGGCCAAGGAGGGCGAGCAGGCCGAGCTGTTCGAGGGTGCTCGGGTCTGGGTGGTACCCAATCCCAGTGGACTCAATGCTCACGAGACCATTACCAGCCTGGCCGATGCGTACGCAGAGCCGGCACGAGTCGCCGGAGTGATCAGGTAGCTGTGCGGGCTGAGCACATGTCCCGGCCGCCAGCGACAACCCCAACGACAGCTGCTCTGCGGCCGATGTGCTGTGATGTGGGGCATGACTTCGGGCGCGCTCACCAGGCTTGGCTACCCGATTGTCGAGCACACGCTGGAAAACGGACTACGGGTCATTTCGAGCCCCGACCACATTGCGCCGTCGGTTGCGGTCAATATCTGGTACGACGTCGGCTCCCGAGACGAGGAGCAAGGCCGTACTGGTTTTGCCCATCTCTTTGAGCACGTCATGTTCCAGGGCTCAGCGCATGTCGCGTCTGGGCAGCATATTGCACTGCTGCAGGCGGCCGGCGCCGTTGTGAATGCGACCACATGGTTCGACCGGACGAACTATTTCGAAACGTTGCCAACCGGTGGTCTGGACTTGGCCCTCTGGTTGGAGGCCGACCGGATGGCGACGCTACTGGACGCCCTGACCCAGGAAAACCTCGACAATCAGCGCGAGGTGGTCAAGGAGGAGAAGCGGCAGCGCTATGACAACGTGCCCTATGGGGACGTCATGGAGCTTCTCAACACCCTCACCTTCCCACCGGACCATCCGTACGGACACACCACGATCGGCTCCATGGAAGATCTGGATGCAGCGACGCTGGAGGACGTGCACAGCTTCTTTCGACGTCACTACGTGCCCAATAATGCCGTGCTCTCGATCGTCGGCGATGTCGAGCCGGAGGACGCGTTCGAACGCGCGGACATCTATTTCGGGTACCTCCAAGCGGGCACAAAGTCGCCAAAACCGGATGCCGGGCCGCTGGAACCACTGGTCGGTACGCCGCGCACGGAGACCTCCGACAAAGTGCCTGCCGAGGCTGTGTACTTCTCCTGGCGGCTGCCGGCACGTGGCGGCAGTGATTTCGACGCGCTCGACTTAGTGTTCAGCATTCTTGGCCATGGCCAGACGTCCAGGCTGTACAAGCAGCTGGTACGTGGTACCGAGCACGCCGAGGGCACTAGCGCCTCGACGATGGGCCTGATTGGTGGCAACTCATTCGGCTTCAGCTATGCCCGAGCCCGCGATGGCATAAGCCCAGAACAGCTCGAGGAAGAAATGGCGGAGCTGATAGCACAGCTGCTCAGCGATGGACCTACCGAGGAAGAGTTACGGCGCGCGAAGGCGCAGTTTGAGCGGCACTGGCTCCACGAGCTGGCGAGAATCGATTCGCGCGCCGATGTGCTAGGCGAATACGCGACGTTGCATGGCGATCCTCAACTGATCAACTCTCGGATTGCCGAGATCACCGCAATCGACAACGACGACGTTCGAAGGGCAATGCAGGAATGGCTCCGACCCGACCAGCGGGCCACTCTGATCTATCGGCAGGAGGCATCGTGAGGGACTTCCTGCCACGTCCCGCGATCGCCCCAGCTGTGGTCTGGGCCTTCCCAGCTCCACAGCGCGCTCAGTTGAGCAATGACATCGAGGTGATGATCTTCGATCTTCCCGGCCAGCACGTCATCTCGGCCCATTTGGTCTTGGACCTACCGCTGAATGCCGAGCCTCGCGATATCGAGGGTGTTGCCACCATTTGTGGAAGAACTCTGGATGAAGGCACGCTGCGTCACAACGGTGAGGAATTCGCCGAATTACTGGAAAACGAAGGGGCCGGCTTCGGAGTTGATCTTTCGCTGTCTGGAGCGCAGGTCATCCTTGACGTCCCGGCATCCCATCTTGATCGGGCTCTTGAGCTGTTCGCTGAAGCGGTAACCGAGCCGTCACTGGCCGACCGTGATGTGAACCGTCACGTGCAGCTCCGGCTCGCCGAGATTGAGCAGGCCCAGGCCAACCCGGCGCAAGCCGCCAGCATCGCCTTTCGGGCGGCGGTCTTCGAGGAGAGCGAGCGCGCCGCTCGATTGAACGGAGGCGAGCCTGAGACCGTAGGCCAGGTGACCGCGGAAGCGGTCGGTGCCTTTCATCGCGATCATTTCGGACCGGCTGGCGCCACGCTGATCTTGGCTGGTGACTTTCTCGATGACCCGATCGCCGTGGCTGAGCGCTGCCTGGGATCCTGGAGCAACGATGATCAGCGTCGGGTCCCGATCGAGGATCCGACCCCGGCACCGCGACGGGCTCTGCTGATCGATCGGCCCGGTGCGGTGCAAGCCGACGTACGGCTCGGCGGCTTCGGTATCGACCGGCTCGACCCGCGATGGTCTGAGATCAGCGTCGCCTCGTACGCGATGGGCGGTGCGTTCCTGTCACGCCTGAATGCCGTGCTGCGGGAGGAGAAGGGCTACACCTATGGCGTACGCATGAATTTTGGTCCGCTGCGACGGGGCGGCTCTTTTGCGATTCAGGGCTCTTACCGCACAGAGGTCGTCGCCGACGCGCTGGCGATCACCAGTGAGTTGATCAAGGTCGACGAGGTGCCATTCACCAGTAAGGAGGTCAGCGACGCCGTCGCATTCTTCACCGGCGTCTCTCCGCTGCGGTACGCGACTGCCGAAGGAGTTGCCGATCAAGCGGCCACTCAGGTTCTCGCCGGGCTTCCCGACGACTATGTGGACAGGAGCCTGGCGCTGCTGCGTTCGGTGACCCCGGAAGCCGCGACTGAGGCCTATCGTTCGATCGTGCGTCCTGACGAGCTGACGCTGGTCGTAGTCGGGGACGCCGAACGCCTGGCAGACCCGATCCGAGCTTTGGGCTTTGCTGATCTGGAGGTGCGAGCCACCGCTAGCTTTCAGCCCGGTTGAGCTTTAGTCAGCTTTTGATGTCGCCTGGACCGTTTTGACCGCTGTGCTGCGAAACGCCCCCTCAGCGGCCGAGCGCTCGCAGCGCCCGATCGACGGCGCTTTGGGCTTCGTCGATTCGCTTCTGATACGTGCCCAGATCCCCAGACGTCAGGGCCTTGTCCGCTGCCTTGAAAGCTGTCTCCGCTTCACCAAGTGCCTTCGTGGCCGCCGGGTTGTCGGGCTTGCTATTGCCCGCGGGAGTGTTGCCGTCCGCGCTGCCCTCCTGGGTGCTGCCGCCGGAGCTGCCCTGGAAGACCTGATCCAGCGCCTGCTGCAAGGTGTCCCCGATCCCGACCGATTGCCCGAAGCGGACGACCACGAAACGCAGCGCAGGATAGGAGCCGGTGCTGCCCTGACGTTGGGTGTAAACCGGCGTGACGTAGAGCAGCCCGCCGCCCACCGGCAGGGTGAGCAGATTGCCGAAGGTCGCACTTGCCGCCCCCTGATTCAGGAACGGGCGAAGCCGATCCGCGACCGTCTCATTGGTCGTCATAGCGTTGAACGATTGCCCCGGTCCGTCGATTTGGGACGTGTCGGACATTGACAGGATGCGCATCCGCCCGTACTCCGGGCTGCTGGCGTCAGCGTTCACCGCCATGTACGCCGCCAGGTTGGAGCGCTTGAACGGCACATAGGAGCTGGTCAGCGAGAAGATCGGGTCGTTGTCGCCAGGCCACTTCACCGAGAGGTAGAACGGCGGTTCCTTGGTCTGCGCCGATGCACCCGCCACCGGATCGTTGGGCACGTCCCACAGGCTTGACCGCTGATACCAGTTGTCCGGGTTGGTCATGTGATAGCGGGCCAGGATCTGGCGCTGCACCTTGAAGAAGTCCTGTGGGTAGCGCAGGTGATCCAGCAAATCCTTCGAGATCGCTGACTTCGGTTGCACGACATTGGGCAAGGCCTGCGACCAGGCCTTCAACACCGGATCAGTGTCGTCCCAGGCGTACAGCTTCACACTGCCGTCGTAGGCATCAACCACAGCCTTGACGGAGTTGCGCATGTAGTTGATGTCGTCCTGCGGTTGCGCCACCACGGTGCCACCGGAGTTGGTCTGGGCGTCGGAGGTCACCTCGTTGAGGTTCACCCGCTCGCTGTTGGGATAGGAGTTGGAGGTCGTGTAGCCATCCACAATCCAGACGATCCTGCCCTCGACGACGGCCGGGTACGCGTCGCCATCAACCTTCAGCCAGGGCGCGGCGCCCTGCACCAGTTGCCGTGGCGTGCGGTCGTAGATGATCTTGGATTCCGGGTGCACCCTATCGGAGAGCAGGATGTTGACATCAGCAAACTTGGCGGCGTAGAGCAGCCGATTCCACATGCTTCCAATCGGCACCCCACCCTTGCCGGTGTAGGTATAGGTCTTCGGGTTGCCGCCCTCACCGCCCCCCGGCGTGTCCAACTCAATGGGCGGCGTTCCAACGCCGGCACCGACGATGGAGTACTGATCGGGACGCTGTCCCTGCAGCTCGCCGAAGTAGATGCGCGGCTCGTGCTCCGCGATCTCACCGGTTGGGGGAATGTCCTTGGCGATCCACTCCGGTTCACCGCCGGACTGACGCTTATTTCCGTACGCCGCAACCAGCCCATAGCCGTGGGTGTAGACCGTCTTACGGTTGTTCCAGTTGTCCTCGACGCCGCTTAGATCCATCTCACGGACAGCGACGACGGCGTCGGTCTCTCGGCCGGCGATGGTATAGCGGTCCACGTCGAGGTTCTTGGGGAACGCGTAGTAGCCACGCACCTGTTGCAGCTGCTCGAACGTAGGACTTACGACGTTGGGATCGATGAGCCGGATACCGGGCAGGGCTTCCGCGTCAGACCGGAGCTGACCGGCGGTCGCCGTCGTTTTTGCCGAGTAGTCGGTGATCTCGACCTTGTCGACGCCGTACGCGGCTCGAGTCGCTTCGATATTGGTTCTGATGTAGTTGCGTTCCTTGTCCGGCTCGTCCGGTCGCACGCTGAAGTACTGCACCGCGCCGGGATAGACCAAGCCCAGCACGATCGCGGACAGCAACAACAAGATCAGCCCGATAGTTGGGACCATCCAGCGCCGTATTGCCGAATTGGCGAAGAACAGCAGCGCACAGATCGCCGCGATTATCGCCAAGATCATCTTGGCGGTTACGGTCGCTTTGTCTGCAGTGTAGGAAATGCCGGTGAAAAGGCGGTTGGAACGTTCGATCGCCAGCGCGTACTGGTCGAACCAGTAGCTGGCGCCCTTCACCAGCACCGCCAGGCCTACCAGGATCGAGAGATGCGCCTGCGTCGCCCGGCTGCCACCGCGACGCGGGCCACTGAATCGCAGGCCTCCCATTGTGTAGTGAACGATGGCGGCGACGATCGTGCTGAAGACCAGTGTCGTGAAGGCGAACGACAGGACGAATCGCCACCACGGATACGAAAAAACGAAGAAGCCAATGTCGAGTCCGAACCGCGGGTCGGTGATGTTGAACGGTTGTGCGTTTCGCCACGCGAGGTACTCCAGCACGTGACCACTGGCTGCGCCGCCGGCGAAGAGCCCGAACACCAAGCCCGCCGCGACCAGCACCCAGACGAACCTGGATTCCAGGATCTCGCGATAGCGCTCCAGCAGCGGGCTGCTCGGTGCCTGCGCTCCCAGCCGCGGCCGGAGCCGATAGGCAATGGCCGCGTTTGCGACGACGCAGGTTGCCATGATCAGGCCGAATGACAAGAACAGCGCGATTCTGGTGAGCAGCATCTTGCTGAAGACGGAGGCGAAGCCGAAGGAGCCGTACCACAGGCGGTCGGTCCATACGCTGGTGAAAATGGCAAAGGCCACGATCAAGATCGCGACAATGACCAATGTCGGCAGAATCGCGCTCCGTCGCCGGCCGACCCGCAGGCTGCTCAAACTCATCTCTCCTCAACCGCTCTGGGCCAGTTGTTCTTGGGCCAGTGTGTCTTCTCGCCAACGACCCAAGTGGTACGAGCGGTTCCGCCAGTGCTCATCCTCATGTCAGCGTATGCGGCTCCAACCGTAGCGAACCCGGCGAATCAACGTCTGTTCGTTGCATCAGCAGTGTGGAAGCGGTGCCGTGTCACCTGAGACGTTGAGAGCCTGAACGGCCTTGACGGCCTCGCTCAGCGTGCCGACCTTGATCAAAGCCATGCTGGTGCGTACGCCCTGCAGGTCGCGGCAATTGGCGGCCGGGACGAAAAAGGCCACCGCGCCGGCCTTCTCCGCCGCGGCGATCTTTTCCTGGATGCCACCAATACCTTCGACGTCGCCGTTGGGTGTGATCTTTCCCGTCCCAGCCAGGTGACGGCCAGCAAGCAACGGTCCGTCGGTGATCTTGTCATAGATCGCCAGAGCGAACACCAGACCGGCGCTGGGACCGCCGATCTGCTGTCCGAGGTCAAAGGAGATGTCGGGGTCGTACCGATATCCCGTCGCCAGGGTGATGCCCACAACCGGAACGTCGGACTGGACGTTGGACTCCACGGTGGTCACAGTGACGTCGGTCTGAACCTTGTTGCGGATGACCACGAACCGCACCTTTTCACCGACGCTGTGGGAACGGATCTGCTTGGCCACCGCCTCAGTGTCGGGGGTTGGAATGCCATCGACGGCGATGACGAGGTCACCTGGGATCAACAGCTTGTGCGCCGGGCCACCCACCGTCACCGAATAGATTGCGGGCATTTCGGTGATGGATCGCCCGTCGGCGCGCAAGGCGGCCACTACGGCGTCGTCCTGCGCGGTCTCCATCATGTCCGCGTCCTCGTTTTCCACTTCCTCGGCCGACTTGCCGGGTGCATAGACCGCATCTCGGGGCAGCGCGTCGCGATGCGGCAGCCAGTAAGCCAGCAAAGCTTGCGGCAGGCTGAGTCGAGCATCCGCCGGGGTGATCGCGACGATCGTCATGTCCAGTTGTCCGCTCGTCGGATAGGTGTCGATTCCCTGCACCTTGATCATCGGCTCGTGGCCGACATTGCCGAGGGTGTCGCGGGTACCGCCGGGGCTCCAGCTCACGAATGGCACCGGAACGACGACAAGCAGTACGGCCAAGCAGATGAAGGCTAGTGCCGAGACAAAGGCGGTCCAGGTCTGACGGGTCACGGCCTACCTGACTGCGCCGTGAGCTCGGGATTCTGCGCGCTCTGAGCTTGTCGACGGGCGCCTTGCGGGGCTTCGACGGCCTCGCCCTGTGTCGGTCCATCCTCCTCACTCAGGCCCACCCACTCAGAGTTCCCAGAGCTGAAGTGCTGCTCTTTCCAGATCGGCACCTCCGCCTTGACGGTGTTGATCAGGTGTGCGCAGGCTGCCAGCGCCTCGCCGCGATGGACCGCGCCGATCGCTACCACGACTGCAACGTCGCCGACTTCCAGATGCCCCACCCGGTGCTCCACGGCGATGGCCACAACATCGTGCTGGTCCGCCGCCTCCTCTGCACACTTCTGCAACACATCAACCGCGCTGGGATGCTGGGTGTAATCCAGCGAGAGGACGCCCGAGCCGTGGTCCTGATTGCGCACCGTACCCACAAACAGCGCGATGCCACCGACCTCCGGTCCTGACACCAGGCGGAGCGCCTGATCGACACTGAGCGGCGACTCGGTGATGCCGACCTGACGAATCTTCGATGGCACGCCTCGACCTTAGTCGAACACCCCGCATCACTACCTTGGTCTTCGCACCATCTGCACATGATGCGAAGACCACGTAACTGATGCTGAGTCGTTCGTGCACTCAATGCGCAGTGCGGCCCGGGGCTGATATCCAGAAGGTTCCGCTATGAGCGATCAGCGCGCCGCTCGCGGGTCACGACAGGGGTCGCCGCGTACGGTTGAGTCAATAACAAGCAGGCAACAACAAGCAGGCACCAAAAAACAGGCAACAACAAGCAGGCAACCACAAGCAGGCAACTGTCAGGAGTGAGCATGGCCGAGGATCGCAATCCAGATCCGGCCGATCAGCCCGAGGACAACGACGCGACGCCGCCTCCGGAGAAACCTTCCGAGCCGTATCGGCTCGGTGGTTCCGGGCGGTCTGGGAAGAGCCCGGAGAGCGCCTCCGGAGCCAGCGGCGGCGGAGAACCCAGTAACCCGTTCGAGGCGTTCTTCTCATCGCTGGCGGGTGGTGACATGAATGCCCTCGCGGCGCAGTTGCAAAGCGCCTTCGCGATGCTCGGCGGTGCTGGATCGATGTTCGGCGGCGGACCGACCGAGGAGGGTTCCGGCGTGAACTGGGAGGTGACCAAGAACACCGCGCGTAAGACTGTCGCCTCGCTAGGTCCCGATCCCACCCCCGATACGGGTCAGCAACGTGCCATCAACGAAGCCGTCGAACTTGCAGAGGTATGGCTCGATCAGGCCACGTCATTCCCGCGGGTGAGTACCAGCGTGGCCGCTTGGAGCCGGGCCGAGTGGATCGAGCACACAATGCCAGTCTGGCGACGGCTCGTGGAGCCAGTCGCGATACACATCGCCGATGCGATGGAAGGTGCTCTGAACTTCGGCGGCAGCGAGGAGGCTGCTGGCTTGCCGGGAATGGCCGGTATGGAGCAGATGCTTCGACCGATGCTGCGTACGTCTGGGGCGAGCATGTTCGGCCTCCAGCTCGGACAAGGGTTGGGTCAGCTGGCAGCCGAGGTGATCGGAGCGACGGACATCGGCCTCCCGCTGAGTGAACCAGGACACGTGGCGCTGCTGCCGACCAACCTCAAGGCGTTTGGAGAGGGTCTGGAACAGTCGAGTTCCGATGTCACTCTTTATCTCGCGTTGCGGGAGTGCGCGCGGCAGCGACTCTTCGCCTCCGCGAGCTGGCTGAGGGCACAGATGCTCACCCTCGTTGAGCAGTACGCGAGCGGCATTACCATCGACACCTCCGCGTTGGAGCAGGCCCTTGGTCAACTGGACCCCAGCAATCTCGAAGAGCTGAGCTCATCGCTGGAAGGCGGACTGTTCGAACCACAGAAGACACCTGAGCAGTTGGCGACGCTGGAGCGGCTGGAAACCATCCTGGCTCTCGTCGAGGGCTGGGTCGACGAGGTGGTCACCCAGGCGACAGCGCAGTGGATGCCCTCGGCACCTGCCTTGGCAGAAGCGGTACGCCGGGCGCGTGCCACAGGTGGTCCGGCAGAGGAGACATTCGCGACGCTTGTCGGACTTGAGTTGCGGCCACGTCGCATGCGCGATGCCGCTAATCTCTGGGCGGCGTTGCGCGATGCTCGTGGGATGGAGGGCCGGGACGCTGTCTGGTCCCATCCGGACCTCGTGCCGACGTCTGCTGATCTTGATGATCCGTTGGGCTTTGTCGCCGGCGACACCCGGACCGAGGACGAAGGGAAGGCAGACTTCGACGCCGCTCTTGAGGAACTGCTCAAGGGCGAGAGCACCGAGGGCGACGACAATCCCAGCAGCTGAACCCCCGGCAACTTGCCTGCAGCTCAACTGTCGCCGCACCCTTCAGGCCTGGCCGGCGCCGGATCACTGCCAAGATCAATTGCGGCAGCATTACCTTGATCATCTTGCTCAGCGCGCTGACGGCTGGTCTCGGGCGTGCGTTGGGGCCCACTTGACTGCCAGCTCGCTGATCTGTGCCGCCGCTGAGCGCATGGTGCTCTTGACTCTGCATTCCCGGATTGGCCGGTGGCTGCAAACAGGTGGTCACATCGAAGCGGCGGATAACACCCTGGAGGCAGCTGCGGTTCGGGAGGCGCGGGAGGAGAGCGGGATTTCCGATCTTGTGCTTGAGCCGAGTCCGCTGCTGCTTTCCAAGCACGAAGTGCCGTGCGGCAACGTAAAGCCCACCTACCACTTGGATGTGCAGTATCTGCTGATCGCGAATCAGATGGTCAGTCCCCGGTTCGGGGACGAGTCCCTCGACGTGCGCTGGTTTGCCCATGATCAGCTTCCGGAGGTAGACGACTCCGTGGTCGCGCTGGTACGTGCGGCTGGCGTACGGCTCGGCTGGTAGCGGATAGCCTAACTATGTCTTCAGTGTGACCGGGACGCCGTGGTCGTGCGCCGTGCCGATCAAGCGCTCTCGAACCGAACGGCCCGAATCCGGATTCCATAGCCGGGTACGCAGCTCAGGCTTAGCCTCCCGCGGACCATGCGGATCGAATTCCATGCTTACCTCGCCGAGCGGCTGCCATGCGCCATAGCTGGGTGCAGTGCCGCCGAGACAGGGGTAAAACGCCACCAGCTCCGGTGCCCGGTCGGTCAACACTAGCCGGAAAACGCCCGCAAGCAGCCGAAGGTGGATCGCGGCGCCTGCTGACGCCTTTTCACATCCGCGACAGACAAGCCGGATCGGGCCAGCAGTCTCCCAATCCGTCGCCATGCCCCGGGTGGCGTACCCATAGACGTGCTGCGCATCACCGGCATGAGCCGGGAAGCGATCCGCCAGGTTTCCGGCGACCTCGGAGTAAGTCGAGCCTTCAGCCGGCGGGGTCCATTAGTCACGTGCCACGGCTCGACGTGCAAGCAGAGCCCTCGTCTCCTCCCACCCTTCAAGACCAGGGTCAAGTCGGCCAACATCGGCCGGCGTCCGCAACCGATGCCAGGTGGGCGTCAGCGTGCACCGGCTCCTGCGAGGAGCGACGGCAGTGAGCCGTGGAAACGGGTTCTGATCAAGGTCGAACGCCTCGTCCGGGATCCAGTCCGCCAGCGGGAGCGATACGCCGATCGCGGCGCATCCGCTTCCCCCGTGTTCCGGCGCAATCGCGATGTCACTGCGGTGAAGCACCTTGAACAATTTGGCCAAGACGAGTCCCGGGAGATCTGGCATGTCAGCCGGGACCACGACAAGCTCGTCGGCCTCCCCACTCAGCTGACGCGCCAAGGTGGGCACCGAGATGTCGGCTGGAAGGTGCAGCGCCCCCGGCCACAACAGTTCGGCGACCGAGGCCGGACCAGCGATGCCCGAGCGTACGCCGATCAGATCGGCCACCACCTCGTAAGAATCAGACAGGCAGGCGTCGGCGAGAGCCTCTGGATCAACGCCGTTTGGCGCTGCCTGTGAGGCGCCGTAACGGGATAGCACGATCGCCACCCGGCGACGAGCCGCGGCTTCAGTCGACGTCGGATTCATCAGCTTGCCGGCCTTGCCCGGCGATATAGCCCTCCAAGTAACCCTTTGCCTTCTCAGCCGCCGGATATCGGCCAACCAAACTCCAGAAGCGAGTGGAATGGGTCGGCTCAACCAAGTGGGCTAGCTCGTGAAGCAGGACGTAGTCAACCACCCAAACCGGCATCGGCTGCAGACGATGGGAAAGCCTGATAAGACGTGTGCTCGGCGTACACGAGCCCCAGCGCAGCTGTTGGTTGGTGACCCAGAAAACGCCAGCAGGCTCCGGCACGTCACCCAGAGCCGGCGCCAGGTAGGCCGTCGCAAGTTCATGCGCACGGGCAACCAATGCCTCGTCGCTGCGGGGCGGCAACGCTCGGGCCTCTCGAGCAAGGAGCTTTTCCACCATGTCACGTACGAAGGTCTGCTCATCAGCCTTGGACATCCGCTGTGGAATCAGTACGACGATGGTGTCGCGTTCCCGGTAGGCGGTCACCGTACGCTTACGGCGGCTGCTCCGTCGGACTTCAACGCGTGGGCCGGAGTCGCTGACGGTTGACTGCGGGTCTTTTCCGCCACTCAGCCGACGGGTCCGCTGACCTTGCCTTCTCCTAGCCCCTGGCTCGAGCAGAGGCAGTCGTGGTTGATTCACGATGTCCTCCCTTGGATGGCACGAGCCAACCTACCTGCCGGAGGATCGCGTGGCCTGCAAGCTTTGCGGTTTCCTGACGGGCTGGGAATGAAGCGTTTCGCGAAACCTCAATCAGCACTTGAGACTGGCAATTATATAGCCAGGCTAATTAGAACAGACCAGTGCCTCACAGGTTTCCACATGGGTTGCGCCGTGGCCTGATCGACCGCCCACTTCTGGTCCACAAACCAGCAGGGAACGGTGCACATGGTTTCCAC
>Ga0170475_113838790_pt1 | contig 19649 bp, 21 predicted proteins | sample Soicark_Litter_5_FD_111474 | JGI IMG/M metagenome (GOLD analysis project Ga0170475, IMG submission 111474) | Avena fatua rhizosphere microbial communities from Hopland, California, USA. Combined Assembly of 48 SPs
ACCAAGGTCGCAGCTGACGGGGCGCTGGGCGGCGGCCAGCTGTACCGGGCCGCCGCCGTTCATTCCACCGGGTCGCCGGCGACCGACGTCACAGGAGTTCACCATGGCACCACCGCCGTCGAGCAATCAACCGCCCCAAGCTGGTGACCGGAAATCCCCTGATCCGGTCCCTCCGACTTCCCCGGGCGACGAAGCGCCTCCGGGAACGCCGGGTACCGGCGAAGCGGTTTGCCGCGCGTGCGGGGGTACGGGACGCGCCGAGGGACGCGATTGCCCGACCTTTTCGGGCACCGGTGTCGTCACGGTCGGTATCGGTGGGGGCTGACGGCGTGCACAACACCGCGGCGGTCAAAAGCATCAAACGGCATGAGGCACCGCGGCACGCTGCCGCTTTGCACGGCTCGCCAGCGCGAGACCGACCGCGAATGACACATACACCCACGCCAGTCCCTTCGGGCTCAGGCGCTTTTCGAAGCCGGGCGTGAAGCGCCTGGGCGTCAGCGCAAGATCGACCAGTGCCGCCGTCGCGGTGGTGATCACCGCTTCGCGCAGCGGCGAGGCCGGCCGTGGAGCCCGCCGCTCGTGCAATAGCCCCCACATGACTGCCGAGGCTTGGTGGATCGCGATACCGGCGGCCGTGTAACGCCACGACCACCGCCGCTGGTGGAGCGCGCTGTCGCCCCACAACCATTGGCTTGGGGCGTTGACGGGCGCCACGGCGGATTTCAACTCGATGCGTCCACGGACGGCGAGCACCAGCAGCGAGAAGAGCCCCGCGGCGGCGCCAGCCGCCACGCCACGGGCCGGAAAGAAGCGTTTGATGTTCATGGCAACTCCATTTCGAAAGACACACTGCCCTTGCTTGCGTCAGCGCCTGACGACCTCGGCTTCCGTGTGCTTGCGTCGCAAGGTGCTCGGGGCGTTCAGCCCGGTGTCATCGCAAATGCCAATGCCCAGCCGGTCGATCAGTTCGCCGCCGAGCCAGGCCGTGACGAGAAGCAGCAACATACCGACGACTGAAAAAACGTGGGCGAGCATCCCCGGCGCGTGCGGTGCGTCCATGCGGATCAGGAAGCTGGCGATGAACAGCATGAGCACGATGACGTTGCCCATGCCGTGCACTGCACCCACCGTGCGCGCGCACGTCTTGTGCGGAATCTTGAGCCAGTCGACAAGTCCGAACGGCGCGGCCAGCAAGCCGCCGACAATGCCGGCGGCGATCAAGTAATAGGCGACCACAGCCAACTCTGGCAGATCACTGACTCGGTAAAGCAGGTCGAAGACAACGGACGTGACGAGCAGGCCGGCAGGAAACACGACCAACATCTGGTGGGCCGGGTGGCCGAGCAACTTCACTGAACTTTCCATGACAAACCTCCTGGATAGCGGGTCGAGACATCGGGCAAGCCACGTTCCGCAGCGTGCAAGCGTTCATGCGGGCTTCGCCACCATCAACCAGAACACCACCACCAACGCCAGAAAGGCGGGTATGCCGAGCGCAACCCACACGCTGAAAAGGCGCCAGAAACAGGCTGGCAGCGGCTGGCCCGCCACAGCGGCCTCGCGGGCCATGTCATGCATGCGAATCTGAATCCATACCACCGGCAACCAGCAGGCCCCGGTCAACACGTACAGGGCGTACGTCCACAGCAGCCACGATGCCATCAACGGGTAGCCGGCCTCTCGGGCGAGGTACCAGCCACTCAATGGTTGAAAGATGACACTGGTCGCGGTGAACAGCCAGTCGGCCTGGACGACATGGCCGATGACCATGGCAACCTCGGAGACACGTCCGCCTGCCCGCCGTGCGGCAAGGCATGCCCTGAGCATGTAATAGGCCGAGCCGATTCCGGTGCCGAAGAGCACGGTCGATGACAAGATGTGAAGCCACTTGGCAACGAGGTAATCCATCAGCGTCTGTCCTTCATCGCCCACAGCACCACGATGGCCGCGAGGATCGGCACGTTTTTCAGAATCGGTCCGAACGGATGCAGCCAGAATTCCGGCAGGCGCCAAGAGATCAACGCCGTGTAGCCCAGAATCAAAGCCATCTGGCTCGCCCACAGCGCGGCACACTTCGGCATCGATAAGGTGGCCAGACCGAACAGCAGGTCCATCGCCGCTGCCCCATAGAGCAGCAACGTTGCCACGCTCCCTTCTGCGCCGACGCGGGCAAGCAGTGCACGGCTCTGGTCGGCAGGGAACACGCCCAGCGACAAGATGCCTGTGACGATCCACACGATCGACACCGACAGCCGCAGCAGTGGCAATGTCCATCCGGCGAGCGCCCACGTGCGCCAGATGCCAGCGTCATCGCCGTAGAAGCGGCGGACCGGACGCGGTGAACGGCCCAGCAGGGCCTCGATGCCCGACGCGTCGGCCGTGTTGCCGCGCTCCAGCATGTCGAGCGCCTCTTCGTCGATCATCCCACCGGCAAAGCGACCGGCCCAGTGGGTGGCTCGGCGCACGAGCGGCATGGGCACCGGCCACACCCGTGCCTGCCGGATGCCGAGCCTTCCGCGCAGCTGCAGGAGATAGTCCCGCAAGGTCAACGGCTCGGGACCGACGAGCGCAATGGTCGCGCCCACAGTCGTGTCGTCGCCGAGCACCGCCACGATGGCATCGACCACGTCATCGACATGCACGGGTTGAATGCGCTGTCCGCCATTTCCGGGCACCGGCACCAGCGGAAGCACCGCCCAGGTCGAGAACATCCGTGCGCTGGCGCCACCGGGCCCGAACACCAGTGATGGCTGCACCACGGTGGCGGCGAGGGGCATGTCGAGCAAAGCCACGTCGGCAGCCCGCTTGGTGATGTGGTACGCAGAAACCGCGGCGTCATTCGCGCCCAAAGCCGAGATCTGCACCACGCGCAAGATGCCTCGCGCAAAGCACGCGGCAAACAGCGCACGGGGCGCATCGACGTGCATGAGCTGGAAACTCCGGTGTGCATCTTCACGGAAAATCCCCACGGTGTTGATGACCGCGTCCACGTCGTGCAGCACGCCGAACCAATCCTCCGGGCGCACAAGGCGCGAGAACTCAATCCGGCGCACGCCGGTCATGTTCGCGTCTGCATGGCGCGACGCCGGGACCGCCGTGTGGCCGGCCGCTTCCAGCGCCGGAACCAGGCGGCTTCCGATGAACCCCGAGGCTCCGACAACGAGCACCCGCATGGTGATCCTCAGAACGCCGCCGTGGAACCGTCGGGGTCCAAGACCGACGGCCAGCGATGCCCCTGTTGCGCGGTCCGATGGCGCGCCTGGCACAAGCGTTTGTCGTCCACGGTAAATCCTCCATGGTTGGCGTTCGCTGCGTCCATCCGGCAAGCCGCATTCCACATGCGTCCCGCTTTTCGGGAACGCACGTTGCTTGCCTCCGCACGCGTGCCGCGGGGTTGCCCCGCACAGTGGAGGCCAGGCGTGGGAGTCCCGATGCGATGACCGAAGGCACCGATGCAACCGCTGTCGCCCTCCTGAACGTGCTGGTCTGGGGCCTGCTGCCCTTGTGGGCGACGTCAGGCCTGGCGGACTGGTGGTGTCACCGCCGATTGCGAATCGAGCAGACCGCGGGCTGGCCGGAGCCCGCACTGCACGTGGCCATGCTCATTGAGCTGGGCGCGGGCGTCATCGGCGCGGCGCTGTGGCGCATCAATGCGGGTGTGCTGCTCACGCTGCTCGTGCTGTGTGTACTGCATGAGGTCACGATGGTGGCCGACCTCGTCTATGCCGAACGCCGCAGGCGCATTCCGGCGTTTGAACAGTGGGTACATGGCGTACAGCACGCCATGCCGTGGGCCGCGTGGGTGGCACTCGCCGTCATCCATCAGGAGCAGGCCCTCGCCATGCTCGGGCTGGGCGTGGCATCGGCCGGCTGGCGTTACACATTGAGGGCCGAACCACTCCCGGTGACAGCCTGGCTGCTCATCGCAGGGGTTGGGCTGGTCCTTGTGGGCGCCTTCATCGCGGAGCTCGCGCGTGGCGTGCGTGGGGTCAAGCAGGTTCGGTGACGGTTAGGGCAAGACAGTGCGGGAACGGTGCTTGCCTCACGGAATCACCCCAGGTACAAGGAGATCCGCATGAAGCGTTCGTTGAGTCAATTGTCTTTCGCCGTCTTCACGGTGCTGTCCCTCGTGGAAAGCGGATGGGCTCAAAAGCCGCCCGCCGCATCGGCGCCCCCCGCAACAACAGCGTCACCTGCAAGTCTGGCCCGCGAAGACGCGGCGTTTCTGAAGCAGGCCGCGCACAACGGCCATGCCGAGATCGAGGGCAGCAAGCTTGCCGAGGGCAAGGCATCGAGCGACAAGGTCAAGGCCTTCGCCAAGATGATGATCGACGATCACACGAAGGCCGGCTCGGAGCTGAACGCCCTGGCGGCGTCCAAGGGTGTCGAAGTGCCGTCCGATCCGTCCGAGACTCAGAAAACCCAACTCAAGCACCTCGAAGCTGCCAATGGCGCCAAGTTCGACGAGAAGTTCGCTGACGAGCTCGGCGTGAAGGCGCATCAGAACACCATCAAGCTGTTCCAAAAGCCTCTACCGGCGCCAAGGATGCCGACGTGAAAGCCTGGGCGAGCAAGACGCTGCCGACGCTTCAGCAGCACCTGGAACAAGCGCGGGAACTGAAGACGGCCGTCAGCGCCAAGAAGTGATCTCTTCGTGATTCCAGTGCGCGCGGCCTACCGCGCGCACGGGGTGTTGCAGACCCGCGTGCAGGCACCCCAGTGCGCCGCATTGGCGCAACGCAGATCACGGAACGGTTGATGGTGGAACCGGGTCCCTGCGTTGGACCCTCGATCAACGCGGACCGCCCCATCACCGATCTCGGCGATCTGCACAAGCCCCCCCCTGCCTCGATGCAAGCACGTCATCTTGATGGATGACGTGCGAAGCGATCCGAACCCGTGCGGGCTCGTTCCATCATTCAGATCCCCTAAGGCATAGCCCACCTCGGCTATGTACGCAGCCCCAGGCGGGATTCACAGTCAAGACCAGCGCAGACAACCGAGCCGCGGTTATCCGGCGCGAACAGTTGTCCATCGCCAAACCATCGTGTTCCATCGACAGAGGTCAGACCATGAATTCCATTTTTCGCGCTCTTTTGCTGACGATCTTCTCCGCACCCGCCTTCGCCGGAGAACCTCCGCCCACGCCCGAGGACATCGGTGAAAGTGAGGCGCTCGAACTCCACGGTTCGTTCGTTCGCCCTGACTACGGTGACCGCATCTCGCTCGGCAACGGGTATGTGCGGACCTACAGCCTTCGCTACGGCAACGGGCGGCCGTATGCGCTCGGTGTGGAATTTCCCCGCTCGACCCTGACGAACCTGCCCCATGAGGCAAACGACGGCCTGAACTGCTGGGACATCAACGGCGACAACGAGGTCGACCTGCACGATGAATGTTCAGGCGGCCACAACCGCATCCTGTTTTTCGGCGACAAGACGAACACGCCGTTCAAGTGGATCTCGGTCGATTGGGAGCCCCACGGCCACGTGCCCGAAGACACCTACGGTGCCAAGCACTTCGACTTCCACTTCTACATGACCGACATCGTCGAGCGGAACAAGATCGCCGTGGGGCCCTGCATGCCTGGCACCATCAATTGCGCTCAGTACAACACCGCTGTCCGACCGGTGGCGCCGCAGTATCTCCATTCCGATTTTTTCAATACCAATCTCGCGTTTTCGCGGATGGGGAATCACTGGGCCGACAGAACCAGCCCGGAGTTCAACGGCGAAATCTTCACGCAAACCTTCATCCTGGGATCCTACGATGCCCGGATCACGTTCTACGAACCGATGGTTAGCCTGGCCTACCTGCAGACGAAACCTAACCACTGCCAGGCCATCAAGCAGCCGCAGAAATTCCAGAGCGCCGGTTACTACCCCACCCAGTACTGCATCCGCTATCACCGTGCCGGCGACAAATACACCGTGTCGCTCGAGAACTTCGTCAGGCGCGTGGCCGGCTGACGCCTTCCATTCCAAGGAGCTGAAACATGGAAGACTTCGACGTCATCGTCGTCGGCGCGAGCGTCGCCGGCGCGCCCACCGCCACCTGGCTCGCCCGCAAGGGGTACCGCGTGCTGCTGGTGGACAAGGCCGGGTTCCCGCGCGATGCGAACTCGACCCACTTCATCTGGCCACGCGGCATGTCGTACCTGAACCGCCTCGGCGTGGCCGATACCATCACGGCGGCCACGCCGTACTTCAGTCACCTCGAGGTCAACATCGAGGACGTGCACCTGCGTGGTCCGGTGCCCATCGACGACGTGCGCCGCCGATTCATCGCACTGCACGGCGACGACCGGGGCGTTGTCGGCTACTACGCAGGCCCGCGCCGCTACTTCCTCGATCAGGTGCTTGTCGACCACGCGCGCCGTGAAGGCGTGGATGTGCGACTGCGCACGACCGTCAAGAGCCTCGTGACGGCCGACGGGCGCGTGGTCGGCATCAACGCCATCGATTCGGACGGACGTGAGCTGCAAGCCCGTGCACGGGTCGTGATCGGGGCCGACGGACGCATCTCGTCGTTCGCGATGATGGTGGGCGCGAAGACAATTCACGCTCGCGAGAAGTCCACGTTTGCGTACTACGGCTACTTCGAGGGCATCGACAAGCCAGAGCTCGTGATCCACAAGCGCGGCCGCTTCGGCACCGCGATCTTCCCGACGATGGAGAGGAAGCACCTCGCACTCGTCTACGGCCCGACCGCATGGTGGAGCGACTTCAGCATCGACGCCGAGCGAAACTTCCTGCGCACGTTCCGGTACGTCGCACCGGACGTGGCCGAACTCATCAGCCGCAGCACCCGCACCGAACCGTTCAAGGCGATGGGTCGCATGGTGGCGTACCACCGCGAAAACTGGGGGCCGGGCTGGGCGCTCGTCGGCGACGCCGGCAGCTTCAAGGACCAGTGGACCGCGATGGGCATCACCCATGCGCTGCGCGACGCCGAGCTGGTTGCCGGCCATCTCGACGGCTACCTGCGGGGCACCGCCTCGTGGGAAGACACGATGAGAACGTATGCCGCTGTCCGCATGGCGGACTACGAGGGCTACTGGAAGTTCGTGTGCGACGGCGCGGAGATGGCCCCGTACACGACCGGGCAACTCGCCTACTTCCGGGCCGTATCTCGAAACCCAGTGGCGGTCAGCAAGCTGCTCGCGCAGATCGGCGACACCGTGAGTTTCGAAACCCCGCTCGACATCGAACCGTCGGCGATCGACGACCACACCCGTCACTACGGCGACTTCGAGCGGCCCGAGCTGCAACCGGTGGACAACCCATTCCGGGTGAGCGCACCGGTCGAACCCGCCCTCGCCTGACCCTCGTTCGCCCCCCAGGGCACCGGCCTTCGCGAGAGGCCGGGCGCCCGGCATCACCCTTCCTCAAGGACCATCCCATGTCAACCGATGCACTCCACCTCGAAGTGCCACAGGCGACCGTTCGCGTGCGCGCACCCGGCACCTGCGGCGAATTCGTCCAGGGCCACATCAGAGGGCAGGACTTCCTCGTCAATTGCCCCATCGATCTCTATGCGCACGCCGGCGTCACGGCCCATGTGCGCGCCGGACTGGCGATCGAGCGCCCGGAACAGCACCTGAAGATCCGCGATACGCTGACCCTTGCCGCCCATGAGCTGATGCTGCCGATGCGGCATGCGGTGGCCGTGCGCAGCCGCATACCGCGCGGAAAGGGCATGGCATCAAGTTCAGCCGACATAGCGGCGGCCCTCAGCGCGTTCCTGGCCGCGTCGGACTGCACCGTGTCGCCTCTGGTCTTCGCAAAGCTGCTGACCGAAGTGGAGCCCTCGGACTGCGTTCACTTCAACGGCATCGCGCACGTGAACCATTTGACCGGAGACCTGTTGGGCCAGCACGCGCCGCCGACCGGCCTGCGAGCGCTGATCGTCGACTGCGGCGGCGAGATCGACACGCTGGGCTTCGATCGGGAGCGGGCCCGCGGTGTCTACCGCGAACATGAGACGCGCATCACGGGTGCCCTGCGCACGCTGGAGCGGGGCCTGCGTGACGACGACGCGACGGCCATCGCGCAGGCCGCGACCGAAAGCGCGCGCCTCAGCCAATTTATCCACCGCAAGCTTCCCTTCGAAGACCTGCTGGCTCTCGTGACCGGGATCGGCGCACTGGGCGTGAACTGCGCCCACAGCGGCTCGGTGCTCGGCGTGTTGTACCTGCACGCGCCCGGATTGGGCGAACGGCTTATCGACGCCGTGGCAGGGCAGTTCGGTTCATCGCTGGGCATCGTCGGCGACCACGCGATCATCTCCGGAGGTTGCGATGCCGAATGACCACGCGCTGGGCATCTTCGACACGCGTTTTCACAACCCGTCGATCTTCCAAGTTCGCCAGGCCACAAGCGCGGCCGAGCTGCTGGATTTTTGCGTGCCCGCCAACAGCTACTTTCCGCCGGCCGAGCTCGTGGTCCGCATCCAGGAGAGTTTGGCGGACATCTTGAAGTACTACCCGGACTACGCCCCCGTGCACCAGGCCAACATCGGGCAGCTGGTCGGCTTGGCGCCCGATCACATCGTGCCTGCGAACGGGGTGACCGAACTCATCACGCAACTGTGCCTCGGTGCTGAAGGGCCCGTGCTCACCGACACGCCCACGTTCGGCCGCTGGACCGACCTGCCGATGCAGCACGGTGTACCGATCCACTTCATCGAGCGCGATAAGAGCCACGACTTCAAGCTGACCGTGGACGAAATCGTCGCGCGGATCGACGCCACCGCCAGCCGGACGTTCGTGCTGTGCAACCCCAGCAACCCGACCGGCGCATGTTCGAGCACCGCCGATGTGGAGCGCCTGCTGGAGCGGTTGCGCCACCTCGCGCTCGTGGTCATCGATGAATCGTTCATCGACTTCGCCTCGGTGCCCAGCGCCCAGGAAGCCGTGCTGCGTTTTCCGAACGCGATCGTCGTCAAGAGCATGGGCAAGGCCCTCGGCTGGCATGGCATCCGCCTGGGCTACGGCGTGGCCAACGTCGTGCTCGCCGAGCGCCTGCGAACGCGCACCCCGTACTGGAACATCAACGGCCTCGCCGCCCGCGTGCTGCAGGAAGTGAACCGCTTTGCGCCCGAGTACCGCGCGAGCTTCGCAAAGGTGGCGGCTGACCGCGATTACCTGTACCGAAGCCTGCGCGAAATTCCTGGCCTGAAAGCCTATCCGTCCGAGACGAATTTCATCTACATCGAACTGCTCGGGGGCCTGTCCGGCCGTGCGCTGCGGAATGTGCTGGTGCGCGATCACGGCATCTTCGTGCGCGAGTGCAGCAACAAGGTCGGCTCGTCGGAGCACTACCTGCGGCTCGTCGCGCGCAAGCGCCCGGATGTGGACCGTCTCATCGCCGCGCTGCGACAGGTGCTGCGCGTGCCGGTCGCCTTGGTGGACCGCCCCAGCCCGACGGCCACAGGATCTCCAAGACGGCTGGCTTGACAGGCCATGTGGGTCATGTTCCGATCGGTACATTATCAGAGTGGCGCCCGACATGCCGAGGTCTTCGAGCCCGCTTCGTCGCCGCGATTTCGGTCACACGGGGGGAGCCGTGCAAGCAGTCGATGTGTCAGAGCAGGCTTGGGGCGTGGACCGCGCATGCCCGCCCGGGATGTGGCCACAAGGTTCGTGCGGGCACATCGCCTCGGTGCTCGGCCTGTGCGCGCAGGGCGAGCTTGGCACGTCGCTGCATGCGCATCTCCGCGCGCTGATCCCGAGCGTCCAGCTGGAATTCGGCGTGGTGAACCTCACCGACGGCGGGCTCGACGAACAGGGCAACGGATTGCTGGCCGACGTGCCGCTGTCTCAGTGGCGGTCTTTCGAAGGTCCGCCCTTCGTTCCCTGCCGGCTGCTGCTTCACTGGATGCAGCAGGAACGCGACGCCACGTCCGCTTTCTCGCCGGTGCGCCATATCGCGTTGCACGGCATGCTTTTCGACCGCGGCGAGGCCTGCTTCTACCTGGCATTCGGATCCGTGCAGAAGGCGTCACCCTGGCACAACTTCGTGCTGCAACTCTTGACGCCCCACCTGCTCGGCGGGCTCCAGCTCGAGGTTTCGTCGCGGGCAAAGCCCAGTGCGTTGCTGACGGCACGCGAAACAGAGGTGCTGCGCTGGCTCTGCAAAGGCAAGTCGAACAAGGAGATCGCGTCCATCCTCGACATCAGCGCCTGGACCGTGAAGATTCACGTGGGCCGCGTGTTGAGCAAGCTCGACGCGTCCACCCGCAGCCACGCGGTGGCCAAGGCGCACGAGGCAGGCTTGGTGGATCTGGGGGGCCATTCGGGGTTCGGGGACAGCGCCGTCCCGGACATATCCCAGCACCACATCACCCGCCGCACGTAGGCATTCGCTCTCCGCGGATCGGGCAGCGCGGGTCAGGCCAGGCGGGCCGGGCGCTTCGGCGCAGCACGCCGAGCGGATGCCCGCTGCGGTGGCCGCGGGTTGGCTGGCCGGCCGGCATCCCAGACGGCGAGCGCCGTGTCAGCCACCGCGTCGAGCACGGCACGGCCTGCACCGTTCTTGGCCATCACGCTCATGCCGGCCACGGTCGCCATGAAGAACGATGCCAGCGCGGCGGGCTCGTGCCCGACTGGCAACTGACCGTCGTCGGCGGCCCGCTGGAGGCGCGCGCGCAGCAGCGCCTCGTTTCCGCGCAAAGCCTTCTGCAGCGCGCTCTCCACCGCCTTGGGCATGGTGATCGCTCCGCTGTCGGCGCTTCCGTTGACGATGAAGCAGCCCCCAGGCAGGGCCGGACTTGCGAACAGGGCACTCAAGGCTCGCAGGAAGTCATGCACCGCCGCACGGCCTTCCGGATTCGCATCGAGGCGTTCGGCAGGCGCCCTGAGGTGCTGGGCCGCGTACCGCTCCAACGCCGCGAGATACAGCGCCTGCTTGTCGCCGAACGCGGCGTAGAGGCTGGGTTTGTTGATGCCCATGGCGGCGGTCAGGTCCGACAGAGACGCACTGAGGAACCCCTCACGCCAGAACACCTGCAACGCCGCGTCGAGGGCCTCGTCGATGTCGAAGGCACGCGGTCGTCCGCGTTCCCGGGTTGGAGTGAAGTCAGGCATCCATGTTTCCTTGGCCGTCAGCGTTGACACATTATATTCCAATCAGTACAGTATACCGGTCGGTACGAAATGTTCGGCATCCGACCCCACACCAACTTTCGGGAGACTCACCATGGCACGACTCACTGGCAAGAACGTTCTCATCACCGGCGGCACCACCGGCATCGGCTATGCGACCGCGCAGTTGTTCATCCAGGAGGGCGCCCGCGTCGTCATCACAGGCCAGGACGCCGAACGCGTCGCCGAGGCCGCTCGAACCCTCGGGCCGGCCGCGACCGGTATCCGGGCCAACGTCGCCTCGGCCGCCGAGATGGGCAGCCTCGCCGAGCGCATCAAGGCCGAACTGGGGGGCCTCGACGTGGTGTTCGCCAACGCGGGCGTCGCGCTGCCGAAGAACATCGCCGAGATCGACGAAGAACACGTCGACACCCAGATCGACGTCAACTTCAAGGGCGTCCTGTACCCCGTGCAGAAGACCCTGCCGCTGTTGCGCAAGCCGGCAAGCATCATCCTGACCTCCACGGCGATGACCGAACGCGGCGTCGCGGGCATGAGCGTCTATGCAGCAACGAAGGCCGCGGTCCGTTCGCTGGGCCGCACCTTGGCCGCCGAACTCGTCGACCGCGACATCCGTGTCAACGTCGTGGGCGCGGGCCTGACCGAGACACCCATCTACGGCAAGCTCGGCCTGCCGGCCGCGGCGGTGCAGGAATGGGCCGGCCAGTTGCTCAAGAGCGTGCCCGCCAAGCGCCTGGCACAACCCGCCGAGATCGCCAACGCCGTGCTGTTCCTCGCGACGAACGAATCCTCGTATGTGACCGGCTCCAACCTGCAGGTCGACGGTGGCATGGCCACCGTCTGAGGCCCGCCGGCCGTTCCGAAGGCCGGGCGCCCGCGCCCTGCCCCCTCATCTCTGACGGATCGCCACCATGCCGCTCTACGTTCACAAGTACGGAGGAACCTCGATGGGTTCCGTCGCCCGCATCCATTCGGTCGCGCAGCGGGTGGGCAAGTGGTGGCGTGCCGGTCACCGGCTCGTGGTCGTGCCGTCTGCGATGAGCGGAGAGACCAACCGGCTGATTGCCCTTGCGAAAGAGGTGGCGCCAGGCATCAGCCCGCGCGAGCTGGACGTGATCGCCTCCACGGGAGAACAGGTCGCGGCAGGGCTGCTCGCGGCGGCACTTCAGCACCAAGGCATCGACGCCATCAGCTACACCGGTTGGCAGGTGCCGCTCGTGACCGACTCGATCCACAGCAAGGCCCGCATCGAACACATCGACGGCAGCCGCGTGCGCCGCGACCTCTCACGAGGCCGCGTCGTCGTGATCGCCGGGTTTCAAGGCGTCAATGGCGAGCAAGACGTCACCACCCTCGGCCGCGGCGGATCAGACACGTCGGCCGTCGCGCTCGCCGCTGCGTTGCGCGCGCACGAATGCCTGATCTTCACCGACGTCGACGGCGTGTACACCACCGACCCGCGCATCGTGCCGAACGCTCGCCGGCTGAAAAGCATCGGTGTCGAAGCCATGCTCGAAATGGCAAGCCTCGGCTCGAAAGTGCTACTCAACCGCGCGGTGGAGTTCGCAGGCAAACACCGCGTGCCCCTCCGTGTGCTGTCGAGCTTCACCCCATCGGACCTTCCGCTCGCGCAGGAGCGGCGCAGCGGCACCCTCATCACGCTCCAGAAGGAACCCATGATGGAAAAGCCTTTGATCTCGGGCATCGCATTCATGCGTGAGGAAACCAAGGTGACGGTGCGCGACCTGCCCGACCCCCCCGGCACAGCGAGCCGCATCCTCGCGGCGGTGGCCGCAGCCAACGTGGAGGTGGACATCATCGTGCAGAACGTTTCGCACCACGGCAGCACCGACCTCACTTTCACCGTCGCACGCCAGGACGGCCCGGCCGCGCACGAAGCCCTGGAGCGTGAACTGCCGGCCCTGAAGGCCACCGGCCTGCTTTGCGACGCGACGGTGAGCAAGGTCAGCGTCGTGGGTGTCGGGCTGCGCAGCCACGCAAGCGTGGCCAGCCGCATGTTCGATAGCTTGGCAGGCGAGTCGATCAACATCCAGATGATCTCGACCAGCGAGATCAAGACCTCGGTCATCATCGACGAGGCACAGCTCGACCGCGCTGTTCGCACGCTGCACCATGCCTTTGGCCTGGCGAGCGAGGGCCCGGACCTGCTCGCGGAGGCACACTCATGACCCCCCGGAATCCTCACCGAGCGCTGCATGGCCTGATGGCCGAGGCGCAGGCAGAGGCCGAACGCCGGCCGGTCTGGAAGGGCCCGGTGTCGCGGCAGCGCCGAGCGCCGTGGATCGCCGTGGCGGCTGTGTCCATCGCCCTCGTTGCGGGCGCGGAGCTGACGTGGAACTGGGCGGACGACGTCGTCCCTGGTGTCGTGCTCGCGGCGTCGCCGGCGTCCCGCGCAACGAGGGCGCCCGTGGCGCCCGCCATTCCTATCCGCTCAGAGGCGCCGCGGCCGGCGGCACTCGCGGACACGCCCAAGCAGACTGGGCCGGCCCCCCTCGAAGAGGCGCCGCATCCGGGGGTGGCGCGCAGGGCGTCCCAAGCTTTTGATCCGGGGACACTGCCGCGCGGTGTCGTGCCCGACGACATGCCGCCATCGCCCTGACCCGCCATGCCATCGCACGACATGCTCGTCGTCATTGGCGCAGGCCAGGCCGGCGCGGAGCTTGCGGTGCAGGCCCGCGAAGGCGGCTGGGCGGGCGGCATCGCGCTGATCGGCGACGAGCCGCAGCTGCCGTATCACCGGCCACCGTTGTCCAAGTCCGGGCTGACCGACGCATCCGACGCGGACGCCTTGGCGATCAAGGCCCGCACCACATACGCGAAAGCCGGCATCGAGCTGATGATGGGCCGCCTGGTCGCCCACGTGGATCTCGCCCGCGCCACCGTGCACTTCGTCGACGGCACGTCAATGCCGTACACGCGGCTTGCGTTCACGACCGGCGGGCGCGCGCGACGCCTGCCGGCGCAGGATGCACTTGATCAGCGCATCACGAACGTCCACACCTTGCGCTCCTTCGCAGACGCGCAGCGCCTGCGCGCCGGCCTGGTGCCCGGGCAACGCCTGGTCGTGATCGGCGGTGGCTTCGTCGGACTGGAGGTCGCCGCCATCGCGGCAGCGAAAGGGCTCCACGTGGTGCTGCTCGAGGCCGCTTCCCGGCTGCTGTCGCGGGTAACTGGCGCGCCAGTTGCGGACTTCCTCGCGCAAGTGCACCGCGATGCCGGCGTCGACGTGCGCACGGGCCTGTCGGTCGAGCAGCTGCAGACGGATGCGGCCGGTGTTCGGGTCACTTCGGTCCGCTGCGCGGGCGGCGAGCGTTTCGCTACGGACTGCGTGCTCATCGGCATCGGCCTCGAACCCCACACCACCCTCGCCAGGAACGCCGGCTTGCCGGTGGACGACGGCATCGTTGTCGATGGGGGCTGCCGCACGATCATGCCGGGCATCGTCGCGGCCGGCGACTGTACGCGCCAGTACAGCGCGCTGTACGGCCGTCCACTGCGGCTCGAGTCCGTCCCCAACGCGGTGGACCAGGCGCGGGCCGCTGCGGCCAGCGTGAACGGACTCGACCGCCCGAACACCGGCGTGCCGTGGTTCTGGTCTGACCAGTACGACTTGAAGCTCAAGACCGCGGGCCTCTCGCAGGATCACGACCGCCTCGTGTTGCGCGGCGCCCCGTCGTCCCGCGCCTTCACCGTGTTCTACCTCCAGGGCGACCGCGTTCTCGCGGCCGACACCATCAATCGCCCCGCCGAATTCATGCTGGCCAAGCGGCTGATTGCCGAACGCGTGGCCGTCGATCCCGCCCGACTTGCCGACGACAAGCAGCCGCTGAAGACGCTCTTCCCAAGCTCGTAGCGGTCCGGCACAACTAGGCTTCAACACCATGCCCAAATTCACCATCATTCAGTTCGACGGCACCACTCACCGCGTGGAGATCGAAGCCGGCAAGACCTTGATGCAGGCTGCGGTCGATGCGCTCGTGCCGGGCATCATGGCCGATTGCGGCGGTGCATGCACCTGCGCCACGTGCCATTGCTACGTGGCCGACGACTGGGCCGGGCGCCTGCCCGCGCCGTGCCCCGCCGAGATCGAGATGCTCGAGTGCGCGAAGGACCCGCGGCCCAGCAGCCGGCTCAGCTGTCAGATCCGCTTGTCCGCGGCGTACGACGGGCTGGTGCTGCACCTCCCCGAGTCGCAGGTCTGACGCATCATCCGGACGCCCGGCCGTTCAGGCCAGCGCGGTGTCGAGCAGCATCATCAGCACGAACCCACCCATGAAGCCTCCAGTCGCGAAGGCTTCATGGCCTGCACGGTGCGACTCAGGAATGATCTCGTGGCTGATGACATAGAGCATCGCACCGGCCGCACCGGCCAGTCCCCAGGGCAGCAGTGCCGAGGACATGCCCATGACTGCGACGCCCGCGATCGCAGCGACAGGCTCGACCAGCCCGGAGCCGGCGCCGACCATGGCCGACTGCACGCGACCGTAGCCGCACCCCCTGAGCGCCAGGGCGACCACGAGCCCTTCGGGGATGTCCTGAATCGCAATGCCGGTTGCGAGCGCCCGGGAACCCAAAGGCTCCGTGCCTGCATACGCCACGCCGATGGACATGCCCTCGGGCACGTTGTGCAGCACGATGGCCAGCACGAAGAGCCAGGTGCGCCGCAACGACACCGCGGGCGCGCCCTCCCGCCCCTTGAAGAAGTGCTCATGCGGCACCGTGCGGTCGGCCAGATGCACGAGCAGCGCTCCGAGAAGCACAGCCACGCCGACGATGCCTCCCCCATCGAACCGTCCATGTCCCAACCGCTGGGCGGCGGCAAGCGCAGGCACGATCAGCGAGAACGCGCAGGCTGCGAGCATCACGCCCGCGCCGAACCCCATCATCATGTCGAACGTGCGTTGCGAGAACCGCTGCGACAGCAGCACCGGCATCGTCCCGAGCGCAGTCGCGAGCGCCGCCATGCCACCGCCCACCAAAGAGCCTCGCCAGGCGGTGTCCTCGCGGGCAGCGGCGTCGAGCAGTCCGACGCAGGCGATCGCGACGCAGCCGAGCGCCATCAGCCCCGCAGTGAGACGCCAGCGTTGCTGCGCGGTGGCGGTCATGGCCATGCGCTCCCAGGTCAGGCGGCCGGCGCGGTCTGCAACGGCAGTTCACTGGCCTCCACTGGCACAGCGCCGGCGCCCAGTTCGGCGCCAGTCACCGGTTCGACGTCGGCCTTCGACGCGGTACGCGCCCGCATCTGCTCTGACGTGACGACTTCGTCGGTGCTGAGCTTCACGGACGGCTGGCCGTTTCCCCCGTCGACCGCAGACTGACGCTCCGGATCGGACACGTATTCGAAGTTGCGGTCGTTGTTCCATGGGCCGCGAAGATCACCTTCGCCTTGCGACATGTTGAAATACACCCTCGCGAACTCCGGCTTGCCCGGCAGCTTGCCGGGAGGGAAATTGGGGCTGATGGCGTACAAGGCCTTCTCGAAAGATTGCTGGTGTGCGATCTCCCGCGTCATCAGGAAGCCCAAGGCCTCCTTGACGCCCGGATCGTCGGTCAGGTTGATCAGACGCTCGTAGACGATCTTCGCGCGGGCCTCCGCGGCAATGTTCGAGCGCAGGTCCGCCGTGGGCTCGCCGATGCTGTCGATATAGCCGGCGTTCCACAACTGGCCACCCGAGTTGATCAACGCCGGGCCGCCACCGTACAGCACTTGCGTCACATGTGAATCGTTGCCGCCGCCACTGATCTGCTTGTACAGCTCCGCCCCGGTCGCCACCCCTTCGGCAAGCGCCCCTTTGGCGCCCTTGTTCAGCATGGCGACGATCGTGCCAATCACCTCGAGGTGACTCAGCTCTTCGGTGGCGATGTCCATCAGCATGTCCTTACGACCGGCATCATCTTCCCCGAGCGCCTGCGTGAAATACCGGCATGCTGCCGCGAGTTCTCCTTGGGGACCGCCGAACTGCTCGAGCATGAGGTTCGCGAGACCGGGATTGCACTCGCTGACGCGCACCGTGTATTGAAGGCGCTTGTTGTGAGCAAACATGGTTGTACTCCTTGAGTGTAGAAATGAACCCGCAACTCGGCAAATGGCGTTCGGGAGCACCGTGTGCTGAACAGGCCAGTGAGCGCGAACTGCACGGACTTGTCGCGCAGCAATGGGCGTTCCAGGGCGCCTCCTGGTGGAACATCGACTCGACTCGCAGCGGCCGTGCGGGAACACCTCTTGCCCATGTTCTGATGCATCCGAAACCCATGTCGACCAAGGAGCCCCTTCCATGAACGAACCATCATTCATTCTTCTGCCCAACCGGCAGAGCTCGACCGACATCACGAACACGGAAGCGCACATGCTCCAGGACGACGCGACGACGCTGCTGGCCCATGCGGCAAGCGATGCCGCAGTGACGGTGGGCCACCTGACGGGCACTGTTGTCGGCGCATTGATCGCGCCATTCACCATGGGTGCGGCTTCGATCGGGGCGGGACGAATCGCTCAAAACGACAGCGGCTCCGGCAACGTGGATTGACGTCCACGGGCCAGATGGCAGCACGCTCCAGCGCGATCACGTCGAGGCCCGGATTCCGCAAGGAACCGGGCCTTTTGCTTCTTGGGGTTGAGATCCATCAAGTCGACCTCGTCCGTCATCACCTGGTCGAGGTGTTCCAGAGTGACCAAAGCGCGTGCGTGATGAAGCCGTCGGTCACGGGCACCAAACACAAACCCTCGTCGAGGGTGTAGCGCACTTGGTCGCGCAGCCCCGGGACCAATTTATCGGGATGCGGCGCAGTCAGGCAGAGGCCGCAGCTCAATGGCAGAGCCGCGGGTTGTGGGCATTCAATGGCCGAGGCGGCTGCACAACGCACGCCTGTTCAGTCCAACGGCCACTGCCCGCCCGCCGCAAGGCATCGCACTGATGCCGAGGCCGTTGGTTCCCTTTCGCCACAGGGCGGCCTGCTGTGCGCGGAGGTCGATCGGCGCAAGATCGGGCCGCGACAGCCGCACGACGCCAGTCACGCAAAGCACGAACAGCGCATCGGCGGCCGGCACATCGTGGCTCGTGTCCACCCAACTGACAGACGCTTGGTAACGCTCTCGGCTCAGCAGAATGCTGAGATTCTCCACAGGTCCGCCAATCAGTTCCGCATGAATCCTTGCCTCTCCCTTGAAGGAGAACGGATGCAGTGGATCGTCGAAGGTCACGTTCAGCGCTTCATCGATAAGCCGCAGGCGCAGTCCGGCACCGCGAAGCAGAACGATGGATCGATCGATGCTCGGAAACGACGAAAAGTGGGAGTCCTTGATCGTTTCGGCCCACGACAACTTCCAGTCCATTGCGCCAAGGTCCGCGCCTGGAGGCTCGATGGCAATCTCTCGCATCAACCCCGCACCATTCTTCCAAGGTGTCTTTGGGGTCTCGTTCAGGTCCAGAAGTTCAAAGTCCATGGTTCTTGTCGCGTCCTATCAAGAAGCCTGTTGTGTTCGGCCCTCGGGCACGGGTGAACGCGGGCCATCGCGGTCGCGGCGATGTCTGCAGCATGAGGGATGTCCCGCCCGCCTTCCCGCTTGGAAATCCAGCGCCCCGAATCCGTCTTGGGGCCGATCGACCAATCGATCAGGGCCGCCAGCTGGGCGCAGCGTTCGAGTTGATGTCTGTTGCCGCACCGGTCTGCGACGCCGTGTCCACGAATCCAGAGCGGTTCCCTGCGCTCAAGTTGAGGCCGGTGCCACGGTACTCGACATCTCCGTACAGGTTCAAGGTGCCTGAGGCGCTTTGGTTGGCCTCGAAGAAGCCCAATGGATAGAAGGTGGTGCGAACCTGGGCTGACCCGGACACGTCGAAGGCGTTGTTGCCCCATGGGCTGCCGGTCTCGCCGATGACGCTGAGCCCACCCACCGTACCCCCCGTGACCGACCCATTGGCGATGATCGCCTGGTCTTCGATGCGTGCCGTTCCGGAGGCGCGGCCACCTGGGAGGATCGTGGCGTACGGTCCGACGAACACGGTCGCCGGTGTGCTGGAGGGTGCACAGCCACCGCCGTTGGGATGGCGCACGGTGCCCGACGGGCATGTGTCACGCTGCCCGTTCTGGAACCCCTGCGGCCAGGCGTTGGCCAGCTCGACCATGTAGCGGTAGCGCCAGATCGATCCATACGCCTGGTCGGCGACGATGGTCTTGAAGACCGAGGGTGTCGCCATCACCACCAGGAACAGCGGCTCCCCGGCGTTCACCCGGAACGTGAGGTTGGCATCCAATCCCTTCTGCTGCGGGCTGTAGCGCGCCGACGTGAACTGGGAATTGGTCGCCACCAGGCCCCAGCGGAAATCGGCATCGGAGCCCTGCTGGTTGATGCCACGGAACTTGACGGTGACCGTGGTCGCACCGTTGGTGGGGTACAGGCGAACGATGTTGTAGCCGAAGCGCTGGGGAGACCCGTAGAACGGCGACACGAAGCGCCGGTTCGTCGCCCAGCTGCCGTCCAGTGCTTCCAGCGGCATCAGCCGGTGCATCCGCTCGGCCC
>Ga0170475_111494132_pt1 | contig 19621 bp, 20 predicted proteins | sample Soicark_Litter_5_FD_111474 | JGI IMG/M metagenome (GOLD analysis project Ga0170475, IMG submission 111474) | Avena fatua rhizosphere microbial communities from Hopland, California, USA. Combined Assembly of 48 SPs
ATCGAAACCATCCCCATCCGCGTTCCGCTCAAACCGGAGTTCGCCATTCGCAGCGGTCGTGGTGGTGCGCACACCGTCTCCCCTTTTCTCCTCGTCCGCGTTCACACTGATGCCGGCCTCACCGGCGTTGGCGAAGCCTCCTGCACCCCGCGCTGGAGCGGCGAAGACCAATTCACCGCCGCACACCTCATTCGCACTTACCTCGAACCTTTGCTAATCGGCCAGGACCCAACCCAGGTTGAACAACTCACCGCCAAATTCCGCCTCGCCTTCGCGGCCAACTATTTCACCAAAGCCGCCGTTGAAATGGCGCTCTGGGACATCGCGGGCAAAGCCGCTGGCAAACCGGTTTACGAACTCCTCGGCGGCAAAGTCCGTGACTTCGTCAAAACCAAATGGTCCGTCTCCGGCGTCGAACCACCGCAAGCCGCCGAGATCGCGAACTGGGCCATCGCACAGGGCTTCAAAGCCATGAAAGTGAAAGTCGGCATTCAGCCCGATGCCGACGTCGCCCGCGTCGCCGCTGTCCGCAACGCCATCGGTCCGGCCATCAAACTCGGCGTCGATGCCAATGGCGGCTGGTCCTTCGCTGATGCAGTCAGCACGATTGCCCGGCTCAAAGCTTCCGACATCTACTTCGCCGAACAACCCATCCCGCCCGAAGACGTGGCCGCACTTGCCGATCTCCGCAAACAAATCCACGTCCCCATTGTTGCCGACGAAAGCATCTGCACACTACAAGACGCAAAGACGCTGTCGCGCCTAAGCGCGGCCGATGTCTTTTCCATCTACGTCGGCAAAGCCGGCGGCATTGGACCTGCCAAGGCAATCGCCGATTTCGCGCACGAACACGGCTTGAAATGCACCATCGGCAGCAACCTCGAACTCGGCGTTGGCAGCGCCGCCATGGTCCACCTCGGCCTCGCCACCCGCGGCATTGTCCCCGAAGAATATCCCTGCGACATCATCGGCCCCTTCTACTACGAGTCCGATGTCGTAACCGATCCGCTCCCCATCGTCCCCGGCTCCGCCCAGGCGACCACCCGCCCCGGTCTCGGCGTTGAGCTAAACGACCACCTCGTCGAAAAATTCCGCGCCGTTCCGCGTTGATCCACACCTATCCGCGCGAGAATTAGTTTTCCGCCTGTGTTCCCACCAATCCACGGGGGTCGTAAAGTGTTATAAAGAGAAAACATTTTGCTGCTCTCCTTTGCATCGCCTTTGCGCCTTTGCTTCTTCGCGCCTTGGCGTTCAGTTTTTGGTCCGCACCTTCGGCCTTCTTTCGTCATTACTCATTGGTGCTTAGTCATTCATCGGTAGGTGCCCGGTAGGTGGTTAATTCAGCGATATCCCGCGCCGTATATATGTCGGCACGTCCAAATCTTCGCCCCGATGAATCGTCGGTTCACTTTTATCAAAGCGGCCCTTGGACACAATCTCCAGCGGAAGTTGTCCCTGCCGCATGCGCGGCGCGGGTTTGCGTGGGCTCTTCATGCCAGGCTTTGGCCGTCCATCAGTCTTTGATAAGTCCGACGAACTTGAGGACGCAGGCGCCACAAAACGAGCGGGTTTTGTCGGCTCAGGCTCATTGAGCATCTGGCCCTGGACGTCCGCTCGAGTGCTCGAATAGGTGCTCTGTTCGACATCCTCCGCCGATTTGCGATGGGCGATTACGGTGACCGCGAGACGCTCTAAAAATGATGGATCGACCGCTGCGCCGATCATGATCTGGGCACGCGGGCATTTCTCCTGCAACCCGTCCATGACTCGGCTCACTTCAAACATGCTGAGGTCAGCCCCCGCAGTCAGGCTTACCAGCAGAGAGTCGGCTTCGTTCAGCACTTCGCTGGCATCGAGCATCGGATGGGCGAGGAGTTTCTCCACGGCAACAGCCGCGCGGTTGGAACCGGAAGCCTCCACGCTGGCACAGGCACCCTCGCCTTTGGCATTGCGCAGCACCGCAGCCAGTTCCTCGAACCGAATCTCCATCAGCCCTTTTTGGACGAGCAACCGCCAGAGGCCGACTACCGCGTCGGCGACGAGGTCGTTCGTGCGCGTAAATGTCTCCAGCAATCCCGTATTTTGGTTGATGAGCTTGAACACGCGCTGATTGGGCATGCAAATAACTCCGTCACTCACCGCCTTGAATTCCTGCAAGCCTTCCGCAGCTACGGCTTTGCGCCGCTTGCCTTCGCAATCAAACGGGGTCGCCACGAAGCCCAGCACTAAAGCGCCAGCCTCTTTGGCAATGCGCGCGAGCACCGGGCTTATGCCGGAGCCAGCACCACCGCCGAACGAGCTGAGCAAAATGACCACGTTCGCACCATCGCACAGTGACCGAAATTGGCTCTGCACCTCCTCGGCAGCAGCGCGTCCCCGCTCAGGATCTCCGCCCGTGCCCAGCCCGCGCAGTAGTTTGTTCTCCACTTGAACAAAGGTGACGCCGTCCATCACTGCCGAAAGTTCGGTGTCGACGGCGATGAACTCCACGCCCGGCAACGAACGAGCCTTGAGGGCACTCAGCAGTTTCAGGCCACCGCTGCCCACGCCGAAGACTTTCACGACCAGGCGTTTGGTGGGGACCGCTTCCGATGTTGAGGCGATGGGTTGCGAGTCGAGTTCCATAGGTCAGGAGCGTTTGAAAAATGAGCCAAGGGTGCTCTTGATTCCCTGGGTGAGGCCGGGGCCAAGCTTGCGCTTGCGTTGCTGGAAAGATCCAAACTTCACCAGGCCGATCGGAGTGGCAAACTCCGGCTGGTCGAGTGCCGAGCGCAGGCCGCTGATGGAATTCGCTTTGCCAACCGATACCGGCATCCGAAAAGCGTCTTCAGCAAGCCTGGCAATACCGGGTATCCTCGCGCCACCCCCACTGAGGAACACGCCTCCGCGCAGATAATCGAGCGCATCGGCCTGGGCCAGGTCGTTCGCAATCAACTGAAAGATCTCGTCGACTCGCAACGACATGATCCGGCGCAGGTGCTCGAGGTTCACCACTTTCGCCGGAAGGCCGGCCTGACCGGCAAGCGTTAAAACGTCACCTCTCACTGATTCCTCAAGCTCCGCTGCTCCATGCTCGATTTTCAGTTGCTCAGCGCGGCTCAACGGAACCTTCAGGCCATAGGCGAGATCGTTGGAAACGTGGTCGCCGCCGACCGCGAGTACGCCGGTGTGCTTGATGATACCATCAGTGTAAACGACGTACTCGGTGGTGCCGCCGCCTATATCGATGACGAGCGAACCAAGTTCTTTTTGCTCGTTCGTGAGGATCGCGAGCGATGCGGCAAGGCCGTTGAATACGATGTCGTCCACGTCGAGCTGGAGGCCTTTCACGGTGCGAATCGCATTTTGCATGCGATTGAGGTTGCCGTGGATGACATGAACGTCGACTTCGACGCGGGCGCCGAGCATACCGACCGGGTTTGTGATGCCGTCCTGGCCATCGACTAAAAAGTGTTGCCGAATCGCGTGAACAACGTGGTTCTGCGCGGGAAGATTGATTGCCTTCGCGTTCTTGATTACGTCCTGAACATCCTCTTCGCAAATCTCACGGTCAGCCGAGACAACCGGATGCACCCCGCGGTTGTTGAACCCACGCAAATGTCCGCCGCTGATCCCTAGATAAACGCTGCGAATTTCGACATCAGCCATCTGCTCGGCTTCGACGATCGCCTGACGGATATCCTCCTCCGCGAGGACAGGATCCGCGATCTCGCCCTTGCGCACACCGCGCGAGCGCGCCTGTCCCAGCCCAACAATGTTTAGTGCGTTATCGGCGCTCAGTTCGCCCACCACCGCGCAAACCTTGGAGGTGCCGATTTCCAGGCCGACAATAATGGAGGAAGGGTCAAACATGCTTTTTCTTCGAGCGCCAGGGTTTGGGGAGCTTCGGCGGGACCGGCGGAACGCTGCTGGCATCCACCCACTGGGCAGGAATGTTGTTCGTCACCCCGAGGTCCAGGGTGTGAATGGCTTTGCCCATGCGCTGGCCCATTTCCTGGATGTCGTGCCAGCGGCGGATCTGCTGGTCGACATCGCTCATGCCGAAAGTAATCTCGCCCCCCTGCCCCGTGGTCACCGTCAGGACATCCGGGGCGCTGGCGTCAACCTTCTTCAGCTCCATAAACCCTGCCATTTGGGAATGATCGAAAATCGAAACCAGGTTCAAGGCAGCGCGCGCCTGCGTTGAATCCAGCCGACGACCCGGTTGGGGATCGTTCAACTTAATTCCGGTAATGACTGGCAACTGTTCCGCAGCCGGGTTAATGGGCACGCCCCGCTGTTGCTGGGTCAACGGCAGCATGAGCCACCCTTCGAAGTCCGTTTGAAATGCAAGCTGCTGCCACTCGCCGGTGGGCCGCTGGCGGTGGATGTTCACCTGCGCGATCGGTTCGCGTTCCGAAATGCGCAAGCGCAGATGATGCGGCAAAATACGCTCCACGGATACCGATTGGATCCAGGGCAACGTCTCCAGGTTCTTCTTCACCTGCGCGAGGTCGAGCGCAAGCAGGTTATCGCCGACTTTGACCTTGGCCCATTGCCGGAGTTGTTCAGTCGAGATGACCCCGTCGGTTTGGATTTCGAGCGAAGTGAGATTGAAAGCCGGGTTCTCATACGCCAGCGTATCCAGCGCCCACCCACCAACTCGCCACGCGATAAAGATCACTGCGGCGAGGCCGAACAGCACTGCCGCCGAGATTCCCATGAACCGACTGCGAGCGGCTTTGACCTGGCTGGAGCGCAACCGAACGTCGAGCACGTAATCGCGCCCGAGCCGTCGATTTTGTTGTTTGCGCCTGAAGAACATTACCTCTTCCGATTTAAGGCCAGCTTAACCATTCGTTCGCACAACTGCGAATAACCTAAACCGGCTGCCGCCGCTGCTTTTGGCAGCAGGCTCGTTTCGGTCATGCCCGGCAGCGTGTTCACTTCCAGCACGATGGGCTCGCCGTCCTCGCGCACGATCACGTCCACGCGCGAGTAATCACGCCCGCCGATCGCCTTGAAGGCACCCAGCGCTGCCGCTTGGATTTTCGTTGTTGTCGCGGGTGCAAATTCAGCGGGACAGAAGTATTCGGTTGTGCCCGCGGTGTACTTCGTCTTGTAATCGTAAATGCCGGTCTTGGGCCGCACCTCAACAATGGGGAGTGGTTCGTCGCCAAGAATGCCTACGGTGCATTCCCGGCCAACGATTTTTTCCTCCATCAACACTTTGTCGTCGTAGCGCATCGCTTCGGTGAGCGCGGCGCTCCAATCCGAAACACGCTCCACGAATTGCAGGCCTACGCTTGACCCCTGGCGCGCCGGCTTCAAAACGACCGGCGGGTTCCAACCTCTCGGCCACGGGATGGAAACCGACTCCACTACCAAAAATTTTGCCGTGGGCACACCGGCATCCGCGCATCGTTGCTTGGTCGATACCTTGTCAAAACCAATTCTGCTCGCTTCGGCTCCGCAACCGGTATAGGGAACACCCAAGGCATCCAATTCTTGTTGGACCGTGCCGTCTTCACCATACGTGCCGTGCAGGGCCAGGAAAACTGCTTCCGTTTTTTCCGGGAGTTTCCAGCCTGGCTTTTGCGGATCGAGTTCGTGGACCGTATGGCCCAGTGAGCGCAAAGCAGCGGCCACCTGTGCGCCGGAGCGGAGCGACACCTCGCGTTCGGCGCTCGGACCGCCCAGCATGACCGTGATGTTCAGCTTGCGGGTCATGGCTCGCCGATAATTTCAACTTCCGTGCGCAGTTCAATGCTGCGCAACTCTTTCGCCCTGGCCTTGATGATTTCGACTAATTCCAAAACGTCGCGTGCGGAGGCGCTGCCATCATTCACGATGAAGTTTCCATGCTCCATTGATACCATGGCGCCACCGACGCGTGTGCCTTTGAGTCCCAACTCATCGATGAGCTTGCCCGCGGGGACGGTTGGCGGATTTTTGAACATGCAGCCGGCACTGGGAGCCGCAGGCTGCGTTTGCCAGCGTTTCCGGCTGTATTCATCCATGCGGTACTGGATGTTCTCTTTTACTCCAGCAGAACCACAAAGGATCGCGGAAAGCGCGATTGATGTTTTAAGCATGGCGCAGCTTCGATACTCAACCTTGATATCCTGAGCCGCTCGCTGCGCAATCAACCCTGAGTGATCCATGAAGCGCATGGATTCAACTACGTCGAACGTCGCCGCGCCCATAGCACCAGCGTTCATTCTCAACGCGCCGCCGACGCTCCCGGGGATACCCTCCAGGAATTCGAGACCTGAAATAGCACGGCGCTTCGCTTCCACTGCCACTGCCTTCAGCCGCGCGCCCGCCCCGCAAACCAACTTGTTCTCCTCAATTTCGATGCGACTGAAGAAAGGAGCGGCGAGCGAGATAACCACGCCACGAAATCCACCGTCCCGCACCAGCAAATTGGAGCCACGCCCTAAAACAAAAAAACGCGAGCCCTCGCTCGCGACAGAAGGTCAAAACGGCGGCCAAATCGTCTTCAGTCGCGGGTTCAACATAGATATCCGCCGGGCCGCCAACGCGCAAAGTGGTGCGCTTGGCCAACGGCTCGTCCGCACGCACCACCGCCGAGGACGAAAGCGAGGCGGTGAGAGCAGCGACCGATGGGTTGGATGAATTCACGGGCGCTTCGACAGCGATCATGCGACGACCTCCTTGACCATGGCAGTGGAGGCGGCTTCGACTTCAGCCGGGAACTCGCGCGGTTTCGCGGCAAAAGGCCCGAAGCTACCCTGAACGGAAGTGCGACGGAACGCATGGCTGGCCGGAGCGAACTCGGGCGCCTGGTCGGCCTCGGTGAAGAGCGCCGCCCGTTGTTTCCGACGGCGAGCGTCGATCGTTTGTAAAATAGCATCGGCGATTTGTTCCGCCGCTTGTGGAGTTTGCCACGCGGCGAGCGCGCCTTGCATCAATTGCCGTGCGGCGTGGTTCTCCACCAACTCAGTAAGCATCTGGCAGAGGAGTTGCGGATTCGCGTCTTTTTGTTCCAGCAGCCGAGCCGCGCCCGATTGCGCGAACGCCGCGGCATTAAAGAACTGGTGATTGTCCACGGCGGAAGGAAACGGCACGAGGATAGCCGGAAGCTTCATGGCCGCGAGTTCGGCCAGCGATGACGCGCCCGCGCGACTAATTGCAGCGGTCGCCGCACCGAGCGCCAGTTCCATCTGCTCAAAGAAGGGATGCACAACCGCGTGCAGACCGTGGCGAGCATAAGCGTCGCGCAGTGCAGGGGCGTCCTTCGGACCAGCGAGATGAAAATATTGCCATCCGCCCGCGAGCTTTTGCAATTGCGACATCGCCGCGAGCACCCTCTCGTTCACGCCGTGAGCGCCCTGGCTGCCGCCAACGATGAGAATAACGGGACGGGCAGGATCCAGGCCGAGAGCAGAGCGACACGCACCCGTGTCACGATTGGTAAACGCCGGGCGCACCGGCGTGCCAGTGACGGTCACTTGCCGGTTGCGCAAAAGCTTTGCCGTACTCGGAAAACCAACGAAGGCCCGCCCCGCAACCCATGCGAGCCAGCGATTTGCGCGTCCGGGTATCGTATTGGATTCGTGCAGGAAAGTATCCGCGCCGCAACGCCAGGCCGCCAGTATCGGTGGAGCGCTGGTGAAGCCGCCCATCGCGAGGGCCGCATCCGGACGGGTTCGTTGAAACATGCTCAACGAGCTTTGATACGACTGCCAAAAGCCACGACCAAAGCGCAGCAAAGCTCCGCGCTGCAAACCAACCGCGGGCAACGTGACGACCCGCATATCGGAAACGGCTCTGACCGCGTCCTGGTCGACATCCTTCTGCGAGACCATCAGTGTTACGTCGCAAGCGCGGAAGCGTAATTGCTCGGCCACGGCCAGACCTGGAAATAAATGACCCCCGGTGCCCCCACATGCAATCACCACCGAATAATTTTTGGTAGTCATGGTTGTTCGATTCTAGTCACGCCGCTTGAGGGAGAGCCATTGCCTCAGAGGCCCCCTGTTTGGCCGTAAGTGATTCCTTAGTCTTTACCTGCCGGGCGACGCTCAATAAAACGCCGACAGATGCGAGCATTATCAGGAGGTTCGATCCCCCATAGCTGATGAACGGCAGGGGCAACCCTTTATTCGGCAACGCGCCGGTAACTACGCCGATGTTGATGAACGCCTGGAGCCCAATCAGAAACGTGATGCCACAGCCGAGTAGCATCCCAAACGGTTCGCGGGCATTAATGGAAATGTAGATTCCGGAAATAACTATGGCGACGAAAGCGAGCACTACCAGGATCGTCGCAATCAGCCCAAGCTCTTCGCCGATGATCGAGAAAATGAAATCCGTGTGGTGCTCGGGGACGAAGCCGAGCTTTTGACGGCCGTTCCCGAGCCCGAGTCCAGTCCATCCGCCGGCGCCGAGCGCGATCATCGCCTGATACGCCTGGTAACCTACGCCCGACTTGTTTTCCTCCAGATAAAGCCAACTGCAAATTCGCTTCGCCCGCACCGGATCATGCCAGAGCGAGTAACCGAGGCCAACGAGCGCAAGCACCACGGGAGGCACCACAAACTTCCATTGCACGCCACCGATGAGCAGCATGATGCCAGTCACAGCGCCCATCAAAATGGTTGTGCCGCGATCCGGTTCCACGAAGATCAGCGCAAGCGTCGCGCCGATGAACAGCCCGGGAATCAGGACGCCCCGTTTGAACGTGGGCATTTTACGTTGGTAACGTTCCCCGTACCAGGCGACCACGATGATAAGCGCAAGTTTCGCCAGCTCGGAGGATTGGAAACGCACACTTCCAAATCCCAGCCAACGGCGAGCGCCATTCACTTTTAAACCGACGTGCGGAATCAAAACTGCCAGCAGCAAAACGATCGCCACCCCAAACAAGGGCCACGCAGCGCGTTTCAGGATCTTGTAATCAACCGCCAGGGCGGCGCTGCAGCACGAGAGGCCAAGCGCGCACCACATGAGTTGCATCAGCAGGTAGCGAGCGCCGACTTGCGCCATGCTCGAGCTGTAGAGCATGACCATGCCCAGCGCGAGCAGCGCAGCTACGCAGAACACTAACGTTGTGACAGCAACTCTCATGTGAACGCCAGGAAACCGCCGGGCACAACGCCCGGCGGGTATGGCTTATTTTGGCGTTGTCGGCGCCGGGGGCACAGTCGTGTCCGTCGGCGCTGCGGGGGCGGTGGTTGGAGTAGAACTCGTTGTGGCTTTGCCAGGATTCTTCAGCTTCTGGCCAACCTTGATGCTGTCGGTGCTCAGGCTGTTCGCTGAACGAATCGCTTTGACGGTTGTGTTATACTTCGTCGCGATTTTGCTAAGGCTATCGCCAGATTTGACCACATAAATATCGCTGCTCGTGGCGCTGGTTGCCGCGGAACCGGGAGCAACAGCAGTTGTCGCAGCGGCAGCCGGCGGGATATGCAATGTCTGTCCGATCTTCAGTTTGGCCGGGTCCACGCCAGGGTTCGCATCCGTCAGTGCTTTAACGCTCACACCAGGATACTTTTTCGCGATGGTCGTGTAGTTGTCGCCTTTGACTACCTTGTAGTCCTGCGCGGCAGTATTGACCGAAGGAACTACTGGTTCCACTGCAGCAGCGTTCGTCGGAATTGGCGACGGAGGCGGTTCAGCAACTACGGGTGGCGTGTTGTTCGTAAAAGTTGGTTCAGCAACGTTGTTAGTTTGTTGCTCGACGGTTTCGGTCGGTTGATCCCGGCGGCAGCCTTGCATCAGCAATGCGAGCAAGCCTACAGCGTGAATGGCCAGGACAAAAAACACGGCCACTTTTACGCGCGCGCGATTCTTGTTTTTTTGCTCCACGAGGGAGCCCTGAGGCAGGAGTGGACTTGGGTTATTCATGTGCGTAATCGGCGCCTTGCGCGCCGTTCAATGTCGGTTGAGGAAGGAGTAGGTTAATGGACTTCACTGCGAAGTTTTCCTCAAAAAACTCCGGAGCAAATTGTTCGATTGTTCTAAGCGCTGCTTGCATCACTAATTTCTCCCCAGGCAAATGCCCATCCCATTGGGGCTGCCGGCTAGGGCACCCCTACTAATTGATTTGGGCAAAACCCAAATTTTCTGACTTCGATTTGCATCTTTTCGGAACAATTCGAAGCCTGAACAAATAGACGACTGAAAATTCAGTTCGCCGGAGCCTGCGCGAAGCGCCGCTTCAATGAAATCTTCTATCAGCGAGATTGAAATGTTGCAAGGGTTAAAAGCCTTGCGAGCCTCAAATTTTCGAAAAACTTGTTCACAATTTTTCATCGGATTTTCAATGTGCTCAAGGCGAGCACTGCAAAGAGAACGCACATGATGTAAAAACGCATAACCACCTGGCTTTCGTACCAGCCTTTTTTTTCGAAATGGTGATGCAACGGCGCCATCAAAAAGATGCGACGACCCATGCCGTAGCGTTTGCGCGTGTAACGAAAGTAGCTCGTCTGCAGGATGACGGAGGTGGCTTCCATTACGAACACCCCACCGGCAATGACGAGCACGAACGGCTGATGAATCAATACCGCCACAATCCCCAACGCTCCGCCCAAGGCAAGCGAACCCGTATCGCCCATGAACATTTGCGCGGGGTGACAATTCCACCAAAGGAAGCCCAGTCCTGCGCCCATCATTGCCGCACAGAAGACCGTAAGTTCTCCAGCTCCCGCAACGTAGGGGATTTGCAAGTAGGCTGCGGTTCTGAAGTTTCCCGCCAAATAGGTGAGCACCAAAAAGACGAACGAGACGATAAGCGTGCAGCCGATCGCCAAACCGTCCAGGCCATCCGTGAGATTCACCGCATTGGAACTGCCCACGATCGTCACTGCCGTGATCAACACGCCGACTACACCCGCTCCAGTTGCAATCGGGTATTTGTAGAACGGAACCATGATCTCCGTGATCAATTTGCTGGTGGAATGCATCCTCCAGAGATAGGCCCCAACAAAGAGCGCGAGCACGCCCTGGACCCAGATCTTTACAAATGAGCGAGCGCCTCCCCCGCTCTGTTGCGCGATCTTGGCGTAATCGTCGTAGAAACCGAGGCCAGTCAGCACCACCACCGAAAGCAGCGTAAGCTGGATGAAAGTGGTCCATTGCGCCCACAAGAGCGTGGTCACGTTGAGCGAAAGAACGATCAGGATTCCGCCCATAGTCGGAATCCCCTTTTTGCTCAGGATACGGGTAGCGATTCCTTCTCCAGCGACCTCGGCCTTGTCCTTGTAATCCTGGCCAAACTTTAATTGCTTCAGCCAGTGAATCACTCGCGGGCCGAGATACCAACTCAGCAGCAGAGCCGTGACCGCCGCGCCGGCGCTGCGAACCGTGATGTACTTGAACAAGCGCAGCGGCGACAGCGGCTCCGCCCATTGCGTGCCTGCGCTCCACTCCAACAATTGTTGGCTCAAGTAATAAAACATCTGTCACAATGACTAAACTCACGGAACAACACCGATCCAAACGACGAACTTCTACTCCTGCGACCGAACCCCGGCGTTAAGACACAAACGCCATGGGCACGCCGCGCAAATAATCACCCACGCGCTCCAAACGGGCAGAGCGCGAGGCCTTCAACAACAACAGATCCCCGGGCTTGATAAAGCTCCGGACCGCGTTCGCGGCTGTCTCAACATCTGAAAATTCCAAAACCCGATTGAGTCCAGCGTTCCGCGCGCCACGCGCGAGGCCCGTCGCCTTTTCGCCAATCGTGAATAACTGGGCGACGCCTAACTCGGCAGCGCGACGGCCAACTTCCTCGTGCGCGGCTTCGCTCTGTGCACCCAGTTCCGCCATATCGCCGAGCACCGCGATGCGACGGCCTTTGCAAGGCATTCCTTGCAATGTTTCCAAAGCTGCCACCATCGAATCCGCATTCGCGTTGTAAGCGTCGTCGAGAATGCGAACGCCGTTTGCTTCCCACAGTTGCAGACGCATCTTCGCCGCCTGGCAAGCCTCCAAGCCGCGCTCGATTTCTTCTTTGCCCAGGCCGAACTCGACTGCTGCCGCAATCGCGAGCGCCGCATTCAAAACCTGGTGGCGCCCAAGCAAGTTGATCCGGTATTCACCGCTATGCGAGGGCGAAGGACAGTCGAGATGGAACAGCACACGTTCCTTTTCCATGCGGATGTCGTTGGGGCGCCAATCGTTTTGGGAGCCAAAACCAACACGAATAACCTGAGCCTTCGCTCGCCCTGCGATCTCCGCAGCCAATTCCGTGTCGCCGTTGATAAAAAGCTTCCCATCGGTTGCCAGCATTTCGGCAAGTGTGCCCTCCTCGCGAGCCACACCCTCGAGATCGCCGAAAAATTCAAGATGTTCGCGCCCGATCGAGGTGATGACACCGAACCGAGGCTGAATCATTTGGAGCAGCGGGGCGAGTTCGCCCGGATGGTTCGTGCCGACTTCCATTACTGCCGCAGTGTGCGCGCGACTCAGCTTCAACAAAGTCATCGGGACCCCGATGTCATTGTTGAAACTGCCTTCGCTCCAAACGGTTTCGTGCTTCTGCTTGAGGATGGAAGCGAGCAAATCTTTGGCGCTCGTCTTTCCGTTGGAGCCACCGACGGCCACGATCGGCAATTGAAAATCCCGCCGATATTTCGCGGCTACCTGGCCAAGCGCGCGACGGGTATCGTCCACGATAATCAGTGCGCAACCGTGAGTTTCCGCCGGCACGCGATCGCGGGCCACGATGGCGGCCGCCACGCCCTTTTTCAGGATATCATCCAGGAAGTCGTGCCCGTCGAAACGCTCTCCCTTCAAGGCCACGAACAAATCTCCGGGCTGCACTTGCCGCGAATCAGTGCAAATCCGATGGACCAGCACATGTCCGTCACCAGTCAGGCGAGCGCCTGGACATGCTGTCGCAAGAAATTTTAGGGTTCGCGGCTCCATTGAATAACTTAGGTTCGGTTCGGCGGAGCGGAGTCGCGCAATGACCGCTCGCCAGCCGCCGCTGCCGGTTTTTCGGATGCGACGAGTTCGAGCGGGATGGCTGTCGCGCAACCCATCGCGGGCGTATAGCCGTTGGGAGGGCGCATGCTCCTGGTTTGGGCTGAGCCGGGGTTGCCGACCGCTGCCACATATAGCCGATGAGAGATGAGTGGAATTGTTCTCATATATGCCTTTCATGGTTGTATGGTTTATTGCGACCGCGCTACCGCGGTTTTGGGGGAAGTAAAATCTTTGGCGCTGGAAACCGCGTCCGGCAACGTGGGCTCGGCGCCGTTCTCGGGCCGGATGTTTAAATAGTTCGCGGCGCGCTCCGCCACCTGTTTAAAGAGCGGGGCTGCCGTCGACCCGCCATAGTGACCGCCCTTCGGTTCGTCCAGGGTGATGGAGATGCAAAGTTCCGGATTATCAGCGGGGAAGAAACCGATGAACGACGAAAAGTATTTGCCGGGCGCGTAGCCGCCGTTCTCGGCTTTTTGCGCTGTGCCCGTTTTGCCGGCCACTGTGTAATGTTCCAGCACGGCGATCGGCGCCGTTCCTTCCGGGGAACAAACTGTCTTCAACGCGGTGACCATTTGTTTCGCCGTCGCTTCCGTGATCACCTGGCGTACCTTTTGCGGAGTATACTTCGCAATCACGTTGTGATGCTCGTCCTCGAGCCGGTCCACCACCATCGGACGCATCAATGCTCCTTTATTAGCGATGGCGCACATCGCCATGGCCATCTGCATCCTGGTTACCGCCACACCCTGACCCATGGGGATCTGCGCGATGCTCACCTTGCTCCACTTTTTCACCGGATGAACAATTCCGCTGATCTCACCTTGCAGCGGTATTCCGGTCTTAACGCCAAAACCAAAATCCTTGATATAATCATAGAGGCATTTCTCACCCATTTTAATCCCGATCTTGGCCGCGCCAATGTTTGATGAATGCGTCACGATCCCTTTTACATCGAGCTTGTCATGCGAAGATTCATGGTCGTGCAGATTGCGCCCGGCGTAGTAGAAATGGCCATGCTCCACATCAAACACATCGGTCAGGCGTACAATCCCTTCATTCAGGGCGCCGGAAACAACCACGATCTTGAAAGTAGATCCCGGCTCCGCTATGTCAGCAATGACGCGGTTCCTCCGCGCGTCCGCCGACGCGGCGCCGGGATTGTTGGGGTCGAAAGTCGGCAGCGTTGCCATGGCGAGGACCTCGCCGGTGCGCGGACGAATTACGATTCCCGAAATACTTACTGGTGAATTGGATTTCATCCCGTCGGCCAGCGCCGTTTCGAGGATGTTTTGGACGACTGAGTCGATGGTGAGCACGACATTCAGGCCATCGCGCGCTTCGACGTTCTGTTCGCGCAGCGGCACAACCTCGCGCTGGTGCCGATCCTGTTCGCTCAAACGCCAGCCACGAACTCCCCGCAGTTTGGAATCAAGACTTAGCTCAATACCTTCGCGCCCCAGCGTTTCCTGGTATCGCACGGCATTCACTTCTTTCTCCTCGTAACCAACGTAGCCCAGGAGATGCGCCGCTAAAGATTGGTTCGGATACATCCGAAGTTGGTCATCGATCGAATCCGCAAAAACCGCCTTAGTGCGCAACAGGTTGTAAGCAGCGCGCTCGCTCTTCGGCAGCTTCTTTTCGTCAACGCCAAACGTGAGATTGGTCAGTGCGGTGTGAATTTTTTGCCAGGTTTCAATCGGCACCTTGCGTTGCAACACAACGTACTTGTTGGTTTCGGAGTCGCCTTTGTCATTCTCGCGAACCTTCGGCGCAAGCCGTTGAATGATTTGGCTTTCGCTCATCTGCAAGTATGGCGAAATCGCATGGGCAATCTCCGCCTGGTGGTTGCCGATAAGCGATGGGTCTGCGCACAGGGTCTTTACGAACAGGCTCGTGGCCAGCAGGTTACCCTTGCAATCAAGAATATCCCCACGACGCGGTTCCAGGAGCGCTTCCCGCACCGTATTCTGCTGCGCTTTTTGCGTGAGCTCGTCGTGACGCAGCACCTGCAGATCGACGAGGCGATAACCGAGCCCGGCGAACGCCGCAGCCAGCACAATCACCAGCCCCAGCACTCGTCGTATTTGCAGTTTCTTTGCCATTATATTAGGTCGTTTGGCCGCTCGCTCGCGACGACTCGGTTCCTCTTCCGGTTGTGTCTCGAGCGGCGGCTAAATTGTTAGTTATTCATTTTCAGCGCGCGTGTTCATCGCGTAATTCCAAAACATCAGGTTTTGCCTACCGCCCGTGACCGCTAGTTCCTCTTAGCGGCGCACGGGCGGCGGCAAAAATTCATTTCCCGCCAATTCGCTGGCGGTTTCGGCCGCGGGCAATTCGCGCCCAGGCTCGGGCAAACGCCACATCTGCGAAGCCGTCGGCTGCACCAGGCCGATTTTTAAATCTCTAATCTTTTCGTTCAGGTAAACGGGCGAGCGCATCATCGCGAGCTGCTGCTTCAATTTGTCATTCTGCTTCTCGATGTTCCCGAGGGTCGCTTCGCGCTGCTTGATTTGCTTGCCCAGCTCGAAAATCTGGTTCTTCTGCCACACGTATCCCACGCCCGAGCCGCCGAGCAGCAGGCAAAGCAGAAACGCTTTCAACGCCGGGCCAAACCGGATCGCCGCTGAGCGATATCTTCTGTTTTTTGCCATAGATTTTCGGGTCCTGGTAATCGCCTTCCGGCTAATCACCGCATTTCTCAAATACTCTTAATTGCGCACTGCGACTCCGCGGGTTCAGCGCAAGTTCCTGTTCGCTCGCCAACACCGCTTTCCGCGTCACAATCACGAGTCTCGGTTTGCGCGGCCGCCGCAACTCGGGCACATCCACGTCCCCGCTGAACTCGTAGTCACGCGCCTGCTCGCGTCCAAATTCTTTCACTACTCGGTCCTCGAGACTGTGAAACGTGATCACGGCCAATCTGCCGCCAGGCTTCAGAATCCCGAGCGCTCCGCTCAAACCCTGCTTCAAAGAACCAATCTCGTCATTAACGGCGATCCGCAGCGCCTGAAAAATCTTCGTCGCCGGATGCGCCTTTCGGCCGTGCCGTGGCGAGAGCCGCTCGATCAACTCTGCCAACTGCGACGTGGTCTCGAACCGCCGCGCCTCGCGATCGAGCACAATCGCTTTCGCAAACCGGCGCGACTCACGCTCGCCGCCTAATTCCCAAAAGATCCTGGCCAACTCTTCCCCGCTGGCCTCATTCACCAGCGTGGCCGCGGTCAGTTCCTGCCGCTGGTCCATTCGCATGTCGAGCGGACCCGGACGGATGAAACTAAACCCGCGCTCAGCCACATCGAGCTGCGGCGAACTCACGCCCAGATCTAAAAGAACACCTTCGCAACTACTCCCGGCCACCCACGTGGCCAGTTCGGAAAAATTCCCGCGACGCACCTCGAACCGGCCCGCGTACTCCGCTAGCCGCGCGGTCGCTGCCTCAACCGCGACGCCATCGCGATCGCATCCAAATAGCCATCCACTCGGCGAACTCGCCGCCAGAATGGCTGCCGCGTGTCCGCCACCACCAAGCGTCCCGTCCACGTAACGTCCGCCGTCCCGCGGCTTCAGCGCCTCGAGCACCTGAGCCATCAGCACCGGCTTGTGTTCGAAGTTCGCTCGCACGCATGCGCAACTTTTACTGCGCGCTGGCGGCGGTTTGCTGCGCCGCTTCCTGCGGCGCCTCCGACATCAGCATCGGCTGCTCGTCTTTGGCCGCGCGCCCTTCCAGCCGCCCCGAACTTCTCGGCCGCACCCGCCGCGGCACTGCCGCTACTAGTTCGAAATCACCTTCACGAAAGTCGTTCCGCACAACCTTGATGCTGTCGAGCGAGAGCTCGGTCTGAATCGCCCGTCGCTCAGCTTCCGCGTGAGCTCGCTTCGGCATCCGACGCGTCACCGGCTCAAGTATTTTTGCGGCCCTAAACTTTATACTGCGGAACCAACCACCGACCCTAGTCGCCGCTGCGACGAAGGCCCGCTTAACACGTGCGTTCTTCTTCACTTCATCGCCCGCTTCAGCTTGAGACTCTGGGAGCCGCAGCGTGTCCTCACTCCGTAGCGAATCGGATACCACCAAACCAATGGACTCCTCAGGACGCTGCGGCTCGCAAAGTCCCGATTCTGCTTCCATCGAAATCTCCTGGCTCGTTGGCTCCACCGCCGGAACCACTTCTTCCGTCAGCACGACGGCAGCCTCGTCTGCAAATTCGTGCTTCGTCTCCACGGCGACGGGACCTGCTTCAAACACCGCCTCCCGTTCAACGCTCGCTTCGGTCGCAGTGGCCGCCGCCTGTTGCTCGGGCGGTTAGTTAGCTTTCGTGCGAAACGGATTCTTCTTCGCTTCGAATTTCGGCATCGACCGTGGGTCAGTTAGGCGATAACCGAACTCCGAATCCTTCTGCCCCACCCAACTTTTTCCCGCTGTCAGCAATCGCATGAGACTCATAAGGTCATTCCATGTATTTAAACGCTTCCATCGCATTAACTGCATCCGCCTGGCGAACACGCTCATGTCGCGCCGGCTCCCAAATCTCAAAAGCATCGAGCACTCCTGCCACTACCGTTTCCTTCGTGATGCCCGCCGCTTTAACCATTTCTTCGGGCAGGCAAATACGTCCCGCGCTGTCTAAACTGACTTGCACCGACATCTCACCGATCAATCGCTTCAGGCTGCTCTTCGCCGGGTGATCGTTCGGCATCGCTTCCAGTGACCGCAAAAGACTTGCCTGCTTCTCGGGCGGCAGTACCCTCAGGCAAGGGCCTTCTTTATGTTTGTGCCACACAGCCACAGTCAGTTCAGTTCCTGGTTCGGTCGGGCGCCACTTAGCCGGCACCTGAATGCGCCGCTTATCATCCAGCGCATGCCGGTACAATCCGTTAAACGTAATCCGGCCAACTTCACTCATTATACTTCCGACTTATTCACATCGGGGAAGCTACACCAACAGTTCCCCACGACGCCCCACTGTTAAACACTTTCCCCCACAAAAGGTCAATAGATTTCCTGAAATTAGTGGCTAAAACTTATTCAGAAGTTATTCACAATTTGTAAACCTCGCATTTTCAAGAGCTTGCGATCGGTTATTCACAATTCTGCGGCACCTTTTTCCCGTGGGGCAAAATGGGAAGAATTTCCCATATCCCGAAACCATCCCCTGAGGAGGGCGCTTCGATGTTGATTGGGAATAATTAGCGAACCAGTTCCCTGAAGCTCGAATTGGCTATTTTTAACCAGACACGAAGTTGTCGAGCGTCACTTTTTCAAGACACAAGTTCCCTCAATTCGGACCCAAACTGCATGCCGTTTATGAGGTCTAAGTTCCGCCTGAAAGATGAGATCTGTGAGCGGCAATGCCCATCACAAGAAATTGAAGCACAATCATAAGATCATAAGAACCCTTGAGATGCGGCTTGTTCCGGCTAGAGGTCGAATCATGCATTCCTTCGTAGACAAAGCAGGAAATTACCCGATGGCAAATCGCACCCTGCAAAGCGGAAAATATTTCATGATATCTAGAGCCCTCATATCGCTGGTCCTGGCTTCCGTGTCCGCGTTGTTTGGTTTTACTGGGATCCTTCAAACCGCTGCCCCGCTGGCCCAAACCGCGTGCTTTGGTTTCGCAGGTTTCTCGCTTCTCTCACTCTTGTTCGCTTTGTTTGAAGAAGAACCGATCGTCAGCAAACCCAACTTTGCGGACGAACAGTTAGCGACTTCACTTGTTGAAACTGAGTTGCCGCTCGATGCACAATTTGCTCGAGTTGGACTGTGATCATTAACGCAAACAGCCCCGCGAATGCGGGGCTGTTTGATGCTGTAAATTGTTGAGAGGGCGATTACGCGTTCTTTTTCAGTTTATCCAGGGCAGCCGTGAACGCTTTCGGTCCGCCGGGCTGATAACTGAGTTCGCCGACCTTTTTACCTTCAGCATTCAGCACGACGATCGTGGGATAGGCCTCGACTTTATACTTCTCCTGTAGGGCCTGGTTCGCCTTCTTCTGTGCAGCGGTCTGCTCCTTTTGCCGCGGGAAATCGACCTCGACCAGGACGAGGTTTTTGTTCGCGTATTCCGCAAAGTCGGGCTGCGAAAAGACTTCCTTGTTCAGCTTGATACACCAACCGCACCAGTCTGAGCCCGTAAAATCGAGCATGATCATCTTGTGCTCAGCCTTTGCCTTGGCCTGCGCCTGCGACAAGTCGGTAAGCCACGTCAACTCCGCGGCATTGGCTCCGCATGCCACCGCCAGCACCAAACTAAGTACCCATTTTTTCATATGTTCTTGTTTCGTTTCTACTTCAGGATTAGACGACCGCTGTCGCGGGTTGTTCATCCCAAATTTGCTTTCCGCCCACTATCGTAGCGATTGCCCTCCCTCGCAAGTTCCACCCGTCGAAGGGCGTGTTCCTCGACTTGCTGGCAGAGTCTGCTTTTTTGCATGTCCACTCCAGGTCCGGATCAATAATTGTTACATCTCCGTCGGCTCCCACAGACAACGTGCCCTTGTTCAAATTGAGGAGACGCGCGGGCGCAATCGTGAACGCCTCAATCATCTTCGATAAATCCATTCGACCCGAATGCACCAGTTGCATCAGTGACAACGCCAACTCCGTTTCCAGTCCCGTGATTCCGAACGGTGCCTGATCGAACTCAACCTCCTTCTCAAATCCCGAATGCGGTGCATG
>Ga0170475_101047048_pt1 | contig 19608 bp, 26 predicted proteins | sample Soicark_Litter_5_FD_111474 | JGI IMG/M metagenome (GOLD analysis project Ga0170475, IMG submission 111474) | Avena fatua rhizosphere microbial communities from Hopland, California, USA. Combined Assembly of 48 SPs
GGCCCTTTCCATTTCTAAATCGTACAGGATGCGCTTTGCCATTTCAGCCGGCGACGATGACAACCACCGTTAGCATTTTGCACAATCCGCACGTGCCAAGGAACTGGCGCGATGGATGCCAAAACATCCCGCAGAGAGTCAGGCGAGCCGAGTTGTCCATCAAGTGGCTTCTTGTGGCAACCCGATTAACGATTGGCTTGTGCGGATTGTGGAAAACATTAAAGCCCACCAGCGGACAAGCGCCGGGAAGGCGCAAGCGAAAGGGATATGTAGGACTGCGAAGCTGCCCCTGCAAAGCGGGGAAAAGCGCGAATGCGCGAACCCGGAGAAGCTCGGTCTGGATGCTGCGCATCCAGATTCGCCCGAACCATGATGGAAATCTTGGCGCAAACAATTCCTCAAGCCGATTAGATCCACAAAACTCTTCAGCGCAACGGCCGCATGGAAATTGAGGGTTTGTCACTGGACGTGGACGAAAGCCACGTTTGACTGAGGACTCCTTACGACCTTGACTTCTCCTGCGTTCCGCTACCTGTCTGGAGGTGCGAAAGCATCCAGCGACAGATAGCGCAGAACACTCACGAACGTGAGTATGGCATGCTGTTAATAAGCATGCCATGGTCGTTGCAACCTGCCGAAGACCCGGAACGGGCAGCGGTTGCGTAATGCTTGGAAATGGTGGCCAGAACTTGAAAGTGTCTGGCCGCCATTTTCGAGCCAATGCCAGCCGGAGCTGGTAAGCGTCAATAGGCGAGCCAGGGCCAATCCGCTGGTGTGCGGCTGGGGCGATGGGATATTCGGAACGTAGTGACGGGCATTCCATTTCCCCAATACTTTCACAAGCGAAAGCTCCTCACCTGGGAATTCCGCAAGAATGACCAGTTTGCGCGAAATCCTGAAAGGGTGAAGCGCTGAGGAGGGTGGGTGCGATCAGCATTTCCCTCTCTGCGCTTCATGCGAAGCATCATAGCGATTCTCACGAAAACGAGCAGGTTGCACGGAACGTGCCGAGCAGGGCAGACAGCCTATTTAGGCCGCAACTTAGGGAAGTGACGCACCAGGAACTTGCGCATCATTTTTTAGTAACACCAAAACGGATAGCGAGCTTGGCGGCCGACACCGATAGCCATGGGATTCTTCCGCTTCGGCTTTTCTAGCGTCGAATTTGAGTTTTCCGGTGCACCCTTCGAACGGTCGCCTTCCCTACCATCTGGCTTTGTGCACTCCAAATCTTCGCGGGTGCGAAGGTGGATAAATCCAACCTTGATCATCGAGGCCATTCCAAACATTATTGCCTGAAAATCGGGTTCATCCTGCGGAATGAACCGGGATGCCGCATCCTCCACGAATTCAATATGGAAATGGTTGTGGGTGCTGGCGTGTATCATGATGCCCAGCGCTGACTATAAACGTCCTCATTGTCACAGGAAACCAGCAAGGTTGTGAAGTAGCGGGGCATGGCGTGCGGTTAGTAAAAGTGAGTGGCCGAATCCGCAGACAAGGCAGCTACAGATTGGGCGAATGCCTGTCAGAGGCGTGGATGTGGTTGTCGATGCGCCTGATTTATCACCATCGAACGCGCAATGGTCTTCGGCACCGGCATTCCTGTAAAGAGTTGTCTAGCTTCAGGAAGATCGAATCAGCGCCGAACTATGACAACAGCGCGGCAATGTCCAGGCGGAGCCGGACGAGCCGGATGCCGTTTCACCCAATACCGCAAATGCCGGATGGCTTGCGCTCGGCGGCAATGTCTGCGCGAAGCCAGACGAGCCGAACGGCGTGTATCAGGGATACTTAACGGAAACAGACACAGTTGGCAGGGGAAAAGTATTAGAGGGTGTTTTTGAATTTATGGGACTTACAAGATGATCAAACCGGGTCGATTGATGCAAATGGCTGTACAGAATCCGTTTGCTCGCAAGATCTCCGGCCAAGTAAAAAAGAAGGTTTTCATTTTGAAATAGCATCGCGACGCGGGCTATATAAAACGGTGAAAGCCTGGCCCGTTTCTCATCTCAGTTCACGGCGAATTTCTAAGGCTTGCCACGCAACCCTAATCGTGCGGCATCAGCGGCTAGGATTGCCTCGGCTCTTGATGCCAACACCTGGGCCATCAATTCGGCATCGTCAGCCGCGTCTACCGGATCACGGGCCAGCGCCGCCATAAGGCTGGCGCGCAGCCAAGCCGAACACCCCGGCGATGCAATGATTTCCTCCGGTGTGGGGGCGTCAGCTTCGGTCGTCATTAAAGAAACTCCTAGGAAAAATCGAATTGCGTTTGCAGCACCAGCTCAGCATTTACCACATCCAGCTCCACATCCAAATTTCGCAACGTGGCCGAGTGGTATGCAATATGCGCTGTTTTCAACCCAAGCGCCATTTTCAGCGCAGTCAAGGGTTATAGCGTCTTTAGCGTTCGGGCCACGTCGCCAACACCCGCGCCGAGTGTGGCGCAGCCATCCCGCAGGGACAAGGGCCGCTTTTTGGCCCGCAGCAGAGGCGTCTGCGGCGGCCCCCCCGCTTCAACAACCAGCGGCACGCTCTGACTGGCCGCCAGTCGCAGCCATTGGGTATTTCTGCTTCAGGCGTGTTGAAGCGGCTGCACAGCCAGGCGCAACCCCATTGCCTTGAGAATTGCAGAAAAGCTGCTAAGCACAGGGTTACCATCCGGTGACAACGTGCGATAGAGCTGCGTCGGACTCAGATGCGCAATTTCAGCCACCGTTTGCACCCCGCCGAACGCTTTTGCCATTTGGCGCAAAGCAATCAAAAGCTCGCTTTGGTCGCCATCTTCAAGAATGGCGTTGAGCATTTTGACGGCGTAATCAGGATCATTCCGATACATCTCGGCCATTGCTTCGTCGTGTGCTCTATCTCTGTTGGTCATCGCCTGCCCTCCTTTGCCAATCCTTCCAGTATTCAATTGCGCGGTCGATATCCGCATCCTGCGTCCGTTTGTCGCCGCCGCACAGCAGCAATACCACTTCCTTGCCGGCGATTGCGTAATACACCCGGTATCCAGGCCCAACGTCTATGCGCAATTCCGAAACGCCCTCGCGACAAAATTTATGATCGCCGAAATTACCCAATTCAATGCGGTTCACACGCCGGTCTATCGCGATCCTCGCTGCCGTATCACGCAGTTTGCACAACCAGTCGAGATAAATATCCTTCTGGTTGGCGCTCAAATAATGTCGAATTTCATACATATTATTTTCGTTTATAAACGAACTAATGTCAAGATGTTGATCAGAACATTCAAATATTCTTGTTTGCGATTATCGTTATACCGTTTTCCGCGTTAAATCGGTTGCGTCGAACGAACCAGCGATTCATCAGTGCTTAGATTTGCTTCTTTGACAGGCATCCAATAGCAATCTGTATTGAGTAAATATCGGCAACCACTGGCATAAAGTGAACAAGGTTTTTGCGGTTGATAAAGTCCCGTGATTTGGCGATTGAAGGCAACACCATAATCATTCGTATAAATAACGAAATCACCAACATGGAATTTCAATGCTTTGCCGTTTTCAGGGGCAAACGGCTTTTCTAAATCATGTCGTTGAATTATTTCGGTAACCCAATCGTGATGGCTGCTCATGTCATGCTTCCTTTCATGCCACCAGCGCGGCCATAAGTTCGTCCTCAGATATATCTAAGGAAATTGCTTCGGCTACCGTGTAACCCGCATTACGTAGCTGTCGAATCGTGCTTTCAACGTGGCCGGTTAGAACCTTCCCCGTACCCTCGTTTTGCGCTGCGATGACCCTCCAAGCTTCTTCGCCAGCAGTCGAATTCGGGTAAAACGCGGTAAACATATCGTCAACAACGCGGTAGGAAATGTCGGCCATACCTTTCCTCAATCTTCGTATTGTTCAGCCGGGTAAAATTCCGCATCGATCGCCAAATCTGTGCCGCAATTTTCAAATCCCCACTTCCACGCGCTACGCAATTCCGGCACATCTGCAATCAAGGCGGGAATATATTCGTTCGGATAAGAGGCATATCCACCGGAAATTGCATGGTCTTCAGCCAGCTCCTGGTGCTGCGATTCAGGTCCAGTGATTACCTTGGAAAGCGCCCATTCAACCCGCGCATTCAGTGCTCTATCGAAATCAATAAAATGTTTCATGACGTCTTTCGATTTCGATGGACGTCTGCCGCTTATGCTTACGCGCGGGGCGTCATTCATGTTCTCCGCCAGCAGCGTATGGACCGCACGTATCAAGTCCTTACAAACAATCGGATCTCGGTGTTGCTGCTCTTCGAGGATCATGGTGAGGCTCCTTTCTCGATTCATCATGGATATGATTATATCGTTTTAACTATTGACCGTCAATAGTTTGGTGATAGTTTGAACATTGCCTTTTCATATCACCATCGCCTTGCTGATTGTCCATAACTATTGACCGTCCAGACATGCAACCCACTCCCTGCGGCCTCAAACCACCCGCGCCGCCCACATCGTCAAGGGGACCGTGGAATAAATGCGGGCGCGCCTTTTGCCCGCGTTTATGCCGCGAAAGCCCCTTGACCGACGCCCGGACAAAATACGCTCACCGAGAGGGGGCAGGATGATGCCTTTCCATCCTGCCCCCCGAGGATCAAACGCGGTCGTTTGCGAGGTTTGGGGCAGCGCCCCAAGGTTTTGGGTCTCCATGCGCGCAGCGCCTCTTGAGAGGGGTTGCCGAGCGAAGCGCTGGAGCGCAGCGGAAGGACAAGGGACCTAGCCCGAAGGGGCGAGACACAGCTTTATCGTGGCTCGATGCGCAGCACGACGGGCGCGGTTTTCGGCGGCCTTTTGCCGAAAATGGCCCAGAACTTCTTCGTAAGCCCTCGTTATTAAGCCCGCGTTATGGCACGACCTGTCGTCGCGCTTCTACCCAGGCTAAGAAACGATCGATATCATCCCCCATTGGGGCTGCAGCTTCATACTCGTCGAGTTCCACGCTGAAGTTAATCAGCAACTCGAGTGCAAGTACGGTGAGGCTTGAGCGACTGCTGCGCATGTCGGTGGCCAAGGTAGACCAGGTGCCATGCAGCAGACGTGAGCGGTCGCGTACCAGGTCTTTCGAAAAATCCTTAACCGTGACAATGGAGTCGGGGGCTAACGTTTGATCGGATCGCAGGCCATAGAAAGTCTGGATCGCCTGGATGATGCGAGTTTCACTACCTCTAGAGCTAACCGCGCACAGCAACACTTCGATTGCGGTTTCAAGTTTTGGGACTGCAATCGTATCCAGTGGTTCGGCGATCCCTTCATGAAACCAATAGGCGGCATCATTCCAACTTTGATTTAGTTTTGGAAGAAACTTGCACCCGTTCAGGAATGCTTGGATGCGCTTACCAACGGAAGCAAGCACATGTCTATCTTGCGCGAGTATTTGCTCAAGCGCTAAGCCGCTAAAGCCGAGTCCAGGTTGCTGGTTGGCTGTGCCTGTAGAGAAATTACCATTCGACATTGAGACGGAAATTCTTAGTCGCGGAACCCTCCTGGCATTCAAACGGGCAACACGCTCCGAATATGCAAGCGGCACGATCAATTGCAGCGCGACGAGCGCAAGATCCACCGCCAAATCGCCAATCTCCGCTGCTCTACTCGGCAAGCAAGCATCTACAGTTAATTCGGCCATCCAGAACGCGTGGTGTTGTTGCATCGCCTAGTACATCTGCTCGAACACAAGCGTGTTCGGAACGAATTGCTCAACAATTGGGACGAAGTCTGTCAGGTAGGTGAAGCGAATTGGCCCGATTGTGAAAGGCTTGGCATAATAGGGAATAATGTCGCATGGTATATAGAGATGCGTACTCGTCACCTTTGCGCAAAACCATGCATCAATTTTGCGTTCGATCGTAGCGACGGTCTCTGCGTCGACTATGGCGGGAACCTGGCCAAAGAACTCCATCAGGATATCGAAGACGGCATCGAATATTTCTTTGAAGGTACAGCCTCGCCGGTACCGAAGCGAATCCGTGTAGATCCCATTAATCAGGCCGTACAGTGCTTTGGCGGCCTCCCGTTTAATACCATTCGTCTGGCCAGTCCTCGTATCGACACGCCCGCGTACCAGCGGTGAGTTGTTTATGTTGGCTGGGCCAATAACACCGTTGGCCGGTGGCGCATAGCTGCCGAAATTGCTGAAAATCGTTTCCAGGTATTTGCGCTTGGGCATAGGGATCTTTAGCAGTGAGTGCCGACGATGGTCAATTCGTTATTGCATTGTGAAATGTATCAGATCCGATGCCTGCCCACTGGTGTTACCAGAGACGTCATGGTATTCTCATCGTCATCCATGCAACTGCTCCTAAAGTCGTTTGTATGGTTCTTCCGCGGACCCTAATTTGCGGGATGATGGTCTAGAACGCCCAGCCTGCTCGCTGGGCGTTTTTTTTGCAGACATATTATGCTCGCCCGCAATGCCGGCCGAAAAACTTCCAATTGGACTACTCTTGCTGCGCGCCGCCGTCGTTGGCCAACGACGCATTGAGACTCTACTTGAGCGATTTGTCGGTCATTCGAGCGAATGCGTGGCGGTTGCCATGCTCCGCAGCACCTGCGATAACGCCTTGGCGCTCCGCTCCTGATCAGTGCATTGCTTCAAACCGTCAATCAGTTCTGACAGCTCAAGCGCAAGTGCCTCAGGCATATCCAGCGTGACTTCGACCCGGCCGGTGCCTGGTGCCGCCGACTTGAAATAGGCGCGCTCAATCGCTCCCACCGCCAGATTGACCCGTTGCTTACTCATCCCGTGCTCCATAGCCACATCCGCTTGGGCACGGCCTTCGACTAGGACAGCACGCGCCATGTCGCGTGCACGGTCTTTTACGCGCGTTTCAGCGGCCAGACGATCAAAATCGTCCGCGCTCAAGCGTTTCAATTTCATTGGATACCCCCCCAAAAAAACACACAAACTTTCGCGCGCGAAAGTTACAAGTTAAGAACCCTTACTGATCGGATTTTCCGATTGCCGAAGAGTCCATTGAAGCACGACAAAACACACGACGGCATAGAAGAGCGTCACCAGGCCCAGCAAGAAATGTTCGCCCATGCGGCCATCATGCGCCGCTCCAATGGGGACCGGCACAGCGCCCGCCCACAGTGCCCAAGCCGGGTTGGCGTACAAGTTCAGTCCCAAAAGCGCGATCGCGACGCCCAGCATTTCGCTGGCCCCTCATTGCCGTAGCTGCATATACTCAAAATCCTGTGACGAATCCACCAATCCGGAAGGCAGACGGCGTGTGCCGCCCGTCCGTTAGAACCTCCAGTCCTTCGGCATGTCCGGCACGCGCTGCCGCGGCGCAGATTCGTCGTCCGGCTTCTTGCCGTCGACCACCGGATGCAGTTCGCGCCAGATCTGCAGAGCAGGCTTGCCCTTCAAATCGACCTCCAGACGCTTCAGATACTGCATCGAGCGTGCCGATCCCAAGGCATGCAGCATCGGCAGGACCGAGTCGAGAAAGCCCGCCCACAACACCCATTCGCCCTGGTTCAGCTCGTAATCCATCTCCGTCATCTTCGACTGCATGCTGCTGAAGTGGGCCATGTTGTTCTCGCCCCGTTCGAACAGCGCATCGCGCATCGTGCGCAAGTTCGATTCGGTGCGCTTGCGCTCTGCCGCGCTAGCCTCTTCCGGGGACGTGCCGGGTGCAACCACGGCAGCGCGCGCAGCCGTCTCCTCGGCTGTGAACGCTGGCGTCGAGGTCAATGCCGGCGCGAGGGACGGCGAATGACCCGACTTCGCGTGAATAGCGCTCGCATGCGATGCAGGCGCTTCGCTGGATGACTTTTCGCGGGCAGCCGCCACCGCCTTGCGGCGCTGCCCCAGCTCATCTTGTTGCTTTTTCCAGTCCTTGACGCGTGCCAGCGTATTTCGCGCCTCGTCGCGGGAAATCGGCAAGCCGCCTTCCAGGCGTTTTTTCAGATGCAGGAATTCTTTCGCGTCCAGGCCTTCGAGCTGGTTCAAGCAATGCAGCACTTCAAAGTCGCCGCTCAACCCGGTTTCCAGGATCTCGCGCGTGATTGCGCCGTACTTCTTGACCGCCACTCGCTTGCTGATCCAGCCCTCGCTGCAATTCCAGATCTTCATGGCTTCCTTGACGCCGAACTTCTCGACGTCTTCAATCGCGCCCATCGCCTGCTCATAGGCGGACAGATCCTCGCGATCGTTGTTTTCGGCCACCTGCAGCGCGCGGATCTGAAACTCGGTCAAACCGCGCTTGATGACGACCGGCACTTCGGTGAAGCCGGCCAAGGGCGCCGCCCGCAAGCGCCGCTCGCCGACGATCAGGCGATAGCGACCGTTGTCTTCGGCATGGAGCACCAGCGGCTCGATGATGCCGTTTAGCTTGAAGCTCTCCGCCAGTTCTTCGAGATTGATGAATTTCGTGCGGACCTGCGGCCTGGCATCGATGAGGGAGATGGCAACTTTTGCCTCCGCCAGCTGCGACGGATTCTTCGGCACCAACTTGGCCACGTCAGACAATTTTCCCACGTTAAAAGATCCAGCTTTCATGTTCGTTCCTCTTTCAAATTAGAATCCGGCGTTGTTCAACACGGCGTTGCAGGCGTCCTTCATTTCGACTGCCGCTGCACCGTGGTTTTCGCCGCGCGCCCCCCGCCACACCGGCCGGCGGATCGCCAGGCGGGTTGCGGCGCGCTCATACACAATGTTCGGCATCACCAAGTCACCGACATTTGCACGCAGCTCGGCCAGCGCATTCCGGTCGTAGGCGCCGCGCGTGGCCATCTTATTGATCTGAATGCCCATGATCTGCAGGTTCGGGTTCCACTGCATCTGACGAACACGCTCGATATCCATAAACAAGTCCGCCAAGCCGTCGGTCGCATCCTCATCCAAGGTGCAGGGCGACAGCACATAATCGGCACAGGCCAATGCTGCGAACAGCAGTTTGCCGCGTGATGGCGGGGTATCGATCAAGCAAACGTCGAACTGGTCGGCAAACTTCTCCAGGGTGTGGCGTGGATTAACAATCACGTTGATCGCGTAGTCGCTCACGTCGACCAATCCGTCATCAGCCGCGATCAGGCTCGATAATTTACTCACCGGCATTGGCCTGGTCTTGTTCTTCTTGTTGAACATGCCGGAAGCGGTCAACCATTCCCCTTGCTCAATCACCGCCGGATCGGCCAGGTGCAGCATCGTTTTCGTCGTGTTCTTCTGCGGGTCTTTATCGACCACCAGGGTGCGCAAACCACGCTCAACCGCAGCGAAGTACAAATGCCGCGCAAAACTTGTCTTGCCGACGCCGCCCTTCTGGTTTGCCAAAGCAATTATTTTCATCGAATCGTCCATTCTCACTCAAACAGCGGCCAGTACTTCAATCGGCTGAAACACGACATACAAGCTCGACATGATGGTCAGCCAGTTCACCGCAAACAAATTCATCGGCACCCGGCGCGGATTCGGCCGATCGGTATCCGAATACACGACCTCGTAACGCCACTCGTCCTGCACGGCGAGCAACTCGGCCGTCTGACTTACTGTGTCAACGCGGAAGACCATCCACGGCGCCGGTTGGTCCTCGCCATTGACCACCTGGTCGTGCGCCAGCTCGATCTCAATAATGGCGCCGTAGACCTTCGATACCGAGCAATACATTGCCATGTCGCCGGGCACGCGCGACGGCGCGTAAAATGTTGCCCCCTCGGCCAACAGGGCAAGACTCGGAATGAGATCAGACAGGCGTTCGTACAGGCGGGCATAGAGGGTGTTTTGCATGATGACTGCTCCTAAAGTGATTGATGGTCTCTGGCTTTCGATATGAAAACCGGGTCAAGCAAGTCCTGCGGTACGCGCGATATGCCCGCGGCACAGCAGGATTTCGCTGGGGTGAAACTGAAACGGCCATGCGGCCGCAGTGCCAAGGATGGCTTGCACCTCAAACGGCGTGGCCACCTTCTTTTTGGCGCAGGACGTACGAAACGCCTGCATAATCGTGTCCGCGGGAACATCGTGCAGCTTGCACTCAATCAAGCCCTGCTCGGCCAAGTGAGATTCCAGCTTGGGACGCACCCGTTGACACCTACTACTGCATAAAAATGCGTTGCTCATTGCCTGCATCCGAATGGATGAATTGAAATTCCATGCTGATCATTCTACGCATTTAACTATTGACCGTCAATAATAAAATGGGCCATTTTGTTTTCCAGTTCCGATTGGAAAAACATCGAGCCGATCCACGCTGAAGAAAAGCGATCGACTACGTAGCACTTCCTGAACGTTGAGCGCATTCGTCCGACCGGACTTTCGCACGCGAAAATGTACCAAGACCGCTGGCACTTGCGCGGTTTGTCTGCGCTGTTAAACCTGTGTTTTGGCACAGGCGATCGGGGGAAAGCCAATGGTCATGCGAGTTGATGGCGAGTCGGCTTCCTTTGTTAAACGACACGCGCCGATGTTAATCAGGTGCTTTGCGATTTATAACAAGTTGAGGTTGTGCATAAAAACCTATCCTCTAAAAAAGACTTGTATAAATCCTCGATTTCAAAGCTCTCAAAAAAATCGAGAGACCGGTAATGTAGGACTTATTGCACAACCTTGTTAGGCGTCAAGATTTCGTGGAGGTTCTGATGTCGTTTACTCCGGAGTCGATACTTTTCTCCCTCTTCACTGCTGTCGTTGCCGGCCTTGGGTCCTACTTCGGCTACTACGTGAAAGCAAGGGCCGAACTACGAGCCGCGACGGAGGATCTCAAGCAGCACGTTGCCAACGAAGCCGAGCTAACCCGTGCCATTGAGAGCGAGAAACTCCGGGTAGCCACAGAGGGCGCTGTAGGTGCCGAAGCGCGACAGTGCATCTACGCTCTGGTTGCGGCTGTCCAGTCGCTGCTGCACTCAATGTGCTGGTTGGCGTGGGATGCAACGCATCGAAAGACCGTTCGCAAGGCTCTTGCGGAACTCTACGACACTGAAGCGCACAAGCTGCAGCCAGAAATACTAGCCCGTCAGGCTCTTCTGTTGCGCCTCGATGGTCCTCTGTATGCCCGCTTGCAACGCTCAATCAAAGAATTGATTCTCCTCGACGTACGGTTCGGCGAAACAATTGTCCTGAGCGAGAGCAACGAAGCGACAGCAATCACGGACTTTGCTGACCTGCTTTCCGACTCTCTGGCTCTGAAAAATGAGATTGATGTCGCCTTCAGCGGGGAGGCCATTGGTGCCTAACCCTTCCTATATGGACTACTCCCCGAAGTACAAGGGACTGATCGATAGAGATGGCATGAGGAATAAGCCTGCAGTCGTATATCCGGCATCTGTTGTGGACTCTGAAGTGGTCCGTGCCGACCATAGGATCTGCGTTACCGAAGCGCCAATCGATACGTGCGACAGGCTTTCACTTGCCTATGGGCCGGCGATTACCTTTACGTTAAGGCACTACCTTAGGGATTCACACAGGAATGGATGCTACTAGTCGCGCCCGCGAAGAACTGGATCGGCGAGGAGTAGACTTCTCGGAGGAACAGTTCTTTCGCCAGGTTCGCAGCGGTAACAAGGGGCTTGTAAAGCTCCTTTTGCTTGCCGGCGTGTCGCCTAATGCCGCCCTCGACGGCGAGACTGCGTTAGCTGTTGCGGCTAAAGCCGGACACAAGGATATCGCTCAGGTCCTGCTGAAGGCGGGAGCCGATCCCGTCTGTCTCGTAGATGGGATTGCCACGAAAGGGAAGTCTAAAGACTTCTGGGAAAAGCTGGCCAGCTTTTCTGGCGTATTTACGTTCATATCCAGCTTGCTTATTGCTTCCGTAGGGTGGTATTTCACAAATGCTTACAATAATCGCCAACTTGAGTTGACTCAAGCACAGACGCTTCGGGATCAAGAGAACAAGGAATATCAGAATCGCCTATCAGAGCTGCAAACAGTTGAGAAGATGATCCCACATCTAGCGAAGGATGAACTCAGTAAGCGCGCGGCTCTAATAGCAATTAGCGTTTTGGCGACCCCAAAGCTGGCAGCGCGTTTTGCCGAGGTCTACGGAGGCCAGGGTTCGGTTGATGCTCTTACACAGATAGCCGTGGCTAACCAAAAAGCCCCATCCGCTCCTGCAGTATCTGCGCTCACTAATCTTGCCGCCCAAGAAAAGGGAGGCCGCTCAGGACCGGCCCGCGATGCCCTCGCATCGGTCCTGCAAGGGAAGGAACGCTCGATAGTTCAGTTACGCGAGAATAATCAGTCTTTCTGCAATGGCTTCGTGATAGACGCTCAGCGAGGCTGGATTGTGACTGCGGGATCCTGCTTGTGGGGGTCTACGGCTTTAGACAGGGCACGCCAGCTGACCGTTCAATTGTGGGACGGTACGCTCGCGGATGTGCGTGAAGCGAGATTCACGGATCGTAATCTCCTTGCTTTCGTCCGTATAGATGCTAGGCCGTTGCGGCAGTTGGAGGTTTCTTTGAATCCTCTGCGTCCCGGAGATACCGTAACGCAGCTCGCCTTCGATCTTGGCTTGAAGAAGGAGTCGTCCACCCAACTTCGTGTGACTTTAGGGCGCATTACGGAAGTCGGTCCAATGGGTTTTATCGGAGCAAGGTCGACTCAGCTCTCGGGCATGGGTCTCAGAGTCACACTGCCATCAGAGAATGCTCAGGGAGCTGCCGGAGCTCCACTTCTTGACAGCGAAGGGAACGTGGCGTGTATGACGTACCAAGGCGATCAGAACCGCATGGAGGAGTGCGTAGCGGCCGAAGAGATTCGCGACGCACTAAAGGTAATTGCGAAGACGTGACACTTCCATCCGTTGTTCAATACGCAAGAAGCCCTACAAACCGCAGCAGCCGACGCCTTGCAGCGTCCGCCCCGCTCCCGCCTCTAGACGCGGCGGAGCGCCAGCATTAAATGGCAGCTTTCGGATTTTCCGAAGGGCAGCTTAGGGTCGTGAGCTGCCAATCGACGATAGGCAGCATTCGGCCAAGAGCTGACGGAGGAAAAGGCACTCGGAATGCCTGCTTCAGATTTCTTGCCCGAGATAGCTACGACAGGACGCGTCGGCCACCATCACACGGTGTTGATCACGCTCGTGGCCTGCTAATTCTATTGATCCGGCATTTATAAACTTGAATTAGGCGGCATAGCGCACCGTTTTATGCTCAAAGTATCTGCGAATACGCCCTGGCTTATTCCGCACACTGCGCAAGTCGCGCGCCGTCGCCTTGACCAGTTGCAGCCTGATATGGCCCGTCTCACGCAGCTAGATCACTTGCAAGCGCCGTTCATGCCGCGCATCGCGCGACAACGATCTCATGTCAGTCGTTTCCATGCTCCGAAAACACCTGAAAGTCTGATGAAGAACCACCGTAGGATCAAGCCATAATATTTTCAAGTACGCTCATGCCGGATTAATACCTATGTGCGTGACTTTACCCGTCTCATGAATTATGGTGGCACCAGACTTCCATGGCTCGCGTAGCCATTCCACCCAATGCAGCAGAGAACTGCAGCCGATCGAATCCTGCTCCCCACAGTCCTCAACAAAATGCCTGACGCCCATATCGAGGTGTTCGACCAGCCTTGATTCGGCCGGATGAGCCATGTACAGCTTCCCCAACGCGATTAAAAACGAACGGCAACGATTCGGATCTTCAGTGGCGCGGGCAGATACGAAATTCCTAACGCTCATAGCCCATGCCTCGCGCAGAATGGGCTCTGCCGGATGAGCAATGTGTAGCTTTGCCAACTTGTTTAGTAGCAAACGGCACCGATCCGGATCCTGCACCGCACGGCAACCAACAAAATTTACAATACTTCTGGCCCATGCCTCGCGCAAGACTGGCTCTGCCGGGTGGGCAATGTGCAGCTTTGCCAACGCGTTCAGAAGAGAACGGCAACGATTCGAATCTTCAGTGGCGTGGGCAGATACAAAATTTGCGATACTGTTGGCCCATGCCAAGCGCAGCACGGACTCTGCCGGATGGGCATTGTATAGCTTAGCCAATTTGTTCAATAGCAAACGGCACCGATCCGGATCCCTCGTCGCACAGTCATCAACAAAACTTATGATGCTCTTCGCCCATTCCTTGCGCAGCTCTGGCTCGGCCGGATGGAGCGTGTGCAGCCTTCCCAGCTTATTCAACAGCAAACGGCAGCGATCTGGATCCTGCGCTGTACAGCCATCAATAAAATACATGACAGCAATCGCCCATTCCTTGCGTAGCACCGGCTCGGCCGGATAGAGCGTGTGCAGCCTTCCCAGCTTATTCAACAGCCAACGACAGCGATCCGGTTCATTCGATGCGCGATCAGCCACGAAATTCTGTGCGCTCCCCGCCCATGCCTCGCGCAGCACCGCCTCAGCTGGATAGGCAGCGTGCAACTTCGCCAACGCATTCAGCCGTGAACAGCAGCCGTCCGGATCTTTCGAGGCACAGGCATGTATGAAATTCCAGGTAGCCATAGCCCATTCCTCCCGCAGTTCCGGCTCGGTCGGATGAGCAGCATGCAGCATTGCCCCCTCGTCCAATAGTAAATGGCAGCGGTCCAAATTCGAGTCGATGTCATAGAATGGGAGGCAATAGATGAAATTTCTGACACTCCCGGCCCATGCACGGCGCAAATCCGCTTCGGCTGGATGGGCACCGAGCAACGCTCCCAGCGCGTATAAGAATGTCGTTGTAAGTTGTAACTTCAAACTGTAATGATTGACATCGAGGGATGTTATTAAAAGAGTGCATTCTGCGAATGTTAAGGCCGCGCCAATGTCGAATTTTGCAGCCGCGAGCAATATGTCTTGAACGTCGGCGAATGCTTGGTTCTTATCGACCGACTTCACCAACTCGTTGAAAGCCATCCTGTGCCAGCTTTCCTTTACGCCTGGGACGATAATTGCAATTCGTGAGATCGACGGATGGCTCGGAAAATTCTGTGTGGCTCGCGTAACAAAGTCTTCCATCGTGCTTCCATGTGCTCGCCAGGCAGCTTCAGATAACCAGTAAGGCGGTTTCGTGTATTGTTTTTTTTCGCGGTCGTCGCGCAATGTTTCCAGAACAAAAAACTCACCGATCAAGTCAGGTTCTAGCCGCCCCTCGTCTAACGGCTTGCCGATCGCCCTACCACAAGCTGGCAAAATCGCCCGATCTAGCGGCTTACCACGCGCCAAATCGATAGCATTAAGATCATTGAGGCGTAGCCCGTCCACCATCGTCGCAAACGCGATTGCGATATCTGCGTCGGTGGTGCCGATCGTGCTGCCAAGAACACCTAACTCGGTAGGCCACATCAGATCTCGCTCACGTATCAGATGGCTGCGAAGCACGTCGTCCAAGTTATCAAGGCCCGCCCTGTGCGGTGATGTGACTAACGCATCGGCCAGAATCATAGCGACCAAGACTCGACGCTCGCTATCCAACTTATGAAACCGTACAAGAAATTCATCGCGACTAACCGCCAGGTGCATGCCATCCTCACGCCACGGACAATATTCGACGAGAGACCAGATGTCCTCGTCAGAGAGGTCGGGAATGGCCAACGGCTTTTCTCGATAACGCGTCCACTCGATCTGGATTCGATCGCTTTGATCGCTCCCTAGAAACTGGCGGTCGAACGCCTCGTCTTCTTTACGTTCAAGCAATAGCAGACGGACAGGAGGCAAATTTACACGCCGGGCCAAGCGTGCGGCCAGCATACGTATATTTGTCGCGTACCTTAATGCATAGTCAGCAACGATTAGGGTCGGCATCTCTGGGACACAAGTGTGCAATGGATACTTGTTGGCATCAAAGCCAAGAGGCAGGAAGCCCGTCCGCCACCCACTCATGTGTCTGCGCATACAGAACTCTCGCGCCAGTCTTGTCTTCCCTGCACCACCGCCACCGGTTATTAGCCACCAAGCGAAGGAGCGATCTCGCTTATCGTCCAAGAAGGCGTCAAGCTCGGCAAGTTCATGATGTCGTCCGAAGAACTGCACGCGCGCGTTGAGTGACGAGAAGCGCCGGGAGTTATTATCCGGTATTGGTATGGCCTCATCGAAATCAAGCGGCAAGGCTAAATCTCCATAGGCGCGTTGATGAATTGCCTCCCAAATTTCGCGCGCTCCGGGCTGGACTTCGACCAAATGTGGGAGGGAGAAATTAGTCTTTTTGAAGAATTCCAGAAAGCTGCTATCGTCTTTGAGATATTTGACCGGTGTTACCTCTAGTACACGGCCGTTCCACATTGGGTCCACCGTTCGCACCACGCCAACTAGAAGGTTGCCAGCGAAAACAGCGGCACCGGAGAAGCCGGCCCATGTCCGCCAGAATCGTGGGGGTGCGCTGGTTACATCAAAGTCAAAGCGGGGCTCGGTCAACACCCAAGTAAGCGTTCCGAAGATCGTCCTTTGATCATCACGCGAGCTTTGTTCATCACGCGAGGCGAGGGGAAAGCCGGACGCTGAGCACGACTCGCGCGGTTTTACGTCGGATACGTTTCCAAACGTAACGGATGTCGTTTCAATATTTGATATAGGGGCTGCGGTTTCAATAACGGCGAGATCATGCTCATCGGATACCCATTTGACTTTTGCTGGCACAGACGGAGGGCGCCCATGCAAATTGTGGGATGCTGGATCCCTGCCAGCATCCCGGAGAGGGCGGATCAAGCATTCAGTGCCCACCTCTGACGGTTTAGGAACATGGCGCGCTGTCAGCACATGACGCGGCGTGAACAAATAGCCACTGCCAAGGCTTTTCTTGTTTTGCAAAATCTCGACGATCCGATTGGATTCCATGATGGAAAAACAAGATTGCTTTGCATGCATCCGACATCATTACGGCCGGTCCAGCGTGAATTTTTGTGACTGTTGTTTTTCCGACTCCGATGATCGTGAGATGTCAACTTTTCTCCGTTTACCATCATCGTCAACAAAGACTGGGGTGAGCATGAGCTTCACTTTCTGCGTACGTTCGTCGGCCCCCTTGCCGCTACCCCCGACCGTTACTCCGGCGCCAAAGATGTGGAAGTCGATTTTTGCGTCGCTTCCCTTTTCTTTCTTAGCCACTACCTGGAATTCCATCTCGATTGGTCCTACCTCGAATAATACTGCTTGGCTTGAGGCATCTTCAACGGCTTCAATGATTTCAACTCGCAATGCCCGAATTGCGTCGCGTAGCGGAATTGTTTCCATGTTGGTTTCTCCTTACCTCGACAAAACTAGCACAGCAAAGGTGTCCGGACAGTCAAACGGGTACAAGTACATTTTGGTGCTATGGTGGTTTCGACACTCGTTACCTTCTCGAGTGCCGTTATTACAGCTATACATCTTTTATATACTCCCAGGAAAATACATAACCGCTTGGTGCGAAACAGCGCGTCTTTGCTTAAGATCATCATCTGGCATGTCCTGCTGGGCGGTCATATCTTTCTTTGCAGCGCAACCCACTCTAATCCCATAAACGACGATCTCACTGGTACTGGTTTTGCATAGCGTGCTTGCCGCTATGAATTGATCTATTGCCTATAGTTCAATGGGCGCTCTACTATGTCGATCCACCCATCAGTTCAATATTCGGTAGATGAAAATTCTTGTCTGGTAGATTTGTTTTCGCCGTGAGCACAATCATTGGATATTGCCCTATGACTTTTTCAACGGAATCCTCTGCATAGCTGACGTTTACGAAATTAGGATGATCGGCAGCAATGGGTCGAAAGCGGCCATTCATGCTCGACCAACTTTAATTTCGACCAACTTTAATTTTTGAGACACTACCGCGCCCCATCCCCTGCCAAGCTCCGTCCAACTTTGCGGCGAATGTTGGACCACAAGGAATCAAGGACTTACCAGCCTCGATCCCGACCAACTCTATTTGTTCCAGTCATGAATTGTGCAGCGCGCCTTTACACGGTGCGCTAACGACAATTCGTGACGCGACACTGCGCACGGATTTTTCCGAGGACCGCAGGAAACACGCCGTGTTATGCTGGAAAAAGAAGCTGTCCAAGCTTCTCTCTGAATAGAGCCGAAAACAGACTTATTCAGAGGAACGAAATGCCGCAAGCGACTACGCTCCGACCGGGGCAAATCCGCCACCTACTCCGCGTTACCGAGGCGACCTCTCGACAACCTGAACGAGATTGTCTTGTCCTGCTGCTTGGTATGACCTGCGGCATGCGCGTGACCGAGATAGCGCAAATTGAGATTCAGGACGTGCTATTTCCATCAGGCATAATCCGCCAAGAAGTGAGCCTACGCGCTGCTATCACTAAGGGGTGCCGTCAACGCTGTGTCTATTTTTCGCATCGGCTTACGATTGCTGCCTTAGAGCAGTATTTAGCCTACCGGATCGAGCACCGCTTACGAATGTCGGATGATCCGGCGCGGTATCAAGGGCTTCGACCAGATAGCAAGCTGATCTTGACTCATAAGGGACAAAAATTCTACCTCAACACTAAACGACGAACCAATCAAGCCGGCGAGAAAATCGATTACCTCGCCTGCGATAGCCTCCAAGCGCATATTACTAAGCTTTACAAGAATGCCGGCATCCAGGACGGATCATCTCACTCCGGTCGTCGAACTTTTTCAAGCCGTTTGCTGGCACAAGGAACCGACATCGAAACAGTGCAGCAGCTTTTGGGGCACGCCGAGCTGGATCATGTCATGCCCTACCTGGAAGTGTCGCCAGAAAAATTGCGAGAAATGTTTGCCTGTGTTTTGTGATGATGTAATATCCCCAATAGGGATACTACATATTGGATTGGTAGAGGATGAAGCAGCAGGAATTTCTACGGCATGCAATGGGTGAGTTGGGGTTGACGCGTGAAGCATTCGCGGCTCGTCTTGGTAGCGCCAAACGTACTCTCGATAAATGGCTTTTGCCGGAAACATCGAACGATTATCGTGAAATGGATGAAACAATTTGGAATCTCGTGCGCGAAATACTGGCTCACGAAAAACTGAAAGCGAAGCACGAAAAGCTACAGCAAAAGAATGCAAAAAGCACTTGATATATCCCCATTGGGGATATAATATTAGTCATGTTCAATTGATTCATGGGAGATGAGAATGTTTGAGCGAGCCATCCAAGACCTTCGCAATCTATTGCGGAAAATTGGTCGCCGGGACTTTTGTACGTATGGCTATACCAAGCAGCTCCGCGGGTACCGCGCACAACTCAAGTCAGCCAACTGAAGGGAAAGCTTATGCCGACGATCAGTGCGTTTTACGGTCTGCTTATCCAGATGTTTTTCAACGATCATGCGCCACCGCATTTTCATGTCAAATACGGCGAACACAAGGCTGTAATCGACATAAATGGCTTGGCCTTACTTGAAGGTAAATTGCCGCGCCGTGCGCTAAATCTAGTATTGGATTGGGCCGAATTACATCAGCGTGAATTGCTGGAAGATTGGCGGCTATGCGAAGACATGCAGCACCCTAAACCAATTGCACCTTTGGAGTAATACGATGGAATGGGATGTCACTGAAGTCAAAATTACTGGCGACTTTGCTATCTTGGTTCGCTTTAAAGATGGTGTTGAGGGAGCTGTTAAGTTTTTACCTACGTTCTTCCGTGGCGTCTTTTCCCATCTGCGAGAACCGGCACATTTTCAACAAGTGATGGTAGTTGATGGCGTTGTGACTTGGCCCGGCGAACTTGATCTAGCGCCTGATGCCATGCAC